>Ga0134098_1000966_pt1 | contig 26383 bp, 21 predicted proteins | sample 9_3taG_FD_94456 | JGI IMG/M metagenome (GOLD analysis project Ga0134098, IMG submission 94456) | Switchgrass degrading microbial communities from high solid loading bioreactors in New Hampshire, USA - 9_31_10_142_A3 metaG | ecosystem: Engineered > Bioreactor > Semi-continuous > Anaerobic >... | reverse complement strand
GTAGGTATAGGGGTAGTATTGTCTTTTTTCATCGTTAAGGGCTGATAATATCAGTTTTTATATTATTCTAATGCTAATATTAAGGCGGTATAGTTAATAGTTAGCTGCATAAATTGTGTTTAGCGTTATACAAGGTCATATCTAAGGTAAGTTAGCGTGTTAATGTGACATTTTCATTGAGTAATTATCATTCATTTGTTATGACATTTTCCCTGACTATTGACAGAGCAAAATTGCATAGCATTGTGCTTTTTTGTTGAATTATTCTAAATTTTATATTAAAATAGCGATAAGAAGGGAGAGCAATTGGTTTGTATGGATAAAAAGGCTTTCTTTAGGCTTATATACGGCTGTTTTCTAATACCCGTTGTTATAATGCTGCTATCGGCAATGCTTATATATGGCAATTATAAATCATCGCTGGAGAAAGAGCTTAAATCAAACTATATATCCAATTTGGCAGCGCTGTCCGACAGCATAAACAACAGCTTGGAAGAAATACAAAATACCTCTTTTTTATTAACTACTGATGATAATTTTTATGATATCTTTTATTCAGCAGGCCATTTTTATTCAGAAGATGTCTATAAAATACGTGAGGTAAGCGATAATTTAGTTAAATTCAAATCCACTAATGATCTTATAGACAGCGTATATGTGCTGCATAAAGGCAGTAACATGGTGATTGATACTTTAGGTAGTTATGATGCCGATAGATTTTTTTCTCGTGTAGCTAAATATGACGCTTATCCGGCTAGCTTCTGGTTTAATTTTTCTACTAATAGATTTTTCTATCAGATGCTTGCGCCATCACAATTGGAAGATACCTCCAATGATGCCATATCCAAAAGGGCTGTTATACCTTTTGTTACTGCTAGCATTGGCAGCTCTAAATCCCCTAATTTATTAGTCGTTAATATAAGCGTAAATGCATTAAACAATATGATAAGCAAATATAAGTTCATGGATAGCAGCCAAATAGCGGTTATTAGCAATAACGGCACCGTGTTCTCATCTAGCGACGATGGACTTAGTGATCTCATAGCTAGCGATCCTGATTTTTTACAAAGTGTTGTCAAAAGTCAAAATAGCTTTTTTGAATATGCTTCTACTAGCGGAAAACACCTTGTAGTAGCACTTCATCCTAAGCCTATGCAATTTAACGATTTTACGTATATAGCTTTTATACCCTACAATGATTTTTATAAGAAACTGGCAGATACGCGCTTATTGGCTTATTTGTTTATCATATTTGGTATTTTAGGTTCTCTGATAATATCATATTTTATGAGCATTAAAATATATAGCCCAATAAGCAATCTGATCAGCATAATAGCTCAAAACGAACCTGACAATAGCCGCGCAGCCACAAACGAGATCGATTATCTAAACAATCAAATAACTAAAATATTATCGGACAACAGTTTTTTAAAGCAAGATTTGTCACTGGTTCTGCCTTTTGTGCATGAACAATATTTAATCAAAATATTAACCAATGATGATTTTTTACTAGATGATGACGTTAGGGATTTCATAAACAACAATAACTTAGCTTTCAAATATCCTTATTTCTGTGTAGCGGTTATAGAGTTAAACTTTACTGATAAGTTTTATGCCTCTTATAATGAAGAGGAATACCTGGCGGTCAGGCGCGGCATTGCCAAGCTGGTCGAGGATATAGGTTTGCGCGATTATCCTTCTTATGTACTAAATATAGCTAAAAACCGTATAGCTGTTATAATCAATTTAGAAAATGCCAATGATAACGCTGATATGCTTTCTAAGGTAAAGAGCACAATCGCTCTGTTCAGCTATGATTACGATTTGCTAAATATAAAAGTTGGAGTAGGCCGTGTCTTTTCAGATTATATAGGCATAAATCAGTCATATAAAGAGGCTATCAGCGCTTTAGCGGCCATTTCCTCGGCTAATGATGATAACGTCAGAATATACTCCGAAGCAACTAATGCCTGTAGCTATCAATATCCTATAAGGGATGAAAATAAGTTATATAATTATATATTAAGCGGTCATAAAGACGAGGCATTGTCGTTTTTTAATTTGTTAATAGAGAAGAATTTGCAAAATAATCCAACATTAAACGCTATGAAACAATTCTACTTAAGCGTTTATAATACCGTGCTTCGCATTTTAGAAAACAAAGGTATAAGCGCAATGGACCTGATGGGGCCGAACTATATAGACCTTATTAACGAATTCGACAGGCTTACTGCTTCTGAGATGAAACGCTATATCAATCTTTTAATAAGCAACGCTTCGGCATTGCCAACCAGCGGTGGCAAAATAGATATAAATAAAGTCCTGGAATATATAGATGCAAATTATAAAGCAGATATATATTTAACACAAGTGGCCGAGGCGTTTAACACCTCTGATAAATATTTATCGCGTTTGTTTAAGGAGAAATTGGGTATCGGCTTTCATGAATACCTTACGGTCCTTAGAATAGAAAAGGCCAAAAGCCTGCTTTCCGATACAGAGCTGAGCGTAAACCAAATAGGCGAAATGGTAGGCTTTACCAATTACAGCACTTTCTTCAGGCTGTTCAAAAAATATGAAGGCGTAAACCCTTCCCAATATAGAGATAACATTAAGGCGGTTTAAAACAATAAACCGCCTAACCGGGCTCAATCATATATCTTTCTGCCCCGCTCATCTTTTATCCAGCTTTTTCTATAAAAATAAGTGTTTATGACATCTCTCCACTCTATAGCGTCATTTATCTGCGTATCTAGGCGTGAAAGCACCTCTGCGAATATGTCCTCGTCTACTTTACCTTTCAGTCCGCCCCATTTCTCCTTAAGCGCCATAGCGCGCTCCACCCCATCGAAGTGGCTGTCATATATATGTTGTATAACCGTTTTGCCTGACTTCAATATATGAGTATACGGCACGTGGTGAAAGAACAGCAGCAGTTCGTCGGGACATGTTTTTATACTATCGTATATCTCACATACCGGCTTTGCATATTGAGCTGTATATCCTGTGCCAGAGGCAATCGTTCTATCCACTCCTATACCCATATGATCAGCATAATGGTACGTACCCCAACGCGAATATTCATATCCATCGGGATTAGGCCCATAGTGATGGCCCGGATTGACCATCCATCCTATGCCAAGCGGCGCTGTATATTGTTCATATATGTCGCGCGACTCTACAAGCATAGAAGTAACTATATCTACCACTGTCCGGTCAGAGCCAAAAGTAAGCCTAGCCCATTCATCAGCTATTTGTTCAGAAGATAGGCTAGGATCCCACGAGAGCCGTCCGAAAGCGTACAGATTTGCCTGCGCAAGCGGATGACCGGTCCAGCACAGACTGTCTCCCACGTTGGAAACCCCTGCTGCAGCACATATTCTCTGACTAACTAGAGAACCTTTGCCATCAGCATATGTATCGAAATCCAACGTTTCTTTCCAGATCGGCGCTAAATAACAAAGATGCTTTTGCTGACCAGTATATTCCTGGGTTATTTGAAATTCAGCAGATATATTAGTATTTGGCATAACACCAAAAAGCGGCGATACTGGCTCGCGTACCTGAAAGTCCATGGGACCATGTTTTATTTGCAATACCACGTTATCAGCAAATGCACCGTCTAGCGGCTTAAATGTATCATAGGCAGCCTTTGCTCTGTCACTTTTGCGATCCCGCCAGTCCATAAGGCAATTATATACAAAGCATCTCCACACCACGGTGCCGCCATGCGGCATTAAAGCTTCAGCTAACATATTGGCGCCGTCAGCATGGTCGCGCCCATAAGTGAAGGGGCCTGGCTGAAATTCCGAATCGGCTTTCACCACAAATCCGCCAAAATCCGGTATATAACTGTATATTAAGTCGGCCGTATCGCGCCACCATTGCCTTACCGAAGCATCTAGTGGGTCTGCTGTACCCAGGCCGCCAATGACTATAGACGAGGCAAAGTTTATACTAAGGTATAACCTTATGCCATAATCTCTAAATACGTTCGCTATACGAGCAACATCAGGCAATAATTCTTTGGTAATCAGCTTGGTTTCTTGCTTACCGACATTAACATTGTTTATAGATACAGCATTTATGCCGACAGATGCCAAAAGCCTCGCGTAATCATGCACGCGCGTCATATCATCTACAATGCGCCCATCTTTGAAAAATATAGAATTGCCTGCATATCCTCTCTCTATTTTCCCATCCATATTGTCCCAATGGTTTATCATGCGCAGCTTATAAGCAGGAGAATCCTTTATATCAAGTGACTCGACATCCGTACCTATAGATATCTCTCTTAGTAGGGCAAATACGCCGTAAAGCGCTCCCAACGGATTTTGCCCTATGATCGCCAATGTATTATTCTCTCTTTTGATAATAAATCCGTCATGTTCTATATCTCCTATGTTACCTAAGTGTTCATCGCCAGCTTCATCCATGCCACCTATGAAAATATGTGGCACGTCGCATCGCTCACCTGCTAGTTGAGGCTTTATGCCCATCTCTTTCAATGCCTGCTCTAATTCACGATATGCCGTGTTTAAAAGCTTGTTTTTCCCTCCTACCTTTATATATTGGCAAAATTCCTTGTATTCCTCAAAAACAGGCAATGCCGGGCATTTGTCGAAAGCAAGCCAGCAGTCATACATACTAGGCATTTTCGCATCCCCTCTTTCCATATAATAATAGGGCAGCTTATACAAGCCACCCTTTTGATCAGCTTCTATTATTTTATAATATCTTTAGTGTTTTGGTAAACCTCGTTGGCTAACTGTACCAATCTGTCACTGCCCTTTTGTTTGCAATCCTGCACGTATTTGTCCCAATCGGTGTCTAACGAGGCATCGCCAAGTATAAATTTCAATGTCATGGATTTTACATAATCCATAAGCGGAGTATCTATCATGTTGGCCTGCTCGCGCTGGTCCTCATCATATAATATTGGTGGAGCCACAGGAAGTAATGTCCGCTTACTATTTACCTCATTTACAAACTCTTTATCTTCAGGGCTCATGTAAGACTCTGCCAAGTATTTCGGGCCACCGTACATGAGTATAAAGTTGCCATTACCAAAGCCAAAGTCCTTGCGCAAATCCTTTTTGCCATTTGGATTCATCCAAAGGAATGTTATATCTGGCATCAGCTCAAATCCGCCATCCGATGTTCTCTTATAGGTTGTACCTTCGACACCCCATTTGCACAGAATCTGCCCTTCATCGCTGTACCATAGCCAGTCTATGAATTTAAGCAACTGCTCAAAATTAGGGTCGTCCTTAGCTTTGCTCGATATCATTATGCCATTTTCCAAACGGCTGCCAGTTACTACTGCTCCTGCAGGCCCAGCCGGCGGTATTATTTTTTTCACTTCGTATTTGCCACTACCCACAGTTGTATCCATTGTCTCCCTCAGGCCCAGCAAATGTTGTGAATTAGTGCACATTACAAATGATTTATTAGTCACAAATTTCTGTATAGCCTGGTCATCGCTTTGCGTGAAACTCTCCGGATCCATCAGCCCTTCTTTTACTAATTTGTTGAAATACGCCAAGAAATTCTTGTAGTCATCAGTGGTCGGATAAAATATGAATTTGTCGTTATCCCGATCGTAATACATGCCATCACCAGCGCCCCAGCCTGCAGCAGCCTTACCAAATGTAGGAGCGGCAAGATTTAGCAGACAGTTGCCTTGGTATCGATCAGATAATGGATAACTATCAGGATAAAGCTCCTTTAATTTTTTCAGTGCTGAATACATTTCGTCCCATGTATTGGGTACCGGTATATTATTTTGTTTTAAAATATCCGTCCTGATAGCCAGGCCGTAATCCGGCGTTAATATTTCATGAAGCCCTGGCAATAGATAGAACTTCCCATCCTTTTGTTTATAAGTGTTCAGCTCTTCTTCCAGACCCCACTCTTTAACCTGCCTTGAAAAATTGGGCATCTTGTCTATATAATCGCTTATAGGAAGTATAGCTCCAGATGGTATGAACTGTACTTCATCCGGGTGATAAGTCTTAGGTATTATATAGGGTGCCTCGCCGGTGCTTATGAGCAAGCTCCTTTTTTGAGCATAATCGCTCATAGGAACCACTGTAACATCCAATGTAACATTGGTTTTATCAGTTATAGCCTGCCATAATAGCCAATCTTCTTTATATGGGTAGCCTGGATTGTCATTATACAACATGGTAAATGTCAAAGGCTTATCCGAATGAAACGATTTGTTATCATCGGCTGTCTGAGACGCCTGTTGCTCCGCACTGCCTTGTGCGCTTTCGTTAGTAGTCTGCTCTTCTTTGGAACCCGTTTCGGTTTTATTGCTGCAACCAGCAAACAAACCTATGGCCATTATTATGACCAATGCTAAAGCCATTGTAGTTTTTAGCCTTCTGCTCATTTCTTATCTCTCCTTCTTTTTTTGTTTTTTATATCAAACCCGGATATAGAGCCGGGTTTAATACCGTATCATTCTTTTAATGACCCTATCATAACACCTGCAACAAAATATTTTTGTATAAAAGGATAAATACAAAGTATGGGCAAAACAGTCAGAATAGTAGTTGCAGCCTTTACGGTAGCCGCTATTTGTGTCATCGCTTCGGTATCAGAGCCGCTGCTCACAGCCGTCTGCTGCGCTCCCGCTATCATGTTCCTAAGATAAAGCGTCACCGGAAACAGCTCAGGCTTGTCGAAGTATAAAAATGGGCCGAACCAGTTATTCCAAGCTCCAACAGCATAGAAAAGCGTCATGGTCGCCAATATAGGTTTAGATAAGGGCAGCACTATTTTTAACAAAATGCCATAGGTACCCATACCGTCTATCATGGCTGCTTCTTCAAGCTCATTAGGCAATCCTTCAAAAAACGTCCTCATTATTATCATATTATATGTGCTTATAGCTCCCGGTATGGTCACTGCCCATATAGTGTTGCGCATGCCCAAACTTTTTACTAATAAGTAGTTTGGGATTAAGCCGGCATTAAAATACATAGTAAATACCACAAAGGCAAGTATAACGCCCCTCCCTTTTAGGCGCTTTTTAGAAAGCGGATAGGCCATTATGGTAGTCATAAAAAGCGATATTGCTGTACCTACTACTGTGTATATTATGGTATTTTTATATCCCGTCCAAAACTGTTTCTCTTTCATAAGCACTTTATATGTCAGCGTAGTAAATCCCTTTGGTAGAAACGTTACTTGCCCGGCATATACGTAAGCTTCATCGCTAAAAGATATAGCCGCTAAATATATAAAAGGATATAGTGTAACAAATATAACCAAAAGCATTATTAACACGTTAAATGCCTTAAATACCTTGTATCCTCTCGTTTCATTCAGTATCATCTATTTCACCTGCCTTACCACAAACTCGTATCCGTTAATTTCCTGGATATATAATTAGCGCCAGTAATTAGTGCGAAACTTATTATCGATTCAAATAACCCGATTGCAGTAGCATAACTAAAATTATTAGACTCTAAACCCATTCTGTATAAATAGGTTGATATAACATCGGCTGTAGAATACGTCAGAGGATTATACAATAACAATATCTTTTCAAAACCAACGTTCATAATGCCGCCTATATTGAGTATAAGCAGTATAACTATGGTGGGCATTATGCCTGGAATTGTTATGTGAACAGTTTGCTGCCATCTACTGGCCCCATCTATGGCCGCAGCTTCATAAAGTTCCGGGTTTATATTAGATAAAGCCGCAAGATATATTATCGCTCCCCAACCTGTTTCTTGCCATATGCCAGAAATCCAATATATGGGTCTAAACCACTCGGGTTCCGATAAAAAGTTTATAGGTTGACCACCCAATCTTTTTATGAGCATATTTATAACACCGGTTGATGGCGAAAGCATCTCCATAATAATCTCCGCCACTATAACCGTGGATAAAAAATGTGGCAGATAAGATGTTGTTTGCACCACCCTTTTGAATAAACCGTTTCGCAGTTCATTTAGCAGCAGTGCAAATATAATAGGTAAAGGGAACCCTAAAATCAATGAACCTATACTCAATATAATATTATTTTTAAACACGTTCCAAAAAGTTGGGTCATGTATAAACATCCTAAAATACTTAAGTCCTACCCATTCTGTTCCAAATACGGGACCACCTGGAACATACTTTCTAAAAGCTATAACGTTGCCTGCCATTGGCCCATATTTGAATATAACATAATATATTATTGGTAATATGAGCAGGCTGTATAATTGCCAATCCTTTTTTATAGCCCTTATAGTTTCATTCTTAGGCGCTCTTGCTTCTTCCAACATTTCCACTCCCTTCTGTTTTGCGCTTGCATTATGAGTATAAATGAGGCCTCACAGATAGAGCAAGAAGTAATATGGGAAAAATATTGCAATAGTCTACTACTAAATTATCACATATCCCCAGTAGATTATTACAATATGGGTAGAAATCCGCAATCTAAGCATGTCCTTTTATTGAAGGCCTTAGAATGTTTAATGTGCAAAAATCGCAGTCTTATACATTATTAAGGCTTTTCTAAAAGCGCGAGATGATGTATAATTTCAATCAGTAATAGTAAATAGGAGAGGTTGGCGTGAATTACATATTAGACTTTATAAAACTCAACAGCGATATTATAATATTGGCATTGCTTATATTGATATTGGCATTGTTGATAATATCAGTGATAAATATCGTAAAAACAAATAAGATGATAAAAAAGTACCGGCGTTTCATGCGAGGCATGGATAACAAAAATTTAGAAGCTGTACTAGACGATTATCTGGCAAGAATAGAAAATTCCCTTGAAACCGTAGAAGAACTGAGACAGAACACACAGCAGCTAGAAAGGCGTATGCTGCGCTGTGTGCAAAAGGTTGCTATTATACGCTATAATCCATTTGATGAAGTAGGAAGCGATCAGAGCTTTTCTATCGCTTTGCTCGATGGCTTAAATGATGGTTACATATTAACTGGGCTTTTTGGCCGCAACACTTCCACTACCTTTGCTAAACCAGTAAAGGGAGGACAATCCGCTTACCCTCTATCGGATGAAGAGGCAAGGGTATTGAAGCTGGCTATGGATCAAAGGTAATAATTAATGAATTATATTGATTTAGCAATCTTGGCAATTATAATTGTAAGCGCAATAGGAGGAATATATCAAGGTTTTATAGTAGCTGCTCTAAATATAGCCGCTTCCTTTGTATCGTGGTTGAGCGCTTGGATTTTTTACCCTAAACTAGCTCAATATTTAAATAACCGGTTTCATCTGCTAAACTCAATAATGTATTATGCGGAAGGCTCTTCAAAAATAACATCTGCTAAACTGCTTCATGCCGCGCCTTCCTCAGTCGACGCTTCGACAATACAGGCTATCTTAGAGCCCCATAACCTTCCTCCTTTTATGAATAAGCTTCTGGTTGAAAACGCCAAAGCCGAGGTCTTTGCTCAGTTAAAAGTAAATGACCTCGGCCAATACTTTGATACGATGTTTGGTATCGTAATACTAAACATCCTAAGTTTTGTTGCCTTATTGCTAATTATACGCATAATCGCCGGTATTGCCGTATCCATTGCGCGCAATATAGTGGATTTGCCCGTCCTAAAGCGCTTTGACAGTTTAGCTGGTTTGATTTTAGGCGTAATGCGCGGGTTGTTCATAGTTATAGTTATTTTTGCTTTGCTAGATGCTGCTGCATTGATCATTCCAAGCGACTTTTTGCTAGATACTATAAATTCATCAGCGTTAGCACGTTTCTTTTATAACCACAATATTATAACCTCAGTTATAAGAATAATGTCATTTTAAAAGACTAAAAAAATGAATTTATATCCGATAGTGTTATAACTGGGTACAATGAGATACTATAATGAGAGGCGAAGGCATGGTAGCATACGATATATGGCTCCAAACAGATTTTATGAAGCATTCATGAGCAATGGCCTTAAAAGAGCGGCCCTCACAACGTTATAGAAAGCAATTACAGTATAATGTTTTGCATGAGTGAACTACATCGCCAATAAATTGGCGAGCTTCGGATTCCCGATGAAACTATATCCATCCCATCGGTACATCTCCGGCGTGTCCAACGCCACTACTGCTGGGTTAGGTTTGCCAACCCTACACAGATACTTCTTCAGTATATTGTACGCTCCAACACAATCAGCGTTATAGGCCTTACTGTCTACTATATATAAGCCCCTGTATTTGCGATTGCTCTTTTGGGCGCTCGCTTCTGATACCTCTGTTGCATATGGGCTGCACTGGCTGGTGTAGCTCTCTTCTTGTCTGTCAATATGTATGCCTCTGTCAGCGGCTTTGTAGGCAAGCAGTTCTTCTACTTTCTTAAACGGCCATTTGTGAAATTTCTGATTGTTAATTCTGCCCATGTCTTTATCATCTCGAATATGTGATAAATCACCGATAATAATAGCAGTTACACCTTCTTGCTCGGCAAAGTCTATTACCTGTTTAGTGGCTGTATGCAGAAGATGATGTACCTGCTTTTTGCGTTTTGTGTATAGCTGCTGTATACGCCTGCTGCTCTTTTTGTGTTTTGCTTTAGATGCTGCCTGCTGCGCATGTGTTATCGACTGATAGTATGCTATCTTTTTGTCGAAGTAGCGGTTTATGCTCAGTAATTGCCTGCCTGATATAATCATGCTTTTGCCTGTGGATGTATAGCATGCCATAAGGTTGTTAATTCCTAAGTCGATGGCCATGTATATAGCGTTATCCTGTTGATATTGTGTTGCCGGTAAATCGACGATAATATTAACCTTATACCTGTTGCTTTTTGGTATGGGTATTATCTCAATGACTTTTGTTTTGCCGGCAAGGTTTTTATATCTATCGGGTATGCGTATATACAGAAAGTCTGTATTTAAGTTGTACTCTTGTTTTATATACACCTTCTGCTGTTTTGGTACTGTAAGCCTTATGACTCCATCTGATATAATAAAGCCTTTGTTCAGGTACCGTATATTGAAGTTGCTGTGCTTGTATTTGGGCGGCCTTGGATTTTCTATACCATTGGTCTTTTTTAGCTTGTAAAATGAATTCCATGCTTCGTCCAGCTGTTTGAGCACTTCCTGGGCCGTTTGTGATGGCAGGTTTTTGTACCAAAAGCTTTCTTTTAGCCTCGCTTTTTGTTCATACCAGTCCGGATAGGGATTGCCGCTTTCTTTTGTCCAGGTAATTCGCTCGTAATTTGCCACATTCCAGAGCTTTGATGAGGCATATGTCAGAGCGCTTAATATAATGCGTTGTTCTTTATTGGGGTTTAACTCGAATTGTATAACCCTCTGTTTTGCATTGGGTTCATTTTTCTTTAATCTCACTATTTCACCCCCTTGTCTTTTGGTGTTCGATATATTTTTTGATTGCATCTTCGGATATGGAACCTATGGTCTCTATATAAAACGACGAGTTCCATAAATGCCCTTTCCAAAGTTGCTGTGCAAGATGCGGGAATTGCATAAGCGTTCTTCGTGCGCTAATGCCCTTGAGCATCTTAACAATATAGGAAGGCGCAATTTGGGGATGGGCTGAAGCAAATACATGGACATGATCAGGCATTACCTCCATAGCAGCTATGGAGAATCCCTTTTCATTGCCTATTTTTATAAACTGGTCTTTAAGGAATTCCTGTATATCTTCAGTTAAAACAGGCTTTCCATATTTAACCGACCATACAATATGATAATTAACGTTATATACGCATGTTCTAGCATGAATTAAGCTATTGTTATCCATACATATAGTGTACCATAGATATTGTGTAAATACAAGTGTTTATGTATATTTATCATATTCACATAGTAGCCAATGTAATTAAAAATCGGCTCTCATCTCTCCAATAAATTGGAGAGGATTCCCGCCGCCACTCCTAAAATCCACTATAAATTTGTAAGAATAATTTCTACGGTTAAGGTATATTTATTGACTGATAATGGTGAATTTTACTTTTTTACTTGAGTTCTTTTGAACATCAGATTATTTGGTATAGTTGGACCTTTTATTAATCGAGTTAATACGTTATAATATTTATAGATATTTAACGGGAGAGAAATATATGTCTAAAATTATAGCTGTGGCTAATCAAAAAGGCGGCGTTGGAAAAACTACCACTAATGTTAATTTAAGCGCGTGTCTTGCGATAGCTGGTAAGAAAATCCTTACTATTGATATAGATCCTCAGGGTAATACTACTAGCGGTCTAGGAATAGATAAATCGAAAATTAAAAAATCTATATACGATGCTTTAGTCAATGAGATAGATATATCTGAAATAATTGTGCCCACTAATATTCCTAACCTTGATATAGCACCTTCTAATATCGAATTAGCAGGTGCAGAAATCGAGCTAGTAACAGCAATATCTAGAGAACAGCGCCTCAAATTCATCATTGAACCCATAAAGAATAAATATGATTTCATATTCATAGATTGCCCGCCATCGCTTGGGCTTCTTACTTTAAATGCTTTTACAGCAGCGGATAAGATACTAGTACCCATACAATGCGAGTACTATGCTTTAGAAGGCCTAAGCCAACTCATGAACACTTTAAAATTGGTTAAAAAGCATCTTAATCCATCGCTAGATATTGAGGGCGTAGTGCTTACCATGTTTGACAGCAGAACAAATTTATCTACGCAAGTTGCTGAAGAAGTCAGAAAGTATTTTAAAAATAAAGTATATAAAACAATTATACCGAGAAATGTTCGCTTGAGCGAAGCTCCAAGTTATAGCTTACCTGTAATTTTATACGATCCAAAGTGTATCGGTTCCAAAGCTTATATGGATTTAGCTAAAGAATTTATAACATTAAACGATGAGGTGATGTAAAGTGCCTAAGCGCGTTCTAGGTAAGGGATTAGAAGCTCTAATTCCAGAATCAATAAATGAATTTAATGAAAATGAAATACAAGAGCTTCGCATATCGGATATAGATCCAAATAGTTCACAGCCGCGTAAATCCTTCGATGAAGACTCATTGAAGGAACTGGCGCAATCAATAAGGCAGCATGGCGTGATACAGCCCATAACCGTACGCCCTAATGGCGACCGTTATATGATAATAACCGGTGAGCGCCGCTGGCGAGCTGCTAGGTTAGCAGGTTTAAAAACTATACCGGCGATAGTAAAAGATTTAAACGATAATGATATCTTAGAAATAGCTTTGATAGAAAATATTCAAAGAGAAGATCTTAATCCAATTGAACAAGCAAAAGCTTTAAAAATGTTAATAGAAAAATTTAATTTTACCCAAGAGGATTTAGCGGAACGTCTTGGCAAAAATCGCTCCACTATAGCAAACACTATGCGATTATTAAACCTATCGGAGAATGTTCAAAATATGATTATAAATGGAAAATTATCCGAAGGTCATGCTCGTGCTCTATTAGGAGTCAGCTCAAAGAAAATGCAGGAAGAACTTGCTATTACTGCTTCAAATACCGGATTAACCGTAAGAGAACTTGAAAAAATAGTAAAAAAGCAGGTTTCTAAGCAAAACCATAACATACAAAAGCAAAAACTTAATCCAAATTTACAAGAATGCGCCGATAAACTATCGCAAATGCTTGGCACTAAAGTAAATATTATATCTAATAAACGTAAAGGCCGTATAGAAATCGAATATTACAGCGAAGAAGACTTATACCGCATCATAGAATTGCTTATTGAACTATAAAATGTTTCACGTGAAACATTTTAGTATAAAAGGGAGGTAGTCAGTATAAACTGACATTGCTTATGATGTTTAAAAATAGGGTACATGCCGGAGAGCTTTTAGCTCAAGAATTACTTAATCTTTCTCTGAAAAATCCAATTGTTTTAGCAATCCCACGAGGGGGAGTCGTCGTAGGATATCAAATAGCTAAAGCCCTTAAATGTCCGTTAGATATAATAGCGCCTCGAAAAATACCTGCTCCGATGAACAGCGAAATAGCTATAGGATCAGTAGCACCAGACGGCACTATCTTTTATGATGAGTCGGTGATTAACATAATGCATGTCCATCCAAATTACATAGAAGCAGAGGCTAAGCGCCAATTAGAGGAATCCCGAAGGCGCATGCAGTATTATCGAGGAAAACATCCTTATCCTAATTTAACCAATAAAACTGCTATAGTCGTAGATGATGGTATAGCCACTGGTTTAACACTAAAAGCAGCGCTTCATAGTATCCAGAATAAAGGCGCATTAGACATAATCATCGCCGTACCAGTAGCGCCAACCGAAACTTTAGCGGAGTTAAGACGAAATTATAAAGTAGTATGTCTATATGAGCCAGAAACTTTTTACGCAGTAGGACAATTTTATGAAGACTTTGAACAAGTAAATGATGAAACTGTCATAAAATTACTGAATGAAAGTGAAAATATATAACTTCATTTTCCACTCATCCAAAACATACTGCTGGCCTCCATAGCTGCTGATACCAGCTAATGCGCCATGCATGGCAAAGATTCTGTTTGCTTTAGAGCTCTCCTGCACCCTAATACATAAACTTTACAATAATAGGCATTTCTTGGCTCAACATACACTTTCTATATACCAGACAGCATATTAGCAACTGCTTAAAACATCGATCTTAAATCCTTTTTGCCATTTGTTTCAATTCCTCATAGGTAGACTAAAAACTTGGCTCTCAGTATGGGAGCACTATTAAAAACATTAGTTTCAATTCCTCATAGGTAGACTAAAAACGATACGATTTGCACACTAGTGCGTGGCACTTCTTCTGCGTTTCAATTCCTCATAGGTAGACTAAAAACCAGCAATGCAAGCAGATACTTATATGCGATTATGAGAAGTTTCAATTCCTCATAGGTAGACTAAAAACCAATATCCCCTGCTAAAGTCTGTTCATATGCCTCGGATAGTTTCAATTCCTCATAGGTAGACTAAAAACAAATTAACCGCTATATCATCTATTGGCGTTGAAAAATACGTTTCAATTCCTCATAGGTAGACTAAAAACGGCCAGTGCACATATCGGCCACATATGCCGGCTTTTCAGTTTCAATTCCTCATAGGTAGACTAAAAACATACAGCCGGTATGTATGCGCGAGAAGGCATGATATAGTTTCAATTCCTCATAGGTAGACTAAAAACGCAGGAAAGCAAGATATTTGAGACACCTGATAACATGTTTCAATTCCTCATAGGTAGACTAAAAACTATCCACGCCCGTTTCCATACTAGCCAGTCTGTATGTGTTTCAATTCCTCATAGGTAGACTAAAAACCAAAACAGAGCGAAACAACTGAAACGAAACGAAACTCGTTTCAATTCCTCATAGGTAGACTAAAAACTTGCCGAGGATAAAGCCGATGACAGCACCAATGATAAGTTTCAATTCCTCATAGGTAGACTAAAAACCTAGCGCCCATAATCCTGTTTTATCATTCAGAAGTTGTTTCAATTCCTCATAGGTAGACTAAAAACAAGTTGCCGCGGAACAACCAAGCGCATTTCTATAGTGTTTCAATTCCTCATAGGTAGACTAAAAACGCAAGAAAGGAAACCACGCCAATGGTGAAACATCGTAGTTTCAATTCCTCATAGGTAGACTAAAAACTCGCCGACCAGATCATGGCCGAATTCCTGCTTATAAAAAAGGTTTCAATTCCTCATAGGTAGACTAAAAACTTTCACTGCTTATTGAAAACATTGATAGAACTAGAGTTTCAATTCCTCATAGGTAGACTAAAAACGCAAAGATAGATACCGGCTACAGCGTATCATTCGCGTTTCAATTCCTCATAGGTAGACTAAAAACATACATGTAATACATATTAAAAGTCCTTCTAGAATCGAGTTTCAATTCCTCATAGGTAGACTAAAAACGCAAAGATAGATACCGGCTACAGCGTATCATTCGCGTTTCAATTCCTCATAGGTAGACTAAAAACCTCATTGATTGTTTTAACTAAATCATATTCAGGTACAAGTTTCAATTCCTCATAGGTAGACTAAAAACTTTTCCACTCTCCATTATGTTTCTGACTCCTCCATCCGTTTCAATTCCTCATAGGTAGACTAAAAACCCTACAGGGGCATTAGGAATTGGCTGTGTATGCAGCCTGTTTCAATTCCTCATAGGTAGACTAAAAACCGTAAATTCTTGCGCTAGTAGTTTAGTGACTGTTAGGTTTCAATTCCTCATAGGTAGACTAAAAACTACTCATCTGGATCAGAAAGAAAGCGCGGCTATGGAGGTTTCAATTCCTCATAGGTAGACTAAAAACCTTAGAAGCTGCTTCAAAAGAGTGGCTTCTAAAGAGTTTCAATTCCTCATAGGTAGACTAAAAACTCAATACAGGCCATTCTAGCGTTAATTAGAGGCATATGCGAGTTTCAATTCCTCATAGGTAGACTAAAAACTCATATGCCCTATATAGCTCTGCACTGATGCATTTACTTTGCGTTTCAATTCCTCATAGGTAGACTAAAAACAATAGCGCTTTTAATTAAGTATTTAAGATTCGGTACAAGTTTCAATTCCTCATAGGTAGACTAAAAACCATATTAAATAAATATTAAGAAAGGATGAATAAATATGGAGTTTCAATTCCTCATAGGTAGACTAAAAACTCTTATAGCACAGTTTGATCGCATGATTGATCGTCGTTTCAATTCCTCATAGGTAGACTAAAAACCATGAAGACAAAATAGGAAATTTTCTCTATCTTGTGTTTCAATTCCTCATAGGTAGACTAAAAACGATTGTCGCTATTTGAACAGTTCTCAGAAGAAGCTATTGTTTCAATTCCTCATAGGTAGACTAAAAACTAAAAAAGTGGTAACCGGTATAAAGCCCCAAAAGTTATGTTTCAATTCCTCATAGGTAGACTAAAAACCTGGCTATTTTTGAAACCTGCTTTATAGTCTTAACGTTTCAATTCCTCATAGGTAGACTAAAAACGCAGTATCGGATAGGCAGCACATGGTACGATGGCGTGAGTTTCAATTCCTCATAGGTAGACTAAAAACTCATACGTGATGCTCTGGATATTCGAGGTTATCGGGTTTCAATTCCTCATAGGTAGACTAAAAACGAACCACAGCCCCGCGGGTGGCTATATACCCGCCCAGTTTCAATTCCTCATAGGTAGACTAAAAACACATATAAGAAAGGACGTTCTTCGAGCAACTGCCTACGTTTCAATTCCTCATAGGTAGACTAAAAACTCATCCGGAGCTTATAGGCCAACCGATGGATTTTGAGTTTCAATTCCTCATAGGTAGACTAAAAACCAGATATGAATATGTGTATTCGCCATATGGCACGCCTGGTTTCAATTCCTCATAGGTAGACTAAAAACGCAAGCGGATAGAGTTATTTGCTAGGAAAAAGGTTAAGTTTCAATTCCTCATAGGTAGACTAAAAACTCCCGAATTTTGAAACAGGCAGGCGGCATTTTTAGCCAGTTTCAATTCCTCATAGGTAGACTAAAAACACTCAATCAGTTTCTTCCGTTCCAACAATTTCACCTCGTTTCAATTCCTCATAGGTAGACTAAAAACTGATGATAGCCATGTACCTTGGTATGGCCTATCTGGTTTCAATTCCTCATAGGTAGACTAAAAACCAATTCCAACAGCTATTTTAAGCTATTTTTGTATTTGCCATATATCATAAAACAGACTACCTGGTTATGCTAGCTAAATTACACATTTAGGCATTTCAAGGCATTTTTAAGCAAAATAATAATGTCGTCGATCTCCGATATTTTTTGCACTATTGCTGGTCGACGACATTATTATATCACAACATAATGGATTTGCATACAAATTTTTTCACAGGCATCTTAGAGTAGAGGTTAATTCCTATATTGGTATTTTATGCTAATTGACAACATTATATTTTTCGGCTTATCCGATTGAGAAATATGTTTCACGTGAAACATTATAGATATTGCCCAATGATGTATCTATGAGCAGCCATGTAGGCTTTGGCTCATATTGTGGCTTATAATCTGAAGCAATTATAGATGCTATGTCGTAATCAAAAGGTTCAATGTAAGCATGACGCGCAATAATCTTAGGCTCTGCATCTGAAAAATGGGGCATATACCTGCGAACAAATTCTCTGTCTGCAAACAAATCTTTTTGCACCGCTTTCATGCTTTTGTTCCGCGCAGCTGCTAACCATGCCGGATGCGATGTCGACGGATGGCGCAAAAGATAATCAGCGCGCAAAAGTTCAGACAATAACTGCCGCGGCTGAAATCTGTTATCATCGATAAATCTGAACATTATATCATAGAATATCTCATCTTTATGTGTCCGCCCGTAAAAGCCCTTATCATGCCAATATCGGCCAAAGGCGCGATAGAAGTCAAAAGGGCTGCTATAATAATTTTTTGTCATATAATTCAGCACATGATTCAGCCTTCCAGAATTATAATATCTGTTAAGTGCATCTTCTATCCAGTGCAACTCGCACATTTCCTTGAAGCTCATATAATCGTTGTATAAAACCTCATACGGCGGACAATCGTCATACGCATAGCCAAAGCGTTTAACCTCGGCGCGCAGTCTTGAACCTTTGAGCAATTTCAAAAAGCCAAGTTGCAGTGTATCAGGACGCAAACTATAAGCAAAGTCGAACGAACGTCCAAATGAGGTGAAATCCTCTGCAGGAAGCCCTGCTATGAGATCGAGGTGAAGGCGAATGTTGCCTTGCTCTGCCAGCGTAGACACAACATGTTCCAAGCGCTTTATGTCAGCGCGGCGGCCGACAGCGCTCAGTGCAGCTTCATTGGCCGACTGTATTCCTATCTCAAATTGGAAAATACCAGATGGCACCGTTACAAGAAAATCGAGCATTTCATCATCTATTATATCGGCGCATATTTCAAAATGGAATCTCATATCAGGCAGCCTTTTGGGGTTATCAACAATATAACGCCATATATCCACCGCCCTCTTCTTATTGGCATTAAACGTCCTATCCAAAAATTTGAGCTGTTTTGTGCCCGATTGCATTATTGCATCCAAATCTGCTTTTACTTTGTCCATAGCCAGATACCTTACACCCTCTGTTGTGGAAGAAAGACAATATGAACATTTGTAAGGACAGCCGCGCGATGTCTCATAGTAGATTATCCGGCTGTTTATAGCATCGGCATAATCCAGGGCACATGCCATCGTCGGCATGGCGTTTAAGTCGCTTAATACAGCAAAACCATATCCATGGATCTCATCGCCATCGCGCCAATAAAGCCCTTCTATATTTTCCGGCGCTGAACTTTCAGATTGTAAATGCTTAAGCAGTCGGGCAAAGGCTTGCTCACCCTCGCCAGATACAATATAATCGATGTATGAATAGTCGCTCAGCAATTCTACAGCATCGTAAGAAACCTCAGGCCCGCCAAGTATTATGACAATACCAGGCAGTATTTTCTTCAGCGAAGCGCATAAGCGCAGAGTTAGGCCTATATTCCATATATAGCATGAAAATCCTACAACATCAGGGCAAGAAGCATAAATCTCGCTTAGTATATAATCTACCTCATCGTTTATGGTAAACTCTTTTATGCTAATATCGGCTATAGCGTCTGACACCGCGGCTAATTGATATAAAGCCGCGGCTGTGTGCGTATAGCTCGAATTAAGCGCAATTAGCGATACATGCATTTTATCAACACACTACCTTATCGGCTTTTTTGCCGGTATGCCGGCTTTGCGCGGATATGAAGCGGGCGTCAGCTTTGTTTTTTCTATTACGACGATGCAGCGGCTGCCGCCCGAATAGGGCAGTTCAGCGCGCAAGACGTCTTTTATATTGCCACCGAGGGTTTTTACCGCCTTTTGTGAAGCGGCTAATTCCTCATCTACATCCGGCCCTTTCATGCACAGCGCATGGCCCCCGATTTTAACAAACGGCAAGCAATACTCAGCCAATACAGGCAGCGCCGCAACTGCCCGAGCCGTTACTGCATCGAAAACCTCGCGATATTCTTTTTTTGTACCGTAATCCTCTGCCCTGCCCCAAAGCAATTCTACGCCGTCCAACTGCAAAGCTTTAACCGCCTCTTCTATGAACTTCAGCTTTTTTCGCACTGAATCCATCAGATACACTGTAAGTGAGGGTTCAGCTATCTTAAGGGCCAGGCCAGGCAAACCCGCTCCGGTGCCTATGTCCATAAGCTTCCCGCCTGGCTTTATCGCGCCTGTTTTAAAGCACAGGAGGCTGTCCAAAAAATGTTTTACAACTATGCCCTCGTCATCGGTTATGGCTGTCAAGTTAATGCGCTCGTTCCATTCCTTTAGCATATCCTTATATAACATAAATTTGTCTAAAGCGGTGTCATCTAACTGTACGCCAAATCGTGCGGCCTCCTCGTGCAAAAATTCTCTTATGTTTTCCATAATCGCCCTCATAGACCGTGCTGCTTCAAATATACGAGCAGCACAGATATATCGGCCGGCGAAACACCTGATATACGGGAGGCCTGCCCGACCGATTCCGGCCTTATTTTATTCAGCTTCTGGCGCGCCTCTATGCGCAAACCCTTTATGTCATCATAGTCTATGCTATCCGGGAGTTTATGATCTTCCATCTTCCTGAATCGTTCTATTTGCATCATCTGCCTAGCTATATAACCCTCATACTTGATGTTTATCTCCACCTGCTCTATAGCTTGCGGCAGTATAGCCATTGGCCTCTCTTCATCTATGGGCGCTAGTGCTGCATAATTAATTTCTGGCCGTTTTAAAAGCTCATAAAGGGTTATGCCAGTTTTTATAGGCTGGCTGTGTAAATTTTCTAAAAGCGCATTTACTCTCGCGCTAGGAGCTATTATAGTAGATTTAAGCCTAGATATCTCAGCTTCTGCTTGTTCCTTTTTTAATATATATCTATCATATCGCTCTTTACTAGCTAGGCCAATTTCATATCCTATTGGGGTCAACCTCATATCAGCATTATCCTGGCGCAGCATAAGTCTATACTCAGCGCGCGATGTCATCATGCGGTAAGGCTCAGTTGCTCCTTTTGTAACAAGGTCATCTATAAGGACACCTATATAAGCTTGAGAGCGGTCTAATACGACCGGCGGCTTGTCATGCACCATGCGCGCGGCGTTTATACCAGCTATTATACCCTGTGCCGCAGCTTCCTCATAACCCGAGCTGCCGTTTATCTGCCCAGCCATAAATAGACCAGGTATTTCTTTCATCTCCAATGATAATTTCAACTGCGTTGGATCTATGCAATCGTATTCTATGGCATAAGCCGGGCGCATCACTTCAACGTGTTCGAGTCCAGCTACAGAACGCAGCATTTCTATTTGCACGTCCTCCGGCAAGCTGCTCGACATGCCCTGCACATACATCTCGTCGGTGTTCAAGCCTTCTGGCTCGATGAATATCTGGTGACTGGGCTTGTCAGCAAACCTGACCACCTTATCCTCTATGGAGGGGCAATAGCGCGGCCCCACTCCCTTTATGTCGCCTGAATATAGCGGCGAGCGGTGCAAGTTGCGCTTTATTATCTCATGAGTTTTTTCGTTCGTATATGTCAGGTAGCACGGTACCTGCTCTACATCCAGTCTGTCATCTAAAAAGGAAAATGGCACAGGCGGCTCGTCGCCCATCTGCACGCTCATCTTGGAAAAATCTATGCTGCGCCGCGCTACCCTCGCTGGCGTGCCAGTCTTAAAGCGCTGCAATTTTATACCGTGGCGCACCAAATCCGCCGACAAGTGCATTGCCGGGAACATGCCGTTAGGCCCGCTGCTGTAATTGACCTCGCCTATTATAACTCTGCCTTTTAGGTAAACGCCTGTGGTCAAGACCACGGCTTTAGCTCGGTATACAGCACCTGTATGCGTAACAACGCCTTGTACGGCACCGTTTTCTACTATGAGGCGGATGACCTCGCCTTGTTTCACATCGAGGTTTTCCTGCTGCTCAAGCGTATGTTTCATAAGAGCCTGATAAAGTTTCTTATCCACCTGCGCGCGCAGTGAATATACAGCCGGGCCTTTAGATGTATTGAGCATCCGCACCTGTATAGCAGCCCTATCAGTTATAATACCCATTTGTCCACCAAGAGCATCTATCTCACGCACAAGATGACCTTTAGACGTACCTCCTACCGATGGATTACAAGCCATCATGGCTATGCTATCTAAATTTATAGCAAATACTAATGTCTTGCAGCCCATGCGCGCTGCGGCTAAGGCAGCTTCAGAACCTGCATGGCCAGCTCCAACAACTATAACATCATATGTTCCCGCTTCAAATTCCATCAAAGCATCTACTTCCCCACACAAAAACGTTCAAATATCATATCTATTACCTCATCAGATACCGTTTTCCCGCTTATTAATCCCAAAGCACTTATAGCTTCTTCTATATCTATAGACAAAAGATCTATAGGCATGCCAGCATCTAGCGATGAAAGGCAGCGCTGCAGTGCATTTTTGGCTGAAAGCAGGGCTTCTTTATGCCTGACGTTGGTCACCATGGCATCGCTTGACGCCACGGCTTTGCCTTGATATACCATATCTGCTATTGTCTGTTCTAGTTCTTCTAAGCCATATCCTTCCATCAACGACATTTTTATTACAGGTGCATTTGGTAAAATAGCATTTATTTCTTGAACGGTAACTATCTCATCTATATCAGTTTTATTCAACACAGCAATAACCTTTTTGGAAGATATAAGCGACGCTATAGCTCTATCTTCCTCAGAAATCGGACAAGATGCGTCAAATACCATAATAATAAGGTCGGCGCTGTGCGCAGCTTCTCTTGCTCGCTCAACGCCTATGCGCTCTACTTCATCAACGGCCTCTCTTATGCCGGCTGTGTCTATTATATTAAGCGCTATCCCCTTTATATTAGCATAATCTTCTATTATATCGCGCGTCGTGCCCGGTATGTCTGTCACTATAGCCTTATCAGCCCGAAGCAGCGCATTTAGCAAAGATGATTTTCCTACATTAGGGCGCCCCACAATAGCGGTCTTTAAGCCCTCGCGTATTATTCGTCCTGTATCAGCCGTAGCTAAGAGAGCATCTATTTTAGCATATTCTGCATTAAGCGCTGAGCGCATGTCTGAAATATCTAACTCATCAACGTCTTCTTCTGGATAGTCTATCAGAGCTTCTATGTGCGACAGAATTTGTAAAAGCCCGTCTCTTATATTTTCTATCGCTCGCGAGAGCTTACCTTCAAGCTGCATTATAGAGCTGCTTAACGCAACATCGCTCTTAGCCGTTATGATATCCATCACTGATTCAGCTTGAGCTAGATCTATGCGCCCATTTAAAAAAGCCCGTTTTGTAAACTCTCCAGGTTGCGCCATTGCGGCGCCCTTCTTTATGGCCGCTTCTAATACCTTCCTAAGAGGTAACATGCCCCCATGGCAGTTTAACTCCACCACATCCTCGCCAGTATACGAGTGAGGGGCACGCATAACGCAGGCTAGGGCTTCATCTATATCTTGTCCGTCGTCCGGATCTTTGATATATCCGTAAAGCATCGTGCGGCTCTTGGTATCTTTTAATTTTCTGCCCTTTATATTGAAAAATATGGCATCGGCTATATCGACCGCTTGCGGGCCACTTAATCTGACTATGCCTATGCCACCTTCGCCAGGCGGCGTGGATATAGCCGCTATAGTCGTATCTGAAAATGTTATCTTTATCGCCTCCGTACCGTATATATGATTAATGCTCAGTATTTATAAATACCGAGCATTAATAGGAAAGGCCAATCTACTATCGTTTTAAAGTTATTACAACTCTGCGATGCGGCTCTTCACCCTCACTATAAGTTGTAACATCTGGATCATTTTGCAACGCCGTATGCAATATCCTGCGCTCATATGAGCTCATCGGCTCTAATACAACTCGGCGATGTGTACGCTTAACCTTTTCAGCCATTTTAAGAGCAAGATTTTCTAAGGCTTTCTCTCTCTTTTTCCTATATTCCTCAGCGTCTAGTATGATTCTGCCGTGTCCGCTGTTATCGCCGTGGTTGCACGCAAGATTAGTCAGATACTGCAAAGCGTCTAATGTTTCTCCTCTTCGGCCTATAATACGCCCTATTCTTGCGCCTTCTATGTTAATGATAATATCATCGCCATCGCGCTGCTCCACTGCAACTAAAGCGTCCAAATTCATATGTTTTATAACGCCTTCTACAAACTCTCTAGCTTTGTCAATTTTGGTATCCTTAACCGTTACCTTAACCTTTGCGGGTTTAGCTCCCCATATGCCGAGTATGCCTTTACTAGCTGGTTCAATCACTTCTATTTCTACATCTTCTCTACACGCGTTTAATTGTTCTAAAGCAGCTTGTATAGCTTCCTCTTCCGTGCGGCCGGTGACCTCCACAAAACGCATACTTTAAACCCCCTTTGCCGGCTCTTCAACAACACTCGTATTTTTAGGCCTTATAATCAAAAACTCTATTATTTGGAATATATTGCTGGTAACCCAATAAAGCGCAAAAGCAGAAGCATAAGTGGACGTTATATAAACCGTAAATAGCGGGAAAAATATATTCATCGTTTCTTGGCTGCAACCCATTGGATTCTGTTGTTGGCCGGATGCCTGGCTTGCTTGCGCTTGTTGAGGCGATATAGATAGCTTCATATAAAAATATTGCGTAAGGCCCGATAAAATTGGTAATATAAAATAGCCATTCATAAGCCCTTCCTTGGTTTTTACCCAAAAAGCATCCGCAAGGCTTAAATCCTTAATCCATAAAAAGCTCTCACCCACTAGGCTACCCGGCGCTGTCGGTGTACCAACAAGCTGCCGTATTACAGCAAATACCATAAAAAGCAATACCATCTGTATTATCAATGGTAAACAGCCGCCTAACGGATTGATTTTTTCCTTTTGATAAAGCTCCATTTGCTTTTGTTGAAGCTTTTGCTTGTCTTTACCATATTTTTTTTCTAATTCTTTTAATTTCGGTTGAAGTGCATTCACCTTCTCAGTGGATCGCCTCTGCATTACATCAAATGGCGATAAAACAAGACGCACTAAAAGCGTAAATATTATGATAGCATAGGCATAGCTGCCTACCATACCGTATATCCACTGAAGAACTGATGCTAAAGCAGCAGTCATCTACATTCTCCTTTTCTCATTTAACAGGATCATATCCGCCGGGATTAAATGGGTTACAAGATAGTATACGCTTTATAGACATAAAGCCACCTTTTAAGGCGCCGTATTTCGCTATAGCCTCATAGGCATATTGGGAACATGTCGGATAAAATCTGCAAGTTGGGCGTTTTAAGGGCGATATATAACGCTGGTACGCTTTTATTAAAAACATCAATATATGCTTCATAGTCTCATTCCTCTTTTTCGATATACAGACCTGCCTTTTTGAGCACATCAACCACTGAGCGCTCAATATCGGCGTATTTATAATTCTTAGAACCCGTCCGCGCTATGAATATCAGATCATAACCTGGCTTTATATCTTTTATATGCAGCCTAAACGCCTCTTTTATAAGACGCTTCATCCTATTGCGCACAACGCTTTTACCTATCTTTTTACTGACAGAAAATCCAGCCCTCGTCTTGCCATACCTATTTTTTATAAAATATAATACTAGTTCCCTATTGGCCACACTTTTCCCAGCCCTGTAAACCGCCCTATAATCCTTATTGCGTTTGAGCCTATTTTCCTTATTCCATCCCGGCATATCGTGCACTCAGGCAGATAATACCTTTCTTCCCTTTTGCCTGCGGCGCTTTAATACTTTGCGCCCATTTTTTGTACTCATTCTGGCCATGAAGCCATGTACCTTTTGCCTATGCCTCTTCTTAGGCTGGTACGTCATATACATATTAAGCAACCCTCCTGTAAAACTTAATTTTAATTGTTACATTACATCGTTTTATTATAACGTAAGTTTTCAAATTTAGCAATCCTCTGTACTATGTTTTTTCATTTACGGCACTTAAGACCATTTTAATAATAGTCTTATCATCTCCAAATGAACAAGCTGACTTCTCCCCGCCACAAGTGACGAAGGTTCTGTTTACTTTCAACCTTCTCCTGAACTCTCAGGCATAAGCCTTACAACATACAGGCACTGACTTGCTTCAACAGACTTTACTATCTATACACCCGACGGTGTATTGGCGATAGCTTAAGGCATTGAGTCTAAATCCCCTTGTTTGTTGTTTATATACCCATGCTGCTTATAAGCTCCTGCTCTTTCTTCAGTCCTTTTAGCCGCTCTATTTGTTTATCATGAAGTTCTAAAAATCCATCAAACCTGTTTGTGCACTTATCCCTATCTATATAGTATTTATTGGTATTTTTATCCTTTTCTGCATTCTGCAGCAGAAACGCCGAGTACAAATCGCGTTGTATCTTCTTTATTTCGCCTTTGTAT
>Ga0134098_1000944_pt1 | contig 26875 bp, 23 predicted proteins | sample 9_3taG_FD_94456 | JGI IMG/M metagenome (GOLD analysis project Ga0134098, IMG submission 94456) | Switchgrass degrading microbial communities from high solid loading bioreactors in New Hampshire, USA - 9_31_10_142_A3 metaG | ecosystem: Engineered > Bioreactor > Semi-continuous > Anaerobic >... | reverse complement strand
CAGATACTCATCATTAACCCTGTCCTGAAGGTATACATTTGTATACTTGTTCAGCGCATATTTGTATAATCTATAGCCTTCATCTATGCAGCTGGAACATGCATCTCTGGGGATTGTAATGGCAAATATGTGGTATCCTGTGTCGCTTCTTGAATCAATAGTGTTTACTCCGGAGCAGTTTTTGCATACCTTGAAATTCTGCACCTGATTTTCCAGTATTCCGTCTGTATCATAGTATACCTGCCTGTGCCTTTGTATATAGTCCTTTCCTCTTATATCCTTAATGTATAGATTGTCCTTATCCTTCCAGCGGTTATATATCACTTCTGAAATCTTCTTTATATATTCCGTTATATCCTTCGACTGCTTCAGCTTTTCCCTGTTATAGTCAGGCTCATGTACCTTTGTGTAGTCAAGCCCTGCCATGGCCAGTATTATGCCAAGGTTTACATAGGGCAGTGCCCCTTCAATGGAATATCCTCCTTCAAGGACTGCAATATGGGGGTTCAGCTTGTGGTTAAGCTCTGCATATCCCTGAGCTGTGAAGTTCATGTATGTTATCGGGTCTGTATAGTGATTGTCCTGACCTGCAGAGTTAATTATTATATCCGGCTTGTACTCATCAAGTATTGGCAGTACAACATTATCCAGCACATATAAAAATCCTTCCTCGCCTGTACCTGGTGGCAGAGGCACGTTTAGATTGTATCCGTAACCTCCCGGGCCTCCAAATTCATCAATAAACCCTGTTCCAGGGTACAGAGTCCTTCCATCCTGATGGAATGAAATGAACAAAGTGTCCTTGTCGTTCCAGTATATGTCCTGTGTGCCATCCCCATGGTGGCAATCTGTATCTACAATGGCAATTCTTAAGTTTCCATATTCCTGCCTTATGCGTTCAATCATTACAGCTTCCACGTTTACAATGCAGAATCCTCTGTCGCCGTATACTACCCTTTGGGCATGATGTCCCGGAGGACGGGTAAGGGCAAAGGCCTTGTCAACCTTCTTTTCCATTACTGCCTGAAAAGCCCTCATTGCTCCACCTGCAGATATAAGGTGGGAATCCGTCACCCTTGATTTTACGTTGGGGACGCAGAAATGCACCCTTTCAACATCCTTCTCATCTGCTACTATAGGGTTGAAGAATTCTATGCCTTCAATATCCTCAATTCCTTCTTCAAAGAGCTGGTCCTGTGTATATAGAAGCCTTTCCTCCCTTTCAGGGTGAGTAGGGCTTATGGCCCAGTCAAAGGCAGGGAAGAATATAAGCCCCAATCTGTTTTTGGCTTTAATCATTTTCATCACCTCTCATTTGGTGAATAAGCCCAGGTCTAATCTGTGCCTTTACTCTAATGTCCTTGCCTGTGGTATAGAAGCCTCTTACCATGTTAAAGCTGCTTTCCTCTATGATTTCAGCTTCTATCTCCCTTTCTTCGGCACCCATATTCAATGCGCTTTTTCTTACCAGCTCCAAGGCTCTTTCCCTTGCATTTTTCAGGTTGAAGCTGTGGCTTACCTTTTCATACAGCCCCAGCTCGGGAACAGAAAGCACTTTCTTATAGGTGTCCACATGCATTGTGATTTCTGTGGTGGGGCGTGCCAAGGCTGCACCTATGGCATTTGCCACCTCATACTGATTTGGGTAGTGGCAGGGGATATTGAATTTTTCCTCAAGTATGGGAGCCAATACCTTAGCAGGGCCTCCTATTATGTTTATCAGCTTAGGCTCAATTTTTTTGCCATATAACAGTTCCTTAATGGTATAAACAGGCTTTTGGTTTACTTCCTCTAAAATATCATCTACTTTATCCTTGATGATATCCCCCATCTTATCCAATATAAGTTCTGCCATTTTCTCAGGCTTTATATTCGCTTCCCTTCCCAGTATGTCCATAGCCTTTCTGGCTCTATTCCTTACAGTTTCAATATTATCCTGAACGTAGTGGGGAATTTCATCATCCATAAGCCCCAATATAATCATGGCGTCAGTAGGAGTAGGCTTTGGCCCTCCAAAGGCATAAGGCTTTCCTTCCCTTTTTGGCCCTATTTTCAGATTTCCATTATGAATGCTAACTGCGCTGTCTCCTCCCAACCCTATGGAAACAGTGAAAATTGCACGGACCAAAGTCTTATACTCGCCAATTTTAATACCCAGTGGTTCAAATAATGGTATTCCATCTGCAAGTAGGAATATGTCTGTGGTAGTTCCGCCTACATCCAATAGTATTGCGTCCTTATCCGTTGGCAGCAATGCAGACATTCCCATAAAGCTTGCAGCAGGCCCTGAAAGTATTGTTTCTACAGGCTTTTCCTCTGCCTTATAGAGGCTCATGGTACCTCCATCAGCTTTAAGCATGAAAACTGGTGCAGTTATGCCTTCCTTCTCCAGCGAGTCCCTTATATTTTCTGCAAATTCCTTGAAAGTGCTGTGTACAGCAGAATTCAAGTAGGATGTATATACTCTGCGAGGGAAGTTCAGCTTGCCTGACATTGTGTGACCCATGGTGATGAATGCAGTATCATCCTGATTATGGCGAAGAATCTCTTCCTTAATCCTCTTTTCATGTTCAGGGTTTCTGGTTGAAAACTTGGAAACTACAGCAAAGGATTTTATGTTCTTTTCCTTAAACAACCTAATGCCGTTTTCTATCTCAGACAAGTCCAAATCTTTTATTACATTGCCCCTGTGGTCAATATATCCTGATATGAATATATTTTCATCACCGCAGGCCAGCGTATCATAGGGCATGCCTGGGCCAGGCTCGATTATCATCCCTACAGCTGAAGTCTTTCCTTCCACAATGGCATTTGTTGATATGGTAGTGCTCAGGTTAATTCTTTCTATTTTAGCATTGTCACATCCGTCAAGAAGCTCCTTTAGGGCAGTCCAGATGGTTCCCAGCAGATTGCTTCTGTCTGTGGGCCTTTTAATGGCCTTTATGACTTTGCCTTTGCCTATTATGACTCCATCTATATTGGTACCACCCATATCAATACCAACAATCAATTTAAAGCCTCCCTTTTCCTTATTTTATCAATACTATTATAGACCTTTAGATAAAAATTTATCAAGTACAGCAGAAAACCTATGGCAAATATATATTGCCATAGGTTTTATAATTGGTGAGGGGCCTATTCTCCGGCTGTTTTTTTAATATGAAATGCCGGTATTTAATGATTATTATGGATATGATAAAAATTCTTATATAAATATTATCTAATTTAATTAGGGGAATACTAGCATTAGCTCTGGTAACAACCTGTATTTACAAAATCCTCTGCATAATCCCTAAATAAGGATAGGCAAAATAAACTGTTTGTATCCACAATTCAATAAATTTCACTGGTATTGTAAAAAATATTGTGTAATGCTATCGTAATTATAGAAACCATATAGCGGAACATATTATTTGGGAGGGGAAAATATGGGACTTAGAATGCGTAAAAGCATAAAGATTGGCAAGGGGGTCAGATTAAACCTGGGGAAAACAGGGGCAAGCTTAAGCTTTGGAACCAGAGGGCTGAGGTATACAATACATTCCAGCGGAAGGAGAACATCATCCATAGGCATACCCGGAACAGGAATATCCTATGTAACAACTACCTCCGGCAAGAGGAAATACAATTCACAGGCTTATGCAAGAAGACAGCAGATCCAGCAGCTGAAGCAGCAGGAAAAATTGAATGAAATAGAAAAAAACCAGCTGGCGGTGGAGGAATACAATAACCTGATAGAAATCATAAGGGGAATTCACAGGGAATGTGATGAACATGTGGACTGGAATTATATTTATTCGCTAAAGGAGCCGTTTAATCCACAAGGAATTGGGCCTAAGGAAGCAGAAGCCATAAAGGAACTGGAAGAATATAAACCAAGCTTTTCTGAAAGGCTGATTAAATCAAAGGCAGAAAAGAAAAGGCTGGAGCTTGAGGAAAAGGTAAAACTGGCCCGGGAAGAGGATAAGAGGGATTACGAGGAATGGAAGAGATTACATGAACTGGCAGGCAGGATATTAAAAGGGGATGTTGATGCATACCTGCAGGTAATAGAAGAGATGAGCCCATTGGATGACCTTCTGGAATTTGGAAGTGACTTTGAATTTGGAATAGATGACCCTTCAGCCATGGAAGTGGAATTTACAGTGAAATCCAGCACTGTGGTTCCAACCTATTCATTAAGCCTTACTAAAACAGGAAAGCTGTCAAGGAAAGACCTGTCTAAATCAGCATACTACGACCTTGTACAGGACTATGTCTGTAGCTGTTCCATAAGGATTGCAAGGGACATCTTTGCCTTGCTCCCATTAGACACCGTTGTTGTGCATGCAGTGGATAATGTGGTAAACACACAGACAGGACATGAAGAAGAGATAACAATATTGTCTGTAGTATTTAAAAGAGATGTACTGGAAGGGTTGAACTTTCAGCTGATAGATCCGTCAGATGCGCTGAAAAATTTTAAACATAACATGAAGTTTTTAAAGACTGCTGGATTTAAACCTGTAGAAAGAATAACAGATTATTGATTAAAGGAGTATGATGGATGAACGTCAGAAATTTGATAAAATTTCTATTTCCCGAGTATCAGATTATAGAGACCATAAGGGAACACGGTTTTATTATTAGGGGAAAGTATTCAGATGATTATTCAATGTATAAATCTGAAAAGAATTCTTATTCATCTGTTCATAAGGCTGGAGAGAAAACCATTAATTATTCGGGTATGCCTAAAGATGAAAAGATATACAGTAGATATGCTCCAGCAGATGACAGCAGTTATAAATACAGGAGAGAAAGCGTAATTAACAGGGATAGAATGGATGAGATATTTAATAGGGTTAAATATGCCATTGCCAGGGAAATCATAGGGCAAAGAAATTTTATTGAAAATCTGGTACTGGCATTTAAGCGCCCATTTGTCACCGGCCACAATGGGCTAAACCCAAAGAATACAATATTTGTAATAGGAGGGAGGAACTCAGGAAGGCATACAATTATTGAAACAGCTGTAAAGGCATTGTACAGTGAGAAAATATTGAAAAACAGCAATATATCAAGAGTTGATTTATCACTGTATCCAACTCAGTCAAAAGGAGGGCTGTTCCTTTCAGATTTATACAAAGGGCTATATTCAGATTCAGACATAGTGGTATTTGACTCCTTTGAAAAGTGCCATGACAGCTTTATTGAAATACTTAAAGGGCTTGTTGTAAATGGCAGGTATAGGCTTAATGCCAGGTATGCATTGCAAAACGGATATTTAGTTGAGGCTACCAATATATTGATGAAGAACTCCATAGACGAAATTTCATCTAACGGGAAATATTTTGTTTTCATTACTGACAAAAATGAAAGTAAAATAGCGGATGTATTTGGGGAAAGGTTTATGGCAAATGTAGGCGATATACTGAATATGGACCCTTATACATCTGATGAAATAAGGGAGATTGCGGATAAATTCTTAAGGGAAGTAAAAAACATGTGCAGCAGCAACCTGTCAGTTGCCATCAGGTATGATAACAGCCTTGTAGAGCACTGTGCAGGTAAATACAGCCTTAAAGAGGGACTGGAAGGAGTAAGGGATTATATACATGAGATTATATATAAGCCCTTATCTGAATACAAGCTGAAGGACAATGTTCCCCAATATGCAAAAGCATATTTATTTGAATCAAATGGGAAAGTAATGGCAGAAATGCAATGTGGCAAAGATGAAGAGCTTGTTGATTTGTCCAGCCTTATACCGGAAAGGCATGCTGATAGGGTAGAAGAAATAAAGAAGGAATTGGAATCAGTAATAGGGCTTAAGAAGGTAAAGGAATATGTGCTTAATCTTGAGGGCAACCTGAAGATACAGAAGATACGCCAAAGCAGGGGATATAAAACCTCTCCCATATCCATGAACATGATATTTATAGGAAACCCGGGAACGGGAAAGACGACCATTGCACGGATAATAGCCAAATACCTGAAGGCAATAGGAGTGCTTTCCACAGGGCAATTACGTGAAGTAACAAGGTTTGACCTGGTTGGACAGTATGTAGGCCATACTGCAAAACTGACCAATGAGGTGATACAATCTGCATTGGGAGGTGTGCTATTCATAGACGAAGCCTATTCCCTTTGCAGGGATAAGCATGATTCCTTTGGCCTTGAGGCTATTGATGCCCTTGTAAAGGGAATTGAAGATAATCGCGATAATCTGGTGGTAATACTTGCAGGATACAGGGATGAAATGGAGGAATTTCTAAAGAGCAATCCGGGGCTTAAGTCAAGATTTCCAAATGTAATTGAGTTTGAAGACTATACTCCTGAGGAGATGTATGAGATAGCCTTGGTTATAGCAAAATCAAAGGGATATAGAATCAGTGAAGAATGCAGGGAGCCGTTAATAAGGCTGTTTGAAAGAAGCCAGATTAAAGGAAGAAACGACAGCGGCAATGGAAGGCTTGTAAGAAATGTAATAGAAAGTGCCATATTGTCCCAGTCAAAAAGGCTGATGAAGGATTTTGACTCACAAATGGATTTGCTGATTTATGAAGATTTCAATTTTGAGTCATTGGAAAAATTTGACCTGGAAAAGTCCCTGGAAGATATTATTGGACTTGAACAGGTAAAGGACTTTGTAAGAACCCAGTATAAGCTGCTGATTGCACAGGAAAAACGAAGAAAAGCAGGCATAAATGTAGATACCACCCAGTCATTGAATATGATATTTACCGGGAACCCCGGAACAGGCAAGACAACAATTGCAAGAGTAATGGCATCCATGTTTAAGGATATGGGGCTTCTGAAAAGGGGACATCTGGTGGAAACAGACAGAGGAGGCCTGGTTGCAGAATATGCAGGACAGACGGCCAAAAAGACTGAAGAAGTATTCAAAAGTGCTTTAGGAGGAGTGTTATTCATTGATGAGGCTTATGCCCTGTCAGGTGATGGAAATAGCTTCGGTAAGGAGGCAATTGATACCCTGGTTAAGCTTATTGAAGACTATAGGGGTGAAATAGCAGTAATACTGGCAGGATATAAAAAGGAAATGAGGGATTTTTTGAAGGCTAATTCAGGCCTTGAATCCAGGTTTCCAATAAGAATAGATTTTCCTGACTATTCCATTGAGGAACTGTATCAAATTGCATTGAAAATGATTGATTCGAGAGGATTTAAAATCAGAGAGGATGCCAGGAAAGTGCTGTATGAGAATATTGAAGTCCTTCATAAGACAGCAACTGCCCACTCTGGAAATGCCAGAATGGTGAGGAATTTAATTGAAAATATATTGAGGAATCAGTCTGCAAGAATTGCTTCAAGTGATGTGGATGTTGAAGAACTTAACATGATACTTCCCTGCGACATCAGCACTGGAGATGGAAGGACTGTAGATTTTAATTTGGATAAGGCATTGGATAGCATTATCGGATTGGAGGAAGTGAAGACCTTTATTAGGGGCCTGTATGCAAGGCTCAGGTTGCAGAATGAGAGAAAGAAGCTGGGGCTTCCTGTAGATGATTCCTTAACACTTCATATGATATTTAAGGGAAATCCCGGAACAGGCAAAACTATGGTAGCACGTATTGTAGCTGATGTTCTGTACAATATTGGCGTTATTAGAACCAACAAATTGATTGAGACTGACAGAGCCGGGCTTGTGGCAGGATATGTGGGACAGACTGCTATAAAGACTACAGAAAAGGTAATGGAAGCAATGAATGGGGTTTTATTTATAGATGAGGCTTATTCATTATCTCAAGGAGGCCAGAATGATTATGGCAAGGAAGCCATTGATACCCTTGTAAAGCTTATGGATGACTACAGAGACAGGCTGGTAGTTATACTGGCAGGTTACAGCAGAGATATGGAGGATTTCCTCAGAACAAATCCTGGGCTTAAATCCCGTTTCCCAAATATAATCGAATTCAGAGATTATAATATAGATGAGCTGATGGAAATAGCAGAGAAGTTATATAGCGAGAAAGGATATATTTTAAAGGATGATGCCAGGGATAAGCTGAGAAAAATACTTATGGAGGTTTCAAGGGAAGAGAATTTTGGGAACGGAAGATATGTAAGGAATCTGTTTGAAAGGTCGATAAACAATCAGGCACTGAGATTGAGCAGCGATATGGACTTAACCAGGGAAGAGCTTATTACAATTGAAGGGGAGGACATAGAAAGGGTGTGAGAAGGTGAACAGGTTGAGGGTGTTTTTAGGCAGCACTTTTGCGTTTCTGTATTTTGTATTTGTAATGTGGTGGGTAATACTTCTGCTTATTTTATCCCCATTTATGCTTTTATCAGATATACAGGTAATAAGGAAATCCGGATTTTCAACCAGCAATGTCGGGGAGGCCTTAACAGGCATATTGGGTCTTTTTATAGGCTTATCATTGCTTATACCACCTATCAGAAAAATGTATTACAAAATCCCATGGCTGTTTCCACTGGTAAAGATATTTTTTATAGATGTAATAATATTGAGCATTGCAGTTTCCATTTTAAATTATGGATATGAAATAAGAAATGCTGTAAGGCACAACATTTTTTATGTGCTGATGATAGTACAGATAGTGGTTTCACGCATTGCAATGTGTTTTTATTTCCACAAAAATCCTGTAAAATATATAGGAGGAGAAACAAATGAGGAAAGATAGCCTGAAAAACAGCATTAATAAGGCTATAGGTAAGAAAAATGGCAACAGGAATTACGATTTTCAAATGGAATGCAGGGATGATATGGATGATAATAGGCCTAACGACAGAAAATCTGGAAATAAAAGACAGGATAAGCCTCTTAAAACTTTTGGGATATTGTGCATTGCAGTCTTTATTACCATGTTTGCATTATCGGGAACTCCAACAGTGGATACTAGCGACGCAGCAAGAAGAGCATTGGAGGAAAGGGTATCAACGTTACTACCAGTAGGGACTATACTGTTAAGCGAAGATCAGAACATTGGGCAGGAGGATTATACCATAACCCATCAGTCAGATCAGGATGAAACCAGAATCTGGATCTGGGATTATGCAGCAGAGGACGGGGACTATGTACAGGTACTTGTAAACGGAATTCCTGTTACAGAGCCCTTCATGATAAAGAACAGGCCTAAGGAAATACAGGTGCCTGCAACTGGAGATGTACAGATAAAGGGAATCAGGGATGGAGGCGGAGGCATAACCTATGCAGTCCATTATGAATTAAACAATACAAATTATTTCAATACTGCTCCGGAAGGAGAATTTAACACATATACGCTTATTAGACAATAAGACAAGTAAGACAAGGGGACGGTTCTCTTGTCTGGTTTTTTTGTTTGTATAAAGAGACATTGAATATATACTTTGTCAGACGTATAATAATGTTAAGAAAAATTAGTTTTCATCAAGGGCCTAGTGATAACAGTTTATAGAAAATGTAAATATCAAGAAGCAGACTATATTAAAGAGGTTTATATTCATAGGGATTACTGTATTAAATTATAGAAAAAGGGGAGTTAATATGTTTATTTTCTATTTTATAGAGTTAATGATTATGCCTATTCTAATGATTGTTTGCGGAATGTTGTGGAGAAAAAATCCACCAAAAACCATAAATAAGGTTTACGGATATAGAACCACCAGGTCAATGAAAAGCAAGGAATCCTGGGATTTTGCACATAAATATTTTGGCAGGATATGGTTCAAATTAGGATTAGTATTAGCAGTTTTTACTGTAATAATTTTATTTATGTTCAAAAACAGTAGCGATAATACGTTAGTGATAGCAGTTGTAATTTTAATGATTATACAGATGATAGCCTTAATTGTGCCAATAATTCCAACTGAAATGGCCTTGAAAAGGAAATTCGAGAAATAATAGAAATAATGATTAAAGATACAGTTTGTTGAGAAAGCAAGTGAACAAAAAATAAAATATCAGGAGGTATAAATATGAAACTGTTTTTTATGTCAGACATACATGGTTCAATTCATTTTCTAAACAGGGCACTGGAAAGGTTTGAGGAGGAAAAGGCTGATTACATGGTAATACTGGGGGATGAGCTTTATCATGGAGCCAGAAATCCATTGCCTTTGGAATACAATCCCAAGAAGGTAGCAGAGATTCTCAACAGCCTGTCAGATAGAATAATAGCCGTAAGGGGAAACTGTGACAGCGAAGTGGATGAAATGGTAATAGACTTCCCGATAATGGCAACCTACTCCACAATTCTTTATGATAATAAACGCTTATTCCTAACCCATGGTCATATATACAATGAGAGCAACATGCCAAAGTTAAGGGATGGAGATGTACTTATATACGGACATACCCATATACCAAAGGCTGAAAAGGTTGGCAATATCTATATAATAAACCCTGGAAGCATTACTTTCCCAAAGGAAGACAATCCCCATACCTATGGAGTACTGGAAGGGAATGTGTTTAAAATAAAAGACCTGGATGGCAATGTATTTAAGGAAATAAGCATTGAGTAATGGGTATTGAGTAAGCTTCTCTTAAGGAGGTTAAGGATTGGAATCAGTCAAACAAAAATACGAAAGAAGGAAGGATGGATATGACAGGCTTTTAAGGAAACAGGAAAAAGCAGAGAAGGAGATAAGCAACCTGAGGCTATTATCTGCTGCAGCAGAAATAGGTATTGCTGTTTATCTATACATAAAAGGCAAATATATTTTTTTGCCTCCAGCCTGGTCATTTTCCTAGCTCTATACATTTATCTTATCATACTTCATGATAAGTTATGGGAAATAATAAAATATTCCAAATTGCTTCGGGATATAAACATTATGTCTTTAAAGCGGTTCAATGGCCAGTGGAATACATTTGAGGATGACAGAGAGGATTTTAGGGACAAAAGCCATAATTATATAAATGACCTGGATATTTTCGGCAGGAATTCACTTTTTCAGTGGATAAATACATGCAATACATATATTAGGAGACAAAAGCTAAGACAGCTGTTATCTGGAGTAGTAGGAAATACTGATGATATCCGTGAAAGGCAGATTGCAATAGGAGAACTGGCTGGATTATTAGACTGGAGGCAGAGATTCCAGGTAGAAGGAATGTTAGCCTAGGAGAAAGCACATGACGACGAAGATTCCATTTAAAGAATAAAAAAGCTCCTTACTGGCATATAGTTGCCAGCAATGAGCACTTTTTATTGATGGTTGAAATTGCTTCTTTTCATGCTTATATTCACCGCATTGTATAAAATCATTCCTGCAGCTGTGTTTAGCAAAACTGTAGGTAATAAAAAAATCCGTCCTAATAATAGGACGGATTAATATCCGCGGTACCACCTAAATTGTGTAAAACACACCTCTCTTCGGGTACTGACATACCCTATCCCCTATAACGTGTGGCTTACGGCAGTGCTAATCTGAAAATTCATTTCACACTGCTTCTCAAGGGCCCATTCATTCTATGTATCGTATCAGATTTCCACCATCACTGACTCTCTATGACTTAACATAGAATTACTATTCCCTATCAACGATTTTTTATTATATTATTACTACTATATCACTTTAATACGGAAAAGTCAGATATTTTTTGAGAATTAGTCTAACAGATAAGAGAAAATAGTGTTTTCAGTATCGAAATAATGTATAATATATATAAAGTCCAAAATAAAGGGGGTAATTTCTTGCTAAGTAAAAAAGTAATAGAAAATGTACTTTATGCTGCTCTTAGTACTGGGGGAGACTTTGCTGAAATATTTGTGGAAGACAGATATAATACAAATATAAGAATGGTTGGAGGATATATTGAAAACAGCTTATCCGGAAGGGATTATGGAGTAGGAATAAGGGTTTTTGACGGGCTTAACAGTGCCTATGGATATACCAATGATTCCAGCGAGGAAAACCTGATTAAGGTAGCAAAGGAAGTGGCACTGGCTGCTAAATCCAAAAAAGAGGATATAGTTTTGAATATGATGAAGGCAGATATTAACAATATACATACTATAAAGATAATACCAAATACTGTAGAGAAGAGAAGAAAGGTAGAGCTGTTAAAAAGAGGATATGAAAGTGCCAAAAACTATGATCCCCTTATTACTCAGGTTACAGCCAACTACTTTGATGAGGAGCAGAATGTACTGATAGCCAACAGTGAGGGGCTAATAGTTGAGGACAGGAGGATAAGGACCAGATTCAGCGTTCAGTCTGTAGCATCAAAGGATGGGGAAATGCAGGTGGGATTCTATGGCCCAGGTGCATTTATGGGCTTTGAATTCTTTGATGCTATAGATGTGGCAGAGGTAGGAAAGGAAGCATCGAGAATTGCTAAAACCATGATTATGGCAGACTACTGCCCAAGCGGAGTCATGCCGGTGGTAATTCACAATGAATTTGGAGGAGTGCTTTTCCATGAGGCATGTGGCCATTCATTGGAGGCAACTTCTGTGGCAAAGGGGAACTCGGTATTCAGCGGAAAGCTGGGCCAGCAAATAGCATCTCCTGTAGTTACAGCTATAGATGACGGTACATTGCCAAATGAATGGGGTTCATTAAATGTAGATGACGAGGGAACACCAACCCAGAGAAATGTGCTTATAGAAAACGGTATCCTTAAATCCTATTTAGTAGATAAACTGAATGGCAGAAGGATGGGCATGAAATCCACAGGCTCAGGAAGAAGGCAATCCTATAAATTTGCCCCAACATCAAGAATGAACAACACATTCATTGCCAATGGAAATTCAACCTTTGAGGAGATAATATCCAATACAGAAAGAGGGCTGTTTGCCAAAAAGCTGGGAGGAGGAAGTGTAAATCCTGCCACAGGCGACTTCAACTTTGCAGTAATGGAAGGATATCTAATAGAAAACGGAAAAATTACCAAGCCTGTAAGAGGTGCAACCCTTATAGGAACCGGAGCCAAGGTACTGGAAAACATAGATATGGTAGGCAACAACCAAAGCTTTGGACAGGGAATGTGCGGTTCACTAAGCGGGTCAGTTCCAACCAATGTTGGGCAGCCAACAATAAGAGTCAAAGCCTTGACTGTTGGTGGAAGAAAGGGGGATGAATAGAGTGGCATACAAGGAATTATCCGAAAAAATTTTTGCAGCTGGAAAAGGTAAATTTGAAGATATGGAAACCTATATTGAGCGGGATAAGACAATAGAAATAGCAGTGTACAATGGAGAGATAGATAGATACAATATATCTGAAACGGAAGGATTATCCTTAAGAGGAATCTCCAATGGCAAAATGGGTTACTCCTACACTGAAAAGCTTGATGAATCCTCCATTGACATGCTTATTGAAGAGGCTTATGAAAACGGAAAATATATTGACTCATTGGACAGGGAAATTATATATGAAGGCTCAGGGAGCTACAAGGAATTAAACAATTTCAATCCCAAGCTTAAGGAAACGCCATTGGAGAAAAAGATAGATTTTGTCAAATCATTAGAAAAGGAAGCCTATAGGTTAGATCCTAGGATTGTATCCATAAGCTACTGCATGTATCAAGAAATGGAAAAAAGCAGACATCTTTTCAATACAAAAGGATTAGATCTTAACGACAGCATGAACCTGGCAATTTCGTACTTAATGGTTGTGGCAAGAGAGGAAGAGGATACCAAAACCGGAATAAGCTATAGAATTGTTAAGGACTTTTCAGCCCTGGACTACAAGGCTATGGCAAAGGAAGCAGTAGATGATGCCATATCGCAATTGGGGGCGAGGCCTGTAAAATCTGGGAATTATCCGGTAATAATCAGAAATGACACATTTGCAGACATACTGGAAGCCTTCAGTTCTGTGCTGTATGCAGATAGCGTACAAAAGGGGCTGTCCTTACTTAAGGGTAAAATAGGAGAGGAAGTTGCCAATAGCAAGTTTACACTGGTAGATGACCCATTCATAGAGGAAGGATTTAATGTATGCAGTTTTGATGGAGAAGGCACAGCTACAAGAGTAAAGAAAATAATAGACAGGGGAGTGCTTACAACCTATCTGTACAACTGGAAAACTGCACTAAAGGACGGTGTGGAATCCACAGGCAACGGATTTAGGAATTCATATAAATCCAATGTAACAACTTCCGTAACCAACCTGTATGTACAAAAGGGAGAAAAATCCTTGAATGAATTGCTGGAGTTAATGGGCAATGGAGTTATGATTACAGATGTACAGGGATTGCATTCAGGATTGAATCCGGTATCCGGAGATTATTCCCTGTCAGCTCAGGGATACTTAATTGAAAATGGCAAAATATCAAGGCCGGTAAACCTTATAACCATTGCAGGAAACTTTTTTGAAACATTAAAGGATATTGAGGAAATAGGCAGTGATTTCAGATTCTCATCAAATGGGGTAGGTTCGCCATCTATATTGATAAGGAAATTAGCCATTGCAGGAGAATAGAGTTATGCTGTTTAAGGAAGCGACTACAGGTTGCTTCCTTAAGCATTTTTAATCTCCAGTTCTATAAACCAGTTGAATGAATTGAAAATATTCCAAAGATATGATAAAATTATATATACTTAAGAATATCATATATCAGGCCAATATAGCTCAGTCGGTAGAGCAGCAGTCTCGTAAACTGCAGGTCAAGGGTTCGATTCCCTTTATTGGCTCCATCTAAAAAGAGTAGGAATTATTCCTACTCTTTTTCAGTTAATTCTTCTGCCATTTCCTGTTTAACATATACTACAGCTCTTTCCATCCTATGGTCCTTTACGGATGTAACCTTAATATGGAGATTTAAAACATCCAGCTCCGGCGTACTGCCATCAGCAGGTATGGTACCCAGCATACCAAATACAAACCCTCCAAATGTATCATATTCGTCTATATCTGGAAGCTCAATATTCAGCTGTTCAGCAACCATCTCCAAAGGAGTGTGGCCTTGAATTTTCCATGTTCTTGAATCAATTCTCTCTATCATTGGCGGCTCCACTGGAACTGATAAGTCATCATCCAGATTTCCCACCAGCTGTTCCAGTAAGTCGTTGATGGTTATTATTCCTGCCATTCCGCCATAATCATCCAGCACTATGGCAAAATGGTTTCGGCTCTTTTTCATATTATGGAAAAGTATATCAGTCCTTACGGTTTCAGGCACAAAGTATGCAGGACGTACTGCTTTGTCTAAAATATTATCTCTTGTCTTTTCCTTGAGCCTGAAGTAATCCTTCGTATTAAGGACTCCCACTACGTTATCGGTGCTTTCATGGCAAACGGGATAATAGGTGTGTCTGCTTTCAAATATTGTCTTTTCCCAGTCTTCCTCACTTTCCTCCAGCCACAACAGGCTTACCTCGGTTCTATGGGTCATTACATCTGCAGCATATTTATTGTCAAATTCAAATATATTGTGAATCATTTCCTGTTCGCTTGGATTTATGCAACCCTTCTGACTTCCCTGATCAACCATCATTCTAATGTCCTCTTCAGTAACGCTGTTTTCATCGGAATGAGGGTCTATTCCAATGATACGCAGAACTCCATTTGTGGATTTTGTAAGCAAATATACAAGAGGATAGAATATTTTGGATGAGAAGGAAACAAGTCCTGATATCATCAATGAAACCTTTTCAGGATTTTTCATTGCAATCCTCTTTGGAACCAGCTCTCCAAATATCAGAGTGAAATAGGACAATATAATGGTAATCAGTATAACAGCCAGTGTATCAAGTGTAGAAGGATTTATGCTAACTCCAAGGCCCAAAACAAGATCCACCAATGTGTCTGAAAAATTATCTGCTGCAAAGGCGCTTGCCAGGAAACCGGCAAAGGTAATGCCTACCTGTATGGTAGACAGGAAACGTGAGGGCTCTTCCATTAAATACAAAATCCTTTCAGCTCTTTTATTACCGTTTTTCTTCATGGATTCAAGCCTGTTTTCATTTGAAGATAATACTGCAATTTCAGCACAAGCAAAAATAGCGTTGATAAAAATGAGAACCAGCTGCAGCAGCAGCTGCCACCCCGCAGAAACATCTGACAAATTAAACAACCTCCTAAATTAAGTAATAAAATATGGGTCAAAAAAAGGACACAACAACAAAGGCAATTGCATAAATGCCATTGCTGTGCATCCTTTCTATTCGATTAGATAAAAATCTAGATATTCATTGGGAATTGTTGTAAAGTAAAGACTAGGGTAAGGGGAATCATCCACTTTAAGTCCACTCCTTTTCTTAATAAAGATAATAGCACATAAAGTTATTTTAGTCAAATGTGTAGTTTTGAAAAACTTATGTAATATACTGGCGAATAGACATTATATGTATATAGGGAGATTGGCTTTTTAGCTCATCTCCCTCTTTATGGTTCAAGCGTTAGGAAACGCATTGCTAACGGGGATACATTAATCTATGGGGTCTTCAATAAGTGTTGCAACAATAAATTCATGGAAGTGCCCGGCATCTACAGTGGTGGATCCTACTGCCATGTGGACATGCTTGTCACCTCCCACATCAATGGCAGGGCCTGTCTCAACTGCTATTTCATGGATATGGCTTATAGCAAAGTCTGTATTTGCAAATATTACATGCATGTGGTTACCACCTGGCAGAGGAATAGCTCCGCTTGTAACTCCTGCAAAGCGGTGGTTGTGCTCGCTGTTATTTGGTCCGGCAATTCTGGTGCTTCCCGAGAACTCATGGACATGGCTTTGAACCACTGGTTTTTTATCCTTTTCTTTCTTCTTGTCCCTGTCAAAATCAGGAATAATGTTCATTGTTTCTGGTATTATATCCTTTTGTTCAGGTATAATATTATCGGGGAAAAGCTTCTTTGAAAAGTTGTCCTCCAATTCCACAGCTCGTCTCACCTCCTCCTAGTACATAATATTAAGGACTTGTCTAATTGGTGATAGAAATATCACGCTATAAATGGAAGTTTTATAAAGGAGGATATTATATGATTGATATAGCATTACTGGGTACTGGAGGCAATATGCCAATGCCTGATAGGTTTTTATCGTCTGCATTGATAAGCTATAAGGGCAGAAAGATACTTATAGACTGCGGAGAAGGCACCCAGGTTTCAATGAGAATGCTTAAATGGGGATTTAAGTCCATAGATATTATACTCATTACCCATGAACACGGAGACCATGTTCTGGGTCTTCCTGGGCTTCTTTCAACTATTGCAAACAGCGAAAGAGAAAGCCCCATTACAATAATGGGGCCAAAGGGGATAGAAGCTGTTGTCAGAGGGCTTACTGTCCCTGTTCAATACATTCCTTATGGGCTCAATATAATAGAAACAGGAGAAAGGGATTTTTTTGTATATTTTAATAAAGAAGGTACAGAGCTCAGGGAGGATGTATCAGACAGTGGATATTTTGATTTAAGGATTTCCACCATTGAACTCGACCATTCAGTGCCCTGCATAGGATATGGCATATATGTACCCAGAAAGCCTAAGTTTAGCGTTGAAAAGGCAATTTCAAACGGAGTTCCAAAGTTTTTGTGGAAGGCATTGCAGGACGGGAAATCTGTAACATATGAAGGTATATTATACCATCCAGGCATGGTGCTGGAAGGAGAGAGAAGGGGTATTAAGTTAAGCTATATTACGGATACAAGGCCTATAGGTGCCATTATACCCTTTATTAAGGGAAGCGATATATTCATATGCGAAGGAACCTACGGTCATGAAGAAGACCATGAAAAGGCAGTTAGAAATAAGCATATGACCTTTTCGGAAGCAGCCAGCCTAGCACAAAAGGGTGATGTAAAACAGCTTTTGCTGACCCATTTCAGCCCTTCTTTGAAAAATCCCGGGGAGTATCTGGAAAATGCCAGGAATATATTTAAAAATACCTGTGTTGCCTGGGACAGGCTGGTTAGGAGCATAAAATTCGAAGAGAGTTAAGCCCTTCTAAATTTAACCAAATTGTAATAAATATTTCTTCCCTCCCGAATAGAATATAAAAGGGAGGGGGACTTTGGATGGCATATTTAAAGAGAATAACAGCTATTTTCATAGCCTTGATGATACTGTTTTCAAGAGGGGCTTTTTCTGATGATATATCACAGGATAAGGTGCTTACTGGATCTGAAGTACCGGTGAAAACTGAGGCAGTAGTGGAAGAAATGCCAGAGGAGAATACAGAAGAAGAGATGGGAAAAGCAGCTCAGGATATTGCCAGCATAGTTAAGGAGATAATCGCTAAGGGGTACAACGGAACCGTGCTGGAGGACAGAAACCAGGTATTGAGATTTCAGGCTGAAAACAACCTTGTGGTAGATGGCATTGTTGGCAGCATGACAATGAAGGCGTTAACCGAAAAGAACAAAAAGGTCTGCGATATAGTTCCAGAGGAGTTTAATGAAAAGGAATGGATAATAGTCATAAACAAAACGAAGAAGATACTGACGGTTTATAAAAACGGAGAAGTATACAGGAAATATCCGGTAGCCTTGGGAAAGCATTCTTCACCAACGCCAGACCATAAGTTTACTATTATAAATAAAATAGTGGACCCTTACTGGGGTGGAATGGGAGGAAAATATAAGCCCGTAAGAGGCGGTGATCTAAATAACCCCCTGGGCAGAAGATGGCTGGGATTGTCAACTGATAAGTATAAGGGCTACGGAATACATGGGAATTCCGACCCCTTTTCCATTGGCAAGTACATTTCCGCTGGATGTATAAGGATGATAAATGAGGATGTTGAGGAATTATTTGAATATATACCTGTTAGGACTGAAGTGTGGATTGGTACTGAGGGAGTACTTGAAAAGTGGGGGATTAGACAGTATATAGAATACCACAATCAGATAGCTGCAAGGCTTGAATATAAATATATAAGGCAGATTGTACATAATCTGCCTTATATATGAGGGAGTAAAATCATTGAAAACTAATGTTGGCTAAGGTAATGCAAAATTCTACCAGCATTGTGAAAATTTTACACCCAATAACAGTTTATATAATCAGAAATTTCCTTTAGCATTTAATTCTATTATTTTAAGTATTACCTCCACAGCCTTTTCCATTCCTATTAAAGGAATGTATTCATATTTTCCGTGGAAATTATGCCCTCCTGTAAAAATGTTTGGGCAGTACAATCCCATGTAAGAAAGCCTTGCTCCGTCAGTGCCTCCTCGAATAGGGCTTACTTGAGGGGTAATACCTGCCTCTTTCATGGCTTTCTTGGCAATTTCTATGATTTCCATTCTTTCTTTTATCTTTTCCTTCATGTTGTAATAGGAATCCTTAAGGTCCAGAGTGATTATGTTTCCATATTTATAGTTCAAAAACTCAACTATTCTCTTCATCAGCTCCTTTTTGCTGTTGAATTTATCCATGTCATGGTCCCTTATTATATATGACATTTCGGTTTTTTCCACAGTTCCGTTTAAATCTGTCAGGTGGAAGAATCCTTCGTACATTTCTGTATATTCTGGCCTTTCATTTACAGGAAGCATTCCATGCAGTTCCATGGCTATTTGTATTGAATTGACCATAAGGTTCTTGGCAGAGCCTGGATGGATGTTTGACCCCTGGATGGTTATTTTTGCAGATGCTGCATTGAAATTTTCATAGTTCAAATCCCCCATTGGCCCTCCATCTACCGTATATGCAAAATCAGCACCAAACTTTTCTACATCAAAATGGTCAGCACCCCTGCCTATTTCCTCATCAGGCGTAAAGGCTATCTTTACAGTCCCGTGTGGAATATCAGGGTTCTCTATTAAGTGTTCAACTGCAGTTATTATTTCAGCAATGCCTGCTTTGTTATCTGCGCCCAGTAATGTGGTTCCATCAGTAGTAATTATGGTTTCACCTATATAGTTTTTAAGCTCTGGAAATTCTGAAACTGATAGTACTATATTTTTTTCCTCATTCAGAACTATGTCCTTTCCGTCGTAATTCTCCACTACCTTAGGGTTTACGTTTTTTCCTGACATGTCCGGGCTGGTATCCATATGGGCAATGAATCCTATAGTAGGCACATCCTCTTTCATATTTGAAGGGAGTGTAGCCATTACATAGCCATTTTCATCAACTGTTACATCTTTAAGTCCAATTGCTCTAAGCTCATCAGCAAGTTGCCTTGCAAATTCCAGCTGAGTTGCGGTACTTGGAACTGTACTTGAATTTTCGTCAGAAGTGGTTTCCACTTTGACATAGTTTAAAAAACGGGTTAAGACTTTTGACATATATATCCCTCCATATGTTGTTATAAATTAATTATATATTAAAGGAGCTGTTATAAAAAGTAAAAGATTATCCATAGAGTTTTAATAATATTGTAATAAATATTGTAACAAAAAATTGTTATAATAATATATAACTGCTTGTAATTTTTAATAACAAAATTTAAACTGTAATTGTTGCAGAATAGTACAGTCTCAGATGAGCCCGTGAAAGGAATGAAAAGATGAACTTAGACAATTTGAAGGAAGAACTAAGGAAAGAAATTGAAAAAAAGAGAGCAATACTGAACAGGATGATTGTTGAAGAAGAGGATAAAAAAAAAATACTGAAGTACAGTGAAGAGCTGGATGAATTAATTGGGAAATACTACAAGCTGGAGCTGGATACAAAATAAGCAGCATCTATAACAGATTCTGCTTATTTTTTAATATTTATATGAAAATAAGAAATAAAACTAGAGCAATAATAACCAGTATTATGCCAATTGCCCAATAGAGAGCCTTTTTCCCTATGAAGAAGAACTTCAATTAAACCACCCCTCAAAACCTATGTACTATAATCTATTTATAAAACGGATAATATATGCAGATATTTTTAAAATTAGGTTTTAAATATTTTTATGTAATGGTATTATATATATGATAAATAGAAAAATTTAGAAGTACAGGAGGGATTTTATTGACCTTAAGGATACTTACCGATAGCGGATGTGACTTACCCGAAAGTATAATAAAGGAATATGATATATATGTTTTCCCCATTATTGTTATAGACAATGACGAAGAGTATCTGGACAATGTTACCATTAAGCCAAAAACCCTGTATGATAACATGAGAGCAGGAAAGCACTACAGAACTGCCCAAATACCTCCAAAAGCATTTGAGGAGGAATTTGAAAGAATAGCTAAAAACGGAGAAAGTGCAATTTACATTGCCTTTTCATCAGGATTGTCTGCCACTTACCAGTCAGCTGTACTGACAAGGGATTCGCTGCTGGATAAATACCCCAATCTGGATTTAACCATAGTTGATTCCAAAAGCGCATCATTAGGATTTGGGCTTATAGTATATGAAGCAGCCAAAATGGCGAAGGAAGGCAAAAACAAGGAAGAGATACTTAAAATGCTTGATTTCTACATAGAGCATATAAACCATATATTTACAGTGGATAATCTGGAGTATTTATTCAGAGGAGGAAGGGTTACAAGAACTCAGGCTTTCATGGGCGGTCTTTTGAACATTAAGCCTATACTGGATGTTACAGAGGAAGGAAAGCTTAGACCCCTGGAAAAGGTCAGGGGAAGGGGAAAGGTTTTAAAGAGGATGCTTGAACTGATGGATGAAAGGGCTAAAGGAGCAGATTTAAGCAGCCAGGTAATTGGCATAAGCCACGGCGATGATTATGAAAATGCTGTAAAGCTTAAGAATATGATTGAAGAGAAATACGGAACAAAGGAATTTGTCATAAACAACATAGGATGTGCAATAGGAGCTCACTCTGGACCGGGAACTATAGCATTGTTTTTCCTCGACAAAAATTTTTAATAAAAAATAAAAAAAACTATGGACAAATTCAATCAAACATTATATAATTAATAATGTTGATTGAGCAAGCTCCTTTAGCTCAGTTGGTAGAGCACCTGACTCTTAATCAGGGTGTCCAGGGTTCGAGTCCCTGAAGGAGCACCATAGTAAAGCTTGCAGCTAATAGCTGCAAGCTTTTAATATATTGGAACAGGGGTAATCATATGGACTGGTTGAGAAGATTCATGAACGGACGCTACGGAATAGACCATCTTTATAAAGCCCTTTTGTTATTGAGCATTGCAGTTACGTTTATCGGCATTATTACAGATTTTGAGCTGTTGAATACTGTTGCGCTGGCAATACTAATATATGCTGTATTCAGAGTTATCTCCAGAAATACCGCAGCCAGAGCAAGGGAAAATGCAGCTTTCCTGAACTGGTATAATTCATTGGCGAGTAAATTAAACAGCAGGAAAAATCGCTTAAAGGATATGAAAACCCACAGGTTTTTGAAGTGCCCCCAATGCAATCAGACACTGAGGGTTCCAAAGGGAAAAGGCAGAATACGAATAACCTGCCCTAAATGCAGTACAAAATTTGAAGCTAGAACATGATAATTAAAACCTCTTAGAACAGTCTAAGAGGTTTTTGTGCTATTTACGCTTCTTGAATATAATATAGAGTATAAAAGCAATTGCCATTACAGGCAGGAAGGGAATAAGAAAACCTGCAGTTATAATGGAGCCTATAAAGGTTAATATTACAAATACTAATATTAATACTAATACTAATACCAAGAATAATATCAAGCAGCCTATGTGCATACAAAACCCCCTAAAAAATAATAGCCTTCCTGATATCATTATACTAAATATTCGGAAATACTTGCTGGAAATATTTCATCTTTTAATGCTTTGGGTATATAATAAAATAAAAAGAAAAAGGTGATAAAGTGGGGAACATAGCAGCTTTTTTCGACATTGATGGAACAATCTTTAGAAATTCGCTAATGATAGAGCATTTTAAGAAACTGATTAAGTATGAAATAGTGAACCCTTCAGTGTGGTATAGCAGAATTAAACCTGTATATGAGGAATGGGACAAGAGGTACGGGAATTTTGACGATTACCTGGAGGCCCTGGGAAAGGTATATATTGAGGAGCTAAGGGGAGTGAACAAGTCCTATATTGAATTTATAGCCTCACAGGTAATAAATTTAAATGGAGATATGGTATATAAATACTCAAGGGAGAGGATAAGGTGGCATCAGAAAAATGGTCATAAGGTTTTTTTTATATCCGGAAGCCCTGATTTTCTGGTATCAAAGATGGCTGAAAAATACGGGGCTACAGAGTATAGAGGCACTACCTATCTTGTAGATGAAAACAACAACTTTACAGGCGAAATCAAAAAAATGTGGGATTCAGAAAACAAGCTCAAAACCCTATCGGAATTTCTTGAAAAATATGACGTGGACTTGGATTTAAGCTATGCCTATGGGGATACTACTGGAGATTTATCTATGCTTAGAATGGTTGGAAATCCCATTGCTATAAATCCAAACAGGGAGCTTTTACTGAGCATCAGGGAAGATGAGGACCTTTCAAAAAAAGCTGTTATCATAGTGGAAAGAAAGGATGTTATATATAAATTTAAGCCTGACGTTGAGATTTTATAACATATTTTTTAATTTTTTTAGCAATATAATATTAGATAAATAATTAAGAAAGGTTCTCAAGGTGAAGTTTATGAAGAAATTATCAATGCTATTTATTGCCTTACTGATTTTCATTACAGGATGTACCAGGCAGGATGCCATTGAAAATCAGCCTATGATAAGTACTTTAACTATTCAAGACTACTATCCCTTTAGGGAAAATTTATTAATGCAATATATAGGCGTCAACAATGAGTTTTCAGAGAAGCGCATTTTTACTGAGTTTTCAGAAGGCAACAGAATTCAGATTAAAACCACCTACAATGATTATTCCATGGTAAGGGTATTGGAATATGAAAATGGAGAGTTAAGGGAGATATACAGTGAGGATAAGTTCTATCATATTGAAAATGTACTTAGAAAAGACAAAACCATGAATAATATATTGTTGAAAGAGCCTCTGGAAGTTGGAAATTCATGGGAAACCCATGATGGCTATACAAGAACCATTACAGGGGACAATGTGGATATAGACACTCCCTATGGTAATCTAAAGGCCCTTGAAGTTACCACTAAATTTGGAGAAGGGAAAGTACAGAAGGACTATTATGCAGCGGGAATAGGATATGTAGGCACAGTATATGTTGAAAGCGGGTTTGAGATAAAAACTCTTCTGGAAAAGGTGGAAGAAGGGCCGCTTAAAATGGACATCAGATTTTATTATCCAACCATTGACGGCAGAAATTCAGCTTATGTAAACAGGGAAATTGAATTTGAAACCAATGGAAACATAACAGACATACTGGAATACAACATGAAGAACCCCCAATATGATGAGCTTCTGGCTGTAATAGCAGAGGATACAGACATCAACTCCATTGTGCTGGATAAGGGAAAGGAAATTGTAAGGATAGACTTTTCCAATGAGATTGCTGCTGATGTGGATACAGAGATGGAAATTGAAATATTGAAAAGCATAGTGAATACAATAGGCAGCTTTTATAAGGTGGAAAATGTGCATATATCCATAAATGGAGAACCTTACAGTTCAGAAAGCTTCATGTTGGGAGAAGATGGGTTCTTCAGCGTTGACTACATGGGAATAGAGGAATTTAAAGAAACAAATCAAAGAACCCTAAAAAGGGTTCTTTGATTTATTCCTATTTGTTGTCGCTATTGTTGTCGTCTTTGTTATTGCTTATGTTTTTGTTGTTGTTATTCTTGGTGTTGTTATTCTTGTTATTGTTTTTAGCGTTGCCTTTTTTAGCCACTGTGAACCTCCTCTTTCTTTTTATAAGTAAGTACTTCGTTAATAGTATTCCAAATAAATTGTAAAATATTATTCATAAAAAACAGATTTATTGTGAAAAAAGTGATATAATTAAAATGAGGAAGACAATTTTTTAACCAGGGCATTGTATAAAGCTTATTTCCTCCAGTAATCACAAGATTATAAAAAGGAGGGGTACTATGGATTTCTTTAGAAATGCACCATCAGAAAGGTATATAGAAGGAGTAATATCTTGTGTAAATGACGATATAGCGACTATAGAATTAAAAATGGGAATGGGTGTAATAACTTTGCCGAAAAAATATATAATAAGTGATAATGAAATAAAACCAGGTCAGGTTGTTGGACTTCTAATGAGTTTTCCAGAGGTAGTATTTGATAAAGTAGATGACAAGCATGTATCAGAATCAAAGAACAGAGTAATTTCAATAGAGAAAAGCATTCTTAAGGCAGCTAGCTAAGCTGCCTTTTGACATTTCAGAACCTTAAGCTTTCAAGTTCAGTTAAAAACCTGGAGGGCTTTACCTGCTTTTCGTTTTTATTATCCAGAGTAATTAAAAACAAATCCTTTTTAGCCCTTGTCATGCCAACATAGAAAAGCCTTCTTTCCTCCTCCAGAAACTCAATGTTTCCCTTATTGAATTCATCTATGGTGTTTGCAGGAGGAAATTCCCCATCTATTAAGTCCACCATGAAAACCCTGTCAAACTCAAGGCCCTTTGCTGAATGAACAGTTGAAAGGGTTACTCCTTTTTTAATTTTTACTGACTGGGATATGGTGTGGTTTAAATACTTCAGCCTTATTAAAAGCTCATCAGCGGTATTTAAAGGCTCGGATATAATTTTCAAATATGTCAGCATGTTTTTGACGGAATCAAATGTATATCCGAATTTAATGGAGTTCTCCTTAAGATAATCCTCATAGCCTAAAGCCTTTTCGATATGATTAATTCCCTCATAGGGTTTCATTTGAGAAAGCTTCTTGAAATTCAGCTTTAAATCCAGGAAATTCTTCCTGTAGAATTCATTTAATCCGTGCATATCCAGTAATGTGTCAAATACTGACATTTCTCCTCGTCTGGCCTTCACATGGCTAAGGTGGTTTTTTGAAATGAATCCATTCATCTTATAATATATGTTTTCAAAGCATTCAACATTTGAGGTATCCTTGGCTAACATGAAGAAATCAAATATATCCTTTAAGACCCAGTGATTGAAAAACTTCAGCTTTACATCCTTTACATAGAAGGGAATGTTGTTTCTCTCAAGATACTCAATTATCCCGACGGAAGAGATATTATTCCTGTACAGTATGGCTGTATTTGAATAATCTCCATGTTTTTTAAGTTCGCCTATTATATATTCATACTGGTCAAGTACCGATTTTACCTTTACTATTTTTATCGGCTCATGAAGAGGGTTTGCAGCTATTATATTTTTGTCATACCTCAGCTTGTTTACCTTAATAAAATTGTTGCATACTGATACTATGTTTTTGCTGGATCTGTAGTTGGTTTCCATGAAAAACAGTTTTCCATCCTTATATGTCTTGCGGAAGTTCAAAAGCCCCCTGGGATAAGCACCTCTAAAGCTGTATATGGACTGGTCATCATCAGCCACTATAAACAGGTTGTTTTTAGGATGGGCAATGGTTTTGATTATTTCCATCTGCACCTTCGATGTATCCTGGCCTTCGTCTACCTGAATATAATCAAACCTGCTTCTGTATTTATCCAGTATATGTTTATCTTGTTTCAGAATATCAAGGCATAATGTAAGCATATCATCAAAATCCAGTAAATTATTGGACTTTTTGTAGCTTTCGTATATTGTAAATATATCCTCAAAATTTTTTATATCGATTTTATTATGATTTAAAAACTCCCCTGGAGTAATCATCATGTTTTTAATGTATCCAATGGAGTTTAGAAGTGTTTCCAGCCTTTCCTCAGTTATCTGGCTTTTATTGACTGTAAAATATATTTTTTTGAGAAGACTGAATTTGTTTGGCTCATTGTTTTCATCCTCTATAAGGGCATACCTTATTCTGTTTTTGAAAGCATATTCCCTGATGATGCTGTAGCTGAAGCTGTGAATTGTTGAAAAATGTACAGGTACTTGGGTAATATCTACATATAGCCTTTTAAACCTTTCTTCCATATCCCTTGCAGAAGCTCTGGAGAAGGTTATGGATAATATGCTTTCAGGAGATACGTTGTGATTTAGAATGAGGTTTGCAGTTCTATGGATAAGTACAGTGGTTT
>Ga0134098_1000917_pt1 | contig 27468 bp, 23 predicted proteins | sample 9_3taG_FD_94456 | JGI IMG/M metagenome (GOLD analysis project Ga0134098, IMG submission 94456) | Switchgrass degrading microbial communities from high solid loading bioreactors in New Hampshire, USA - 9_31_10_142_A3 metaG | ecosystem: Engineered > Bioreactor > Semi-continuous > Anaerobic >... | reverse complement strand
TTTCTTGATCCATTTCCGTTCCCTCCAGTCGCTTTTGTCTTCAACATTAAGCATAACTGGTTTGGGCTCGAAATGGATCATTTTTTTTAATTTGGGCAATTTATTTTACAATTTACCCAAGTGTGTCCAAATATGTCTTTGCTATTTCTTCTGCAAACTCTTTATCATTTGAAGGAATAGTCGGTAAAGCAGCGTTTATTGGAATCATAATTGATTCCAACGTTAGAATGAATACTCTTATATCGTCTAACGTTTTAAATTTTTCACTTAAATCGTGACAAAACAACTCTATCCTATCATGCTTTGTTCGTGCCTTTTGATATCTTTTTCTAAGAATATTTCTAATAGCATTATTACATAATTTGATTTTTACGGCATCTGGTTGTTCATCTTGTTCTAGTATAGTATGTAATTGATTAGCGATTTTGCAAAGCGTAGTGCTATCTCTACCTATGCCACCGTACTTATCGCTATTAATTAACATTCTGGCAAACCAGTAAGCGTTTTTCCAAGAACTTTCGAGTGTGTGGTGTTTAATGTCCTGGCCTTCATTAGCCAGTGTTTGTTTACTATTTGCTTTCTCAGTATCACGTTTCATTATTTTCTACTCCCCTTTGAATAAGCAAAGTTGAGTATGCCTATAAGAATTAGTATTAATATCTTGCAATGGTTTTTCTCTCAGACGCCTAATTGCCATTTTTAAATACTCAGGGACTTTATCAATTCCTATAAAGTTTCTTCCTAATTTTTTAGCAGCCACAGCAACTGTGCCACTACCAATAAAAGGGTCAAGGACCAGTTTAGCATTTGTAGAGCTAATTACTCTTTCAGCTAACACAAGAGGAAATGGTGCAGGATGTGGATTATTTAATTCTTGTCCTATATTCCATACATCCCCATATTTGTTTGCACCTTTTGCTAGTTTAAATCGGGGTTTTGCAATCAAATAAATAACTTCATAAGTTGGTAAGAAATAACTAGGATTAAAATTAATTCCGCCATTCCTATGCCAAATTATGATTTGTCTCACGGGGAATCCTTCAACAATATCTCTCCTGTCTTGAAGTAATCCATTTTGAACCCGCCATTTATGATTATAAAAAACGCACCATCCTCTTTAATAAGTCTTATCATTTCAGTTAAACACTCTCGTTGCCACGCTACATATTCTTCATGCGGCATACAGTCATCATGTTCTATATAACCATTAATCAGAGCAGCATTTGCCCATTTTCCTCCACGCCCATCTTTCATCCCATTTCCAGTCGAATTTCTTAAATTGTATGGCGGCGAAGTAAATATAAGGTCTATTGACTCGCTTGGCAAAGCCCTCATTACCCTGACAGCATCTCCGCATATGAATTTATCTATCAAATGCTCAAAAGGCAAATTAGGTACATATTCTTCTCTAACAAGTAAGTCATTTTCAAAAAATCCATTATCAGCAGTAATTTCAACATTTTCAGCCATCTGCTTCACCTGCTCCTTAGCCTCTTGCACCACATTTTAATTATTTTATTCTTATTATATCATATTTTATTTTTTCTGTGAGGAAACTTTGAAAACCTCTGTCAACATAATACCCCTCTTTATGTACCAGAATAGAGATACTCTCCTGCCTACGCTGGGAACGCTGCTTAAAATTATACAAACTAAAAACACCTCTAATGAGGTATTCCAATCTATCTATGTTAAGACCTAATATAAGCCTTGTTTTCATTTCCAATATATGTAATTATCCGGGCGTCTTGCCCAGTAGCCACACACAATAAGTATAGTTGGATTCAACACTTTAAAATGGTATGCGCACACCATTTTTAAAACTCCAATTAGAATCACCTGGTGTCATAGAGTATATTTTTATTTTTTAGTTCGAATTTCTTTTTTGTGGCCAGCCTTACGGCTATATTGAGTATTTTTTCATACCAGGCATTTAGGGTTTGCTCTGATTGAGACATCTTCGATTTCTTTTTGTTAATTTTTCTATAATTGCTGCATATTTTTACTGTATTTTTATATCTATGTTTCCCACCATATGCGTTATTATATTTATGCCTAAGTTTTTACAAATTCTTTTTAAAAGCAATCATAAAAAATCATAAATTCTGACCACCGTGAACCTGATGGTAATACTTATACATTCTAAATTTATACAATTTATAGATATAATACGTTTGCAGTTTATACAGAATGAACAGCGAAATACCCGGAGCAGGGCTCGCGGCAATAATGCTGTGAATCAGCGGATGGCTTGGGTGCTTTCGGTGACGACGGGCGACATGCTCCAGCGCCTAACTGCGTTCCGACAGCTGTGGAACGTGCTAATGAGCGACCCGGGATATGGAGACCTCTGTGTGATATTAAAAAATATTAATAGCGTGCTATTCAGCATGTGATTTGTCGCCCAAGGAAACGAAACACCCGAGGTAAAGCCGCGTACCAACCGGAACGCGGTAGCAATGCCTCGACCCGCGAAGCAGGACCCGCGGGAATAACGCCGGAACGCAGCGGGTGGTTAATGGATAGAGGTAAGGCTGCCGCATTCCGTTATATGCGCGACTCTGGTTCGTGTGAAAAACATTCTATGCGTCGATGGTTGAAATACCGATTGTCACTTCCTCGAGCACGTCAAGAAGCACGCGGACTGTGTCGAGCGAGGTCAGCATCGTGATGTTGTTCTGCGTGGCGCACCGGCGGATCGCGACTCCATCTTCGTAGTGAACGCCCGAAAGAATAGCGCGCGTACAGATCACGTAACTCACATATCCGGCGCGGATAGAATCGAGTATTTCCTCGCTGCCTTCGGAAAGCTTGCGGCGAATTCTTGTGCGGATGCCGTGCTCCTTCAGGAACAGTGCGGTGCCTATCGTAGCTTCGATATTAAAGCCCATATCATAGAAGCGGCGCACAAGAGGCAGCGCTTCTTCCTTGTCCTCATCGGCAAGGCTCACTAATACGGTACCGAAATTCTGCACCTTGATGCCTGAAGCGATCATCGCCTTATACATCGCACGGTGCAGCTTCTTGTCGTAGCCTATCGCTTCGCCTGTAGACTTCATTTCAGGCGACAAATAAGCATCCATGCCGTTAAGCTTCGAGAACGAGAATGCCGGGGCTTTTACATAGAACCGTTCCTTTTCCTTCGGATAAAGCATGGTGATGCCTTGTTCCTTAAGGCTTTTGCCGAGAATTACAAGCGTCGCAATATCGGCAAGGTTGAAGCCTGTGGCTTTCGAGATGAACGGAACCGTTCTTGAAGAGCGCGGGTTGACTTCGATGACATAAACATTGTCGTGCTCGTCTACAACAAACTGTATATTATACAACCCTTCAATACCGATGCTAAGGCCCAGTTTTTCGGTGTAATCGAGGATAGTCCTTTTGACGCTTTCCGAAATGCTGCACGTCGGATAAATGCTGATGGAGTCGCCTGAGTGAACGCCCGTGCGTTCGACATGCTCCATAATACCGGGAACGAATACTTGTTTCCCGTCGCAGACAGCGTCGACTTCTACCTCCTTGCCGCGGATGTATTTATCGACAAGCACTGGTTTATCCTCGTCAATTTCAACGGCGGTTTTTAAGTAATTCCTCAGTTCCCGTTCTTTGGCAACAATCTGCATTGCGCGGCCGCCGAGTACGAAGCTCGGACGCACAAGAACGGGATAGCCGATTTCTTCGGCAGCTCTTACGCCTTCTTCAATGCTCGTGACAGCCCGGCCTTTCGGTTGGGGGATTCCAAGCGAGCTTAGCAGTTTTTCAAACGCGTCGCGGTTTTCAGCACGCTCAATCGCATCGCATCCGGTTCCGATGATTTTCGCGCCGCGGTCAAGGAGCGGCTTAGCGAGATTGATCGCGGTCTGGCCGCCGAATGTCGCGATGATGCCGTCCGGCTTCTCAAGCTCAATGACGTTCATGACATCCTCCACGCAGAGAGGCTCGAAGTAGAGCTTGTCGGAGCACGTATAGTCGGTCGAAACGGTTTCGGGGTTGTTATTTATGATAATTGCCTCGTAACCTGCCTCTTTAATTGTCCGCACGGCATGGACGGTGGAATAGTCGAATTCGACGCCCTGTCCGATGCGGATCGGTCCTGAACCGAGCACGATAATTTTCTTCCTGTCAGACACTATTGACTCGTTCTCGTCCTCGTACGTGGAATAGAAGTACGGGATATAGCTGTCAAACTCTGACGCGCACGTATCTATCATTTTATAAACCGGAATGATGCCATTCTTGCGCCGCAGGTCGAATACGCCTTTCTCGGGCATGTTCCAGAGCTTTCCGATTGTTCTGTCGGAAAAGCCCATTTTCTTTGCTTCGCGCAGGATCTTGATATTTCCCGGGTTGTTTTTGATTTCCTTTTCCATATCCACGATGTTTTTCAGTTTGCGGATATAGAATTTATCAATCAATGTGGCTTTTGCAATTGCCGATACTTCGCAGCCGAGCCGCAGAAGCTGTGCTATCGCGTAGATTCGGTCGTCAGTGCCGACCTTTATGTAATTAAGGAGTTCTTTGCGGTCCATACCGTCAAACTTGCGGCAGTGAACGTGGTAATGCCCCGTTTCGAGGGAACGGACCGCCTTCAGCAGGCTTTCTTCGAGAGTCCTGCCGATGCTCATGACCTCGCCCGTGGCCTTCATCTGTGTGCCGAGCGTTTTGTCCGCGTCGGTGAACTTGTCGAACGGGAACCTCGGCATTTTGATAACGACATAGTCGAGTGTCGGCTCAAACGAAGCGGGGGTATTAGCGATCCGTATCTCGTCCAGTGTCATGCCGACGCCGATCTTTGCCGATACTCGCGCAATCGGGTAGCCGCTCGCTTTCGAGGCCAGTGCCGACGACCGCGAAACCCTCGGATTTACCTCAATGATATAATACTGCGAAGAATTCGGATCAAGAGCGAACTGTATATTGCAGCCGCCTTCTATTTCAAGCGCGCGGATGATTTTGAGCGCGCTGTCGCGCAGCATATGATATTCTTTGTTTGTCAGCGTCTGCGACGGGCAGACAACGATCGAATCGCCGGTGTGAATACCGACGGGATCGATGTTTTCCATATTACAAACCGTGATAGCAGTATCATTCGAGTCGCGCATCACTTCGTATTCTATTTCCTTATAGCCTTTAATGCTCTTTTCGATCAGCACCTGGCCTACCGGGGAAAGCGACAGCGCGTTTTTTATAAGCGGCAGAAAACGCGCTTCGTTATCGGCAAAGCCGCCACCGGTACCGCCGAGCGTAAACGCAGGGCGGAGCACGACCGGGTATCCGATTTGCCTTGCGACCTCAAGCCCTTCTTCAATGGAATTTGCTATACCGGATGGAAGCACGGGCTCGCCGAGTTCTTCGCAAAGCTTCTTGAAAAGCTCGCGGTTTTCCGCGCGTTCAATACTGCTGCTTTTTGTGCCGAGCAGTTCGACGCGGCACTCGGCAAGAATGCCTTTCTTTTCAAGCTGCATCGCAAGATTAAGGCCGGTTTGGCCGCCGATTCCGGGCAGTATCGCATCGACGCGCTCATAGCGTATTATCTTTGCTATGTATTCGAGTGTAAGCGGCTCCATATATACCTTATCCGCAATCGACGTATCGGTCATGATTGTCGCGGGATTCGAGTTGCACAGGACGACTTCATAGCCTTCTTCCTTAAGGGCAAGGCACGCCTGCGTTCCGGCATAGTCAAATTCCGCCGCCTGGCCGATTACAATAGGGCCGGAGCCGATGACGAGGATTTTTTTAATATCCGTTCTCTTAGGCATTGTCCTTTTCCCCCTGCATGAGATTAACAAAACAGTCGAAAAGATAAGCAGAATCGTTCGGACCGGGTGCGCTTTCAGGGTGGTACTGCACGGCGAACACTTTGTCTTTCTCACATTTCACGCCCTCAACAGTATGATCGAGCAGATTGATATGGGTAACGGTCAGCGCAGTCCCGGCCAGGCTTTCCGTGTCCACCGCGTACGAATGGTTCTGCGACGTAATTTCGATTTTATTCGTCTCGAGGTTACGAACGGGGTGATTGCCGCCGTGATGCCCGAATTTCATCTTATATGTCTTTGCCCCGTACGCGAGCGAAATGATCTGATGTCCGAGGCAGATACCGAATATCGGATATTTGCCGATCAGCGACTTAACGGTTGCTATTGTCTGCGGTACATGCTCGGGATCACCCGGACCGTTCGAGATAAGAATACCGTCGGGATTCAATCTTTCAATATACCCGGCATCGGTATCCCACGGAACTACCGTTACTTTGCAGCCGCGCCTGTTCAGACTGCGCACGATATTCATTTTCATGCCGCAGTCGATAGCGACTACATGGTATTTTTCGGTTTCCGCGGCTGATACCCATGTTTCACCGCAGCTTACAACCGACACGGCATTGGTTGGGATATCATTCGCTTTAAGTATTTCAAGTCCTTTATGTACCGGCGTTGAAGCGCTTGTTATCAGAGCTTTCCGGCTGCCGTGATCGCGGATCGAACGAGTCAGTTTCCGTGTATCAACGCCGGACACGCCGGGAATTTTATATTTTTTCATAATCTCGGAAAGGGTCGCGGTGCTCCTGTAATTTGACGGCTCATCGTTGTATTCGCGGACGATCAGGGCGCCTATCGTCGGCACTTTTGTTTCATAATCGTCATAGTTCATGCCGTAGTTGCCGATAAGCGGATAGGTCATAACGACCGCCTGGTACGTGTAGGACGGATCGGAAATGATCTCCTGGTAGCCGACCATCGATGTGTTAAAGACGACTTCGCAAACCTTTTCCGTTATATGTCCGAAGGAGTATCCGTAATACTCCTGTCCGTCTTCGAGAATTATTTTCCTGTTATACCTCATATCAATACCGGAACCCCATTTCGATACATCGCATATTTACTGTTCAAACCGGTTCTTCCGCGTATCCGCAGGGACCGCCGTCGGATAATCGCCGCTGAAGCAGGCGCTGCAGAAATCACGGTTTCCCGCGAGTATTTTCAGTTCTTCCACGGGCAGGTAGCCGAGGGAATCGGCGCCGATTATCTCCGCTATCTCGGGGATCGTATACTTTCTGGCGATCAGGTGTTCCTGCGAGTCGATATCGGTGCCGTAGAAGCACGGATACAGGAAAGGCGGCGATGAGATGCGCATATGTATTTCCTTTGCTCCCGCTTCGCGAAGAAGTTTTACAATACGGCCGCTGGTCGTGCCCCTGACGATTGAGTCGTCAATCAGCACTACACGTTTATTTTTTACCGTTTCTTCGATCGCCGACAGCTTGATCTTTACCTGATCGAGCCTTTTGCTTTGCTCGGGCGAGATAAACGTCCTGCCGATGTATTTGTTTTTTATAAGCCCGATACCGCAGGGTATACCCGACTCGTCGCTGTAGCCTAAAGCGGCGTCAAGCCCTGAATCCGGGACGCCGATTACGATATCCGCTTTAACGGGATGCGTTTTCGCGAGAACCTTGCCGGCACGGAAGCGCGCCGAGTGAACCGAAACGCCGTCAATTACCGAATCGGGGCGCGCAAAGTAAATATATTCGAAAATGCAGAGCCTTTTTTCCTTCCTGCTGCAGTGCTCTTTCCTTGATATAACGCCGTTTTTGCCGAACACAAGGATTTCGCCGGGCTCGACATCACGAATGAACTGCGCGCCGACGGCCTTTATCGCGCATGACTCGGAAGCCGCCACATAGATGCCGTCCGCGGTCCTGCCGAAGCACAGCGGGCGGAACCCGTACGGATCCCTTGCGCAGATTAGTTTCTGCGGCGACATCAGAATGAGCGAATATGCGCCGTCAAGTATGTACATCGCATTGCTTAACGCGTCTTCGATTGACGCGGTTTTAAGCCGTTCTTTCGTTATGATATACGCAATCGTCTCTGTGTCGCTTGTCGTATGGAAGATCGCGCCGGACAATTCAAGTTCGTTTCTCAGTTCTGCCGCGTTCGACAGGTTACCGTTGTGCGCGAGAGCCATTTTTCCTTTACGGTGGTTTACGTCAATCGGCTGGCAGTTATTCCGGCTTGTGCTTCCGGTCGTCCCGTAGCGTACATGCCCGACCGCGATCATGCCTTTAGGCATCCGCGACAGGATATCTTCCGTGAACACTTCGCTTACGAGACCCAGGTCTTTATGAGAGACGAAAACACCGCCGCAGTTCACAACGATTCCGCAGCTTTCCTGGCCGCGGTGCTGCAGCGCGTATAATCCGTAATACGAAATTCCCGCTACATCCGCCGGCTCCGGTGCAATTACGCCGAATACGCCGCATTCTTCATGTATGCTCATGCTTTACCTCCGGTTGATTGTTCCAGCGCCGCGCGGATAAACCCGTTAAAAAGCGGATGCGGCTTATTGGGCCTGCTCTTGAATTCGGGATGGAACTGGACGCCGACATGGAACGGCCTCGCAGTCAGCTCTATTGTTTCGACAAGCCTGCCGTCGGGGGAAGTGCCGCTTAATGTCAAACCGTGGCTTTCGAGCAGTTCACGGTAATCGTTGTTAAACTCATAGCGGTGCCTGTGCCGCTCGCTGATCAGCGTGCTCCCGTAGCAGCGCTCCATAGTCGTGCCGGGCTTTATCACGCAGGGGTACGCGCCTAGGCGCAGCGTGCCGCCTTTGTCGATATTGCTGCTTTGTCCCGGCATAAAATCTATCACCTTATGCTTGCACTGCTCGTCAAACTCGCCGGAATTCGCGTCGTTGATGCCTGCTACATTTCTCGCATATTCGATGACGGCGATCTGCATGCCGAGGCAGATGCCGAAGTACGGAATTTCATTTTCACGCGCGTATTTAGCCGCGGTGATCATGCCTTCAATACCGCGGACTCCGAAACCGCCCGGAACAAGGATTCCGTCAAGCCCGGAGAGCTTTTGTGAGGCATTTTCAGCCGTAATTTCTTCAGAATCGATCCAGTGAATGTCAATATGGGCGTTATGGTAATACCCTGAATGACGCAGGGCTTCGACGACGGAAAGATAAGAGTCGCGAAGTCCGACATATTTTCCGACAAGGCCGATATTCACACAGTGCCGTTTTTCCTTAATCCGCTCAACCATCCGCACCCATTCGGTAAGGTCGGGCTCGGGAGCGTCAATGCCGAGTTCGCGGCATACGACCGATGAAAAGTTTGACTTTTCAAGCTCGAGAGGTACTTCGTAAAGGTTCGGAAGCGTAATGTTCTCAATCACGCAGTCGGGTTTAACATTGCAGAACAGTGATATTTTCTTGAATATCGATTCTTCGAGCGGCTCATCGCATCGCAGGACTATAATATCCGGGTTGATGCCCATGCCCTGCAGTTCCTTAACCGAATGCTGCGTGGGCTTCGATTTGTGTTCGTTCGAACCGCGCAGGAACGGAACGAGCGTTACATGAATAAACAGGCTGTTTTTCCTGCCGGCCTCAAGCGAGATTTGGCGGACAGCCTCAATGAACGGCTGTGACTCTATATCGCCGATCGTACCGCCGATTTCGGTGATAACGACGTCGGCGTCAGTTTTCCTGCCGAGGCTGTAAACGTACTCCTTGATTTCATCGGTAATGTGCGGGATTACCTGTACGGTAGAGCCCAGGTATTCGCCGCGGCGTTCCTTGTTCAGCACGTTCCAGTAAACCTTTCCGGCAGTGAGGTTCGAATACCTGTTCAGATCCTCATCGATGAAACGCTCGTAATGTCCAAGGTCAAGGTCCGTCTCAGCACCGTCCTCGGTGACGAATACCTCTCCGTGCTGGTAAGGGCTCATCGTGCCGCAGTCGACATTGATGTACGGATCGAATTTCTGTGCGGCCACTTTCAGTCCTCTCGCTTTAAGGAGCCGTCCTAACGACGCGGCGGTAATGCCTTTTCCAAGTCCTGAAACAACGCCTCCCGTAACAAATATGTATTTTGTCATATTTCTCCCTTCCAATCCTCTGCTGCCGGTTTTTTATATATCGATTTCTGCTGACCCGCCTGAAACATCAGCAAGCAGCGGCTTAATTTTTTCCAGAAGCGCGGTTACCTGCTCGGGGCACCTGCCGATATAAAGCATCGGGTTAAGCAGTTCGTTCATCTCGTCCGCGGTCATTCCGAGTTCTTTTTCCGCCGCGAGACGCGAAAGCAGATCGAACTCTTCGCCGTTTTTCATTTTCTCCGCGGCTTCCATCGAGCATCGGCGGATGATTTCGTGTACACGCTGCCGGTCGCCGCCGCGTTTTACCGCTTCCATCATGAGGTTTTCGGTCGCGATAAACGGAAGATGCTCTTTTACGGCCTTTTCGACAACCTTTTCATTGACCCGCAGGCCGTCGGTAACATTCTGCGCAAGGCGAAGAACCGCGTCCGCACAGAGGAAGCCTTCGGGCATTGATATGCGCCGGTTCGCCGAGTCATCGAGTGTTCTTTCAAACCACTGCGAAGATGCCGTCATTGCCGCGTTCATCGCGTTCGCGATGAGGTAACGGGACAGCGAACATATGCGCTCGCATCTTACCGGGTTTCGCTTGTATGCCATTGCCGAAGACCCGACCTGGTTTTTGTCAAACGGTTCCTCGATCTGGCGGTCGTGCTGCAGAAGGCGGATGTCGTTCGCCATCCTGTAGCAGCTCTGCGCTATCGACGACAGCGTATTCAGGATCCTGCTGTCTATCTTGCGCGGGTACGTTTGCCCGCACACGTCGAAGCATTCATCAAAACCGAAGTCGGCGGCAATCATCCTGTTCATTTCGTCTATTTTGGCGGTATCGCCGTCGAAAAGCTCGACAAAGCTCGCTTCGGTTCCGGTAGTACCGCGGGAGCCAAGGAACTTCAGGCTTTTAAGCGTAAAGTCTATCTCGTTCAGATCCAGAAGAAAATCCTGCATCCACAGCGCCGCGCGCTTTCCTGCCGTAACAAGCTGCGCGGGCTGGTAGTGTGTGTACCCGACGGTAGGCAAAGCCTTATACTTTTCGGCAAAGGCGTAAAGGTTCGCGAGAAGCTTCAAAAGTTCACCGCGAAGATACCGCAGCGCATCCCTGTATATAATCAGATCAGCGTTGTCGGTTACATAACAGCTTGTAGCCCCGAGATGGATGATGCGCGCGGCGGACGGAGCCGCTTTGCCATAGGCATGGATATGCGCCATGACATCATGGCGCAGTTCTTTCTCGTAACGTCTCACACAGTCATAGTCGATATCGTTGATGTGAGCTTCAAGCTCCGCGACCTCGGATTCGGTTATCGGAAGCCCGAGCTTCATCTGGGCTTTTGCGAGGGATACCCAGAGCCTGCGCCAGGTCCTGTAGCGCGTATCGGCCGAAAACAGCTCAAGCATATACTCCGAAGCATAACGTGTTGATAAAGGTGATTCGTATTTGTTTGTCATATTCGACTCTCCTATTTTTTTATGATAATGCTGTCACGTTCCGGACCTACTGAAATGTACGTAATCGGACAGCCGATTGCTTTCTCGATATAGGATACATATTCCTTAGCCTCTTTCGGCAGGTCTTCCCACCTGCGGACTGATGAAATATCGCATTTCCAGCCGTCTAAAAATTCTATCGCAGGTTTCGCGTATTTCAGCGCAGACGGAAAAGGAAAGTAATCAATCAGTTTGCCGTTGAGCAGATAATGTGTGCATACGGGGATTTCATCCATGTACCCGAGAACATCGAGCTTTGTAAGGGCAATTTCGGTCACACTCTGCACGCCGGCACCGTACCGTGTCGCGACAATATCAAGCGGCCCGACCCTGCGCGGCCTTCCCGTTTTCGCGCCGTATTCAAGACCCGCTTCACGCAGTTTTATCGCTTCTTCACCGAACATCTCGCAGACGAAAGGGCCTTCACCGACGCACGTTGAGTATGCTTTAACAACACCTATCACGTTGTCGATTTTCGCGCTGGCGAGCCCGGAACCTATCGGCGCATAGGCCGCTATTGTATTCGATGATGTCGTGTACGGGTAAATGCCATAGTCCAAATCACGCAGCGCTCCGAGCTGTGCTTCAAACAGGATGCTTTTGCCCGCTTCCTGCATTTCCCTAAGTAATGCGCCCGTATCACAGATGTACGGCTTTATCTTATCGCAGAATGCCGTAAGCCATTCGTCGAGCATCTCCATCGTATACGGCTTTGCACCGTAAACCTTCGTTAGTGTAAGGTTTTTCCATTCCAGCAAATCGGCAAGATGGGCTTTCAGTTCTGCGGGGTAGAACAGTTCCCCGGCAAGGATCGTTTTTTTCAGGTATTTGTCGGAATAGAACGGTGCGATGCCCTGCTTCGTCGAGCCGTATTTCTTATCGGCAAGCCGCATCTCTTCAAGTTCGTCGAGATCGCGGTGCCACGGCAGAAGCAGCGAAGCCCGGTCGCTGATTTTAAGGTTATCGGGGGTGATTTCCACGCCTTTGCTCATAACCTCCTGCATCTCTATCCAGAGGTTTTCGGGGTCGACGGCGACGCCGTTTCCGAGGACATTAACAACGCCCTTTCTGAAAATACCGGCCGGCAGCAAATGGAGGGCGAATCTGCCGAACTCGTTTATTACGGTATGCCCGGCATTGCCGCCGCCCTGAAAACGCACGACCACATCATATTTTTCGGCGAGCAGATCCACAAGTCTGCCTTTTCCTTCATCACCCCAGTTTACGCCTACTACTGCAGAATTTGCCATTATATTACCCTCCGTCAGATATTTTCGGTAAGCCGTCTCATGATCTCTTGGTAAGCGTCTTCGACGCCGCCGAGATCGTGGCGGAACCTGTCCTTGTCGAGCTTTTCCCCTGTTTTTGAATCCCAGAGCCTGCAGGTATCGGGACTTATCTCGTCGGCGAGCACGATGGAGCCGTCGGAAAGCCTGCCGAACTCGAGTTTGAAATCAACGAGCGTAACACCGCATTCGTTCCAGAATGCCTTAAGAATCTCATTGATCCTTAAAGCGTATTTCTTTATTGTTTCAATCTCTTCCTTTGCGGCAAGTTTCATCGCGACGGCATGGTATTCATTTATCAGCGGATCACCGAGCTCGTCGTTCTTGTACGAGAATTCAATCGTCGGTTCGTCGAACCTGAAGCCTTCGCCGACACCGTATCTTTTCGAGAATGTGCCGGCGGCAATGTTCCTGACTATCACTTCAAGGGGTATGATCGAAACTTTCTTTACGAGCGTTTCACGATCGCTGAGCTCTCTTACAAAATGAGTCGGAATTCCGGCTTTTTCAAGCATCTGCATAAGAGAATTGCTCATTTTGTTGTTAATTATGCCCTTGCCGGTGATAGTGCCTTTTTTCAGTCCGTTGAAAGCGGTGGCGTCGTCCTTGTAGTCAATGATCAGAAGCTGCGGATCATCGGTTGCGAATATCTTTTTTGCCTTGCCTTCATATAATTGTTCTCTTTTTTCCATATTGTTTACCCCGCGTTATATTTCCATTCAATAAAGAACACCGCTTCGGTTATATTACTCCAAAGAGCAAATCGCCGTAGGTCGGGAAAGGCCAGTAAGATCTGTCCGTAAGCGTTTCAGCCTCATCGCACGCAAGCCTCAGTTCGCTCATTTTTACAAGAACCGTATCGCGGATCATGAACGCTTTCGAACAACTATCCTCCGCACTGTGTACGGCCAGCAGAGCGTTTTCCAAATCCTCGATTTTCATTGCTATCCTGTCGGTAAGAGCGGACAGTTTTCTGACAAGCTCTGTTTCATAGCTGCAGGCAAGGGTTGGATCGAGAGCTTTTTTCGCTGCGGCGGATTTCGCGACATCTGCCGTATAGGCCATAACTGCCGGGGTTATCTGTGTCTTCGCCATATTGACCATCGTGTTCGCTTCAATAATAATAGTTTTGCAGTAATTCTCGAGCATTATTTCATATCGCGAATGAAGTTCCTCTTCGGAGAACACTTTGTGCAAAGTAAGCATATCGACATTCTTCTTATCAAGCAGATGCGGCAGACAATCGGCAGTCGTGCGGTAGTTCGAAAGGCCGCGCTTCTCTGTGGCTTCCTTCAGCCATGATTCGTCGTAGCTGTTGCCGTTAAAAATAATGCGCTTGTGATTTTTGACGGTCTTTTTGATCAGTTCGTGCAGCGCCGTATCAAAATCATCCGCGTCTTCTAGTGTGTCGGCGAATATCCTGAGGCTCTCGGCAACCGCGCTGTTCAGCATCGTGTTCGCACATGCGATGCTTCTCGACGAGCCGACCATACGGAACTCAAACTTGTTGCCTGTGAAAGCAAACGGGGATGTGCGGTTGCGGTCGGTGGAATCGCGCGGGAACTTCGGCAGAAAGTCGACGCCAAGCCTCATCTGCGTCTTTTCAACGCCTTTATATGGAGTTCCGTTTTCAAAAGATTCCAGTATCGCAGTGAGTTCATCACCGAGGAATATCGAAACAACTGCGGGAGGTGCTTCGTTTGCGCCGAGCCTGTGGTCGTTGCCCGCGGTCGCGACCGAAATACGGAGCAGATCCTGGTAATCGTCAACAGCCTTAATGACGGCGCACAGGAACAGCAGGAACTGCGCATTTTCATACGGAGTTTCGCCCGGGGAGAGCAGATTCTGACCCGTATCGGTGGCAAGCGACCAGTTGTTATGCTTTCCGCTGCCGTTCACACCGGCGAACGGCTTTTCATGGAGCAGGCATACAAGACCGTGCTTTGGAGCGAGTTTTTGCATTATCTCCATAGTAAGCTGGTTATGATCGGTCGCGATATTTACTGTGGTATGGAATAACGCGAGCTCATGCTGTGACGGTGCAACCTCGTTATGCTCGGTCTTTGCAAGGATTCCGACTTTCCACAGTTCTTCGTTAAGTTCTTCCATGAAAGCGGCTACGCGCGGCTTGATAACTCCGAAATAATGATCTTCCATTTCCTGCCCCTTCGGAGGTTTTGCGCCGAAGAGCGTACGGCCCGTGAAACGAAGGTCGGGGCGCCGTTCATATAATTCCTTCGGTATAAGGAAGTATTCCTGCTCGGGACCTACCGTGGAACGGACGCATTTTGCGGTGTTGTTACCGAACAGGCGGAGGATACGAAAGGCTTGTTTGTTCAGCGCTTCCATCGAACGAAGCAGCGGGGTTTTCTCGTCAAGCGCGTGACCTTGATAGGAACAGAACGCTGTAGGGATGCACAGGGCCTTTCCTTTTATAAATGCATACGAAGTTGGATCCCATGCGGTGTAGCCCCTTGCTTCGAACGTTGCGCGAAGACCGCCGGAAGGGAAAGAAGACGCGTCCGGCTCGCCCTTTATCAGTTCCTTGCCGGAAAACTCCATAATTACGCCTCCGTCGGAAGAAGGAGAAATAAAACTGTCGTGCTTTTCCGCGGTAATTCCCGTGAGCGGCTGGAACCAGTGGGTAAAGTGGGTTGCTCCTTTCGAGATCGCCCAATCCTTCATTGCTGCAGCGACAGCGTTCGCAACGCTCAAATCGAGCTCCGTGCCTTCATCCTTGGTCTTTCTGAGCGATGCATAAACATCTGCCGACAAAGTGGCCTTCATTACCCTGTCATCAAATACGAGGCTTCCAAAATAATCCTTTACCGTTTTTCTCATAACAATTTCCCCTTTTTATAACTTTCTGTTTATTCAAAAGAAAAAGGCGCCTTTTCCGGATACAAATATCCTTAAAGACGCCTTTGTCTTTAACAAATATATTCCGACACAACAAAAGAAGCGTCTCCGAGTACTGCTACTCAAAGACGCCTTTGCCTTTTCATACTGCATTATACACCTTCAAAGAATAATCTGTCAATCCCTTTTTTGCAATTTTTTTATTTCAATCCTGCAAAATTTTAATTGTATCGTGTTTCGCTATTGACACGGCACATTGTAATAAGTATAATGATAGTGAATGAGCAAAGGCGTTCATTTCATTGCGGAATACAATTTCCGCAGTGAGATGGACGCCTTTGCTTTTATGAATATCTTCTGAGGACGCCGGCCCGTAAACGGGCGGCGGATGAAGGCGGAAATATTGGAACTTGCTTAATCTGAAAGGAAAGAAAACGACATGAAATTGGAAGGCCAGGTTAGAATACCAAGCGGATGTGCGATTGCCGCCGTTATTTCCAGGGAAGGAAAAAGGATGTCCGGGGAGATCATTATGAAAGCTATAAAGACGATGCACGAACGTTCCAACGGACTCGGCGGTGGTTTCGCGGGATACGGAATATATCCCGAATACAAAGATTTTTATGCGCTGCACATGTTCTTTGACAGCCGCGCTACGCGCAAGGACTGTGAGGCGTTCCTGAAAGAACGCTTTGAGATCGTGAAAAGCGAGATTATTCCGACGCGCAAAATACCGTCGATAACTGATGAACCTATCATATGGAGGTATTTCGTCGCTCCGCTTAAATCCGTTTTAGCTTCAATGCAGGTTGACGAAAAGGAATTCGTCGCGCGTACGGTTATGAAAATCAATACCGAAATGGACGGCGCTTATCTGTTTTCGAGCGGAAAGAACATGGGAACATTCAAAGCGGTCGGTTTTCCGGAGGATGTCGGCGTATTTTACAGGCTGGAAGAATATGAAGGATACTGCTGGACAGCTCACGGCCGCTATCCTACAAACACTCCGGGTTGGTGGGGCGGCGCCCATCCGTTTACGCTGCTCGACTGGTCCGTTGTACATAACGGGGAGATATCCTCGTATGATGCGAACCGCCGTTTTATTGAAATGTTCGGCTATAAATGTACGCTGCTTACCGACACAGAGGTTATTACATATATAATAGATTACCTCGTCCGTGTGCAGAAACTGACGCTTGAAGAAGCGGCAAATGTTATTGCCGCCCCGTTCTGGAGCACCATTGAACGAAAAACCGACGATTACGAAAGGAATAAGCATATTTTCCTCCGCACAGTGTATCCGAGTTTGCTCGTAACCGGGCCGTTCTCTATCATTCTTGGCTATAACGGCGGACTGATGGCGCTTAACGACCGTCTCAAGCTCCGTTCAATGGTAGTCGGCGAAAAAGATGACAAAGTATTTGTCTCGAGCGAAGAAGCGGCGATCCGCACAATTGAGCCGGATGCGGAAAATATCCGGTTCCCCGCAGGCGGCGAACCCGTTATAGTTCAGGTAAAGGACGGTGCATACTGATGAGTGTGGAATTCATATATCCCGAATTTGAGGTTATCCGCAACGATGACCGGTGCATAGTTTGCAGAGTTTGTGAGAGGCAGTGCGCTAACGAGGTCCATTATTACTCCGACGAACGCGGCATAATGATGAGCGATGAGAGCAAGTGCGTCAACTGCCAGCGCTGCGTAGCCCTCTGCCCGACCAGGGCGCTGAAAATCGTTAAAACCGACTGCGCTCTGCGTGAGAATGCGAACTGGACAAATGATACAATCAATGAAATATATAAGCAGGCCAACAGCGGCGGTGTGCTGCTGTCGTCCATGGGCAATCCTAAACCTGTGCCGGTGTATTGGGACAAAATCCTTATTAACGCGTCGCAGGTGACAAACCCGTCAATCGATCCGCTGCGCGAACCGATGGAAACGCGTGTATTCCTCGGCAAAAAGCCCGATAAGATCGAGCGCGACGAGAGCGGCAGGTTAAAGTGCGTGCTTACGCCGCAGCTTGAGCTTTCGATGCCTGTCATGTTCTCGGCGATGAGCTACGGTTCAATCAGCTATAATGCCCACGCAAGCCTCGCAAGAGCTGCGACAGAGCTCGGTATTCTATACAACACCGGCGAAGGAGGCCTTCATGAAGATTTCTACCAATACGGCAGGAATACGATCGTGCAGGTTGCTTCCGGCCGTTTCGGCGTCCATAAGGAATACCTTGAAGCCGGAGCCGCGATTGAGATCAAGATGGGACAGGGCGCGAAGCCGGGTATAGGTGGTCATCTGCCCGGTGCAAAAATTGTCGGCGATATTTCACGCACGCGTATGATCCCCGAAGGCACGGACGCGATTTCCCCGGCTCCGCACCACGATATATACTCGATTGAGGATCTCCGGCAGCTTGTTTTCTCACTGAAAGAAGCTACGGCGTATAAAAAGCCCGTTATCGTAAAAGTCGCGGCCGTACATAATATTGCCGCAATCGCAAGCGGTATTGCGAGGAGCGATGCGGATATAATCGCAATTGACGGTTTCCGCGGCGGTACGGGCGCCGCGCCGACGAGAATCCGTGACAACGTCGGCATCCCGATTGAACTCGCACTTGCCGCCGTTGATCAGCGGCTCCGTGACGAAGGCATAAGGAACAATGTCTCTCTTGTTGTCGGCGGCTCGATCCGGAGCTCGGCGGATGTCGTGAAAGCCATCGCTCTCGGTGCTGATGCGTGCTATATAGCGACCGCAGCGCTTCTTGCGCTTGGATGCCATCTCTGCCGTACGTGCCAGAGCGGAAAATGCAACTGGGGTATCGCGACACAGCGCCCCGAGCTGGTAAAGCGGCTTAATCCCGATATAGGCAGCGCGCGCCTTGTAAACCTGATGAATGCGTGGCGCCACGAAATCAAGGAACTGATGGGCGGCATGGGGATAAACTCGATCGAAGCTCTCCGCGGCAACCGCCTGATGCTGCGGGGTGTCGGGCTCACCGAAAAAGAGCTTGAAATACTTGGCATAAAACATGCAGGAGAGTGAATCATATGAAACGCGTATATGTTAATGAACAGTGGTGCCTCGGCTGCCATTTATGCGAATATTACTGCGCCTTTGCGAACTCCGGAATGAAGTACATGGCGACGGCGCTTAAAGGCAAACCAATCTATCCGCGCATACATATAGAGGGAGACGAAAAAATAACCTTTGCGGTTTCGTGCCGCCACTGCACCGATCCGATATGCGTGAAAAGCTGTATTGCCGGCGCAATCTCGAAAATCGACGGTGTTGTGCGCATGGATCAGAATAAATGCGTCGGCTGTCTGACCTGTGTCCTGGTATGTCCTTACGGCGCGCTGTCACCGAACGAAAAAGGCGTGATGCAGAAATGCGAACTGTGCCTTATGAATTCGTTCGGCGCGCCCGCCTGTGTGAAGGGCTGTCCGAACAGGGCTATAGTATATGAGGAACGAGGTGACGCATAGTGAAACGGTATGTAATTATCGGCAACGGTGTTGCCGCCGTCGGCTGCATAGAAGGTATCCGCAAAATTGACGCGGACGGCACAATAACCGTTATATCCGAAGAAAAATACGCTGCTTACTGCCGCCCTCTTATTTCGTATTACCTTGAGAATAAGACCGATCTTAAGCGCATGGGCTACCGCAGCGAAGACTTTTATCAGAATATGAAATGTGATGTGCTTTACGGCAGAAAGGCCATAAGAATAGATCATAACGGAAAAAAGATCATTCTTGACGACGGCAGCGCACTTGCGTACGACGCTGTCTGCGTCGCGACGGGTTCGGCTCCGTTTGTACCTCCGTTTGAAGGGCTGGAAACGGTGGAGAAAAAGTTTTCGTTTATGACGCTTGATGATATGTTTGCTCTTGAAGCGTCCGTGGTTCAGAATACGAACGTGCTTATTGCCGGTGCGGGCCTTATCGGTTTGAAATGCGCCGAAGGGCTTCGTGACAGGGTTGCCGGCATTACCGTATTTGATATTGCCGATCGCGTGCTTTCGAGCATACTTGATACCGAGTGCGCCGCCGTGATGCAAAAGCATCTTGAGGAGAACGGCATCCGGTTTATGCTCGGCGACACCGTTTCGCGGTTCGAAAAAACGCGTGCTTATATGAAAAGCGGGAAAACAGTAGATTTCGACGTGCTTGTACTTGCGGTCGGCGTACGTGCGAATACCGCTTTGGTAAAAGATATCGGAGGTGAAGTGAACCGCGGCATTATTGTAAATAACCGCATGGAGACTTCGATTCCCGGTATCTATGCCGCAGGCGACTGCACCGAAGGGGAAGATATCTCGTGCGCTGAAAAAAGAGTGCTTGCCATTATGCCGAACGCTTATATACAGGGGCACACGGCCGGCGTGAACATGGCCGGAGGCAGTGAAGTATTTGACAAGGCTATACCGATGAACTCAATAGGCTTTTTCGGGCTTCACGCGATGACCGCGGGAAGCTATTACCGTGAGGACCAGGGCGGTGAATGCCACGAGGAAAAAACGGACGGCAGATTGAAGCGCTTCTATACGCGCGACGGTTACCTTACGGGTTTTATACTGATCGGCGATACGGAGCGTGCCGGTATATATACTTCCCTTATCCGCGAAAAGACTCCGCTTGAAACGGTAGATTTTAACCTTTTGAAAAAAATAGCGACTTCCGCGGCATTTATGCCGGAAGTCCGCAGAAAAAAGTTTGGAGGTGCGGTATAAGATGGTAATAATTAATGCAAGGGAACTTGATCATAAAGCTCTTAACGAAAAACTGCGCGAAAACCACGGTGAAGTGACAATAATGGATTGCTGCGGCCAGCGCTTCATCGCTGCGGGTATGTCGGACCTTTCGATTACGATCTACGGCGTTCCGGGCAATGCGCTCGGCGCGTACCTGAACGGTGCGACGATCACCGTCAACGCGAACGCGCAGGATGCGGTCGGCGACACAATGAACGACGGCGAAATCGTCGTGTACGGCGATATCGGTGATGCAGCCGGTTATGCTATGCGCGGCGGCAGAATATTTGTCAGGGGCAATGCGGGCTACCGCGCCGGTATACATATGAAGGCTTATAACGATAAAGTACCGGTTCTGGTGATTGGCGGCGTTGCCGGGAGTTTTCTCGGCGAATACCAGGCGGGAGGAGTGATTGTCGTTCTTGGGCTTGAAGCTGACGGAAAGCGCATAGTAGGAAATTTCCCGTGTACCGGTATGCACGGCGGAAAAATGTTTCTGCGCGGAAACTGTCGGGACATAAATTTCCCCGGCCAGGTAACGGCAAGAGCAGCCGGTGACAAGGACATCGAAGAACTTGAGACATATATTTCCGAATACTGCCGGATATTCGACCGCGACATTAAAGAAGTGCTTGACTCGCCTTTTACCGTCGTAACGCCCGACAGTAAAAACCCGTACAAGCAGATGTATGTAGAAAATTAAAAGAAAGCAGGTAGATAGTATGAAATACTCGGAGAACGAGGTATTGCAGTATGTTCGCGAGGAAGACGTGAAGTTTATCCGTCTTGCCTTCTGCGATGTATTCGGCAAGCAGAAGAATATATCGATAATGCCGGATGAACTGCCCCGTGCGTTTGAATACGGGATTGCCATCGACGCTTCGGCTATACAGGGATTCGGAGGCGAGGTCCGTTCCGATCTGTTTCTTCATCCCGATCCGGGAACATTGGCGCTGCTTCCGTGGAGACCTGAGCACGGCAAGGTTGTCCGTATGTTTTCCGAAATCTCGCTTCCCGACGGCACACCGTTCGAGTGTGACACGCGCAGGCTGCTGAAAAAAGCTGTTGAAGACGCGAAATCAGCCGGTTACTCTTTCAATTTCGGCGCGGAACTCGAATTCTACCTTTTCAATCTCGATGAACACGGCAAACCTACGAAGATTCCATACGACAATGCCGGTTATATGGATATTGCGCCCGAGGACAAGGGCGAAAATATCCGCCGGGAAATCTGCCTTACGCTTGAACAGATGGGTATACGTCCCGAGAGCTCCCATCACGAAGAGGGGCCGGGGCAGAACGAGATCGACTTCCGCTACTCGGACGCTATGACTGCCGCCGACAATACTATGACGTTCCGGACAGTTGTGAAAACCGTCGCGTACCGGAACGGACTGTTTGCGGATTTTTCGGCAAAGCCTCTCGATAATGAGCCGGGCAACGGTTTTCACATCAATATTTCCGTTAACCCGTCCGACGACGATGAAAATCTGTACCGCATGATTGCGGGCATACTTGACAAAATCGAAGACATGACCGTTTTTTTGAATCCTGCTGAAAACTCGTATAAACGTTTCGGAAAAGACAAAGCTCCCGCGTATATTTCGTGGTCAGGCGAAAACCGTTCGCAGCTTGTCAGAATTCCTGCGGCTGTGGGAGAATACCGCCGTGCCGAGCTTCGTTCTCCCGATCCGATGGCTAACCCTTATTTAGCGTTTGCGCTGTTGATTTACGCAGGTTTGTACGGTATAACGAATAAACTTGAGCTGCCCGAAGCGGCTGACATTAACCTGTACAATGCAGACGCGGAAACACTCGCAAAATTCAGGAGGCTGCCCGAGGACCTGCAGACCGCGCGAAGGATTGCCGCTGCGAGCGACTTCATCAGGGAGCATATCCCCGCCGCAATTCTCGATATCTACTGCGGCAGGTAAATCCGGTTGTTAGTTTGAATTCTGAAAAGGAGGGGAGCAAAAATCAGCCTGAAAGAGCAAGTTTACAGCGTTCTTATTGTTTCGGCGGCTAAAAACTTTAATGCCGCATTTAAGGAATTGCTCCCTGAATCGAAGTACGATCCCGTCAGCGTTGCTGAAAGCGTAAGTGCCGCAAAGCGCGCATTCGCCGAGCGGGCTTTTGACTATGTTGTAATTAACTCACCCCTGCCCGACGACAGCGGTATACACTTCGCCATCGACGCCTGCGATTCAAAGGGAACTGTTGTGCTGCTCCTGGTACGATCCGAAGTTCATGACGAGATTAATGACAGGGTTGCGAAGCACGGTGTTTTTACGCTACCGAAACCTGCGTCAAAGCCTATGATCATTACTGCTCTCGACTGGATGGCAAGCGCGAGGGAGAGGCTCAGAAAACTCGAAAAGAAAACGCTTTCCATTGAAGAAAAAATGAAAGAGATCCGGATAGTCAACAGGGCGAAATGGCTGCTCATTACCGAACTTAAAATGAGCGAGCCGGACGCTCACCGTTACATAGAAAAAAAAGCGATGGACCGCTGTGTCACAAAGAGGGAGATCGCGGAGGAAATAATCAAAATGTATTTATAACGGGGCAAAAGGTTTACGATGCCCCGTAAATTATTGCTCCTGATCGATATTTGATTTCCGTTCGCGGTAAAGATTTCCCGATCATTACTGTGGCCTCCCGCGTTTAATTTCTCATTTCCTTACCCCGCACTTAATATACCGCATAAAAACATATACGCGGAACCGTCTTTTCAGCCCGGTTCGCAGGGCAAAGCGGATACAATTCCGGAAATTTATTAATTATGTTGAAATAAGATAAATAATGGTATAAACTTATTAATGTAATCTTATTAAGTCTATTTATAAAATGTCAGGAGGTAATAATATGGCATATCTGTTAGGAGTCGATATCGGCACATCTGGTACTAAAACCGTATTGTTTGATGAAAACGGAAACACTGTTGCTTCGGATGTCCAGGAGTATCCGCTGTACCAGCCCAGGAACGGATGGGCGGAACAGGAACCGGAAGACTGGTGGAAGGCTACTTACACGTCAATTAAGAATGTTCTCGCAAAAAGCGGCGTACCGAACAGTGAAGTAAAAGGCGTCGGCCTATCCGGCCAAATGCACGGGCTTGTTTTGCTTGACAAGGAAAACCGGGTTTTGAGAAGAGCGATTATCTGGTGCGATCAGAGGCCCGTTGCCGAATGCGAGCAGATAACAGAGCTTGTCGGCGCGAAGCGGCTTATCGAGATTACGGCAAACCCTGCTTTGACCGGTTTTACCGCGGCAAAGGCAATGTGGGTGAAAAACAATGAGCCGGAAATTTTCGATAAGGTATACAAAATACTTTTGCCTAAGGACTATATCCGGTTCTGCTTAACGGGCGAGTATGCAACGGAGGTTTCGGACGCGAGCGGAATGCAGTTCCTTGACGTGCCGAACAGGTGCTGGAGCAAAGAACTGCTTGACAAGTTAGGCATTGATATCTCAATGCTCGGAAAGGTTTATGAATCCCAGGAAATTACCGGAACAGTCCATTCGAAGGCGGCCGAACTGACAGGACTGAAGCCCGGTACACCGGTGGTCGGCGGTGCCGGCGATCAGGCAGCGGGCGCTGTTGGAAACGGTATTGTTAAACCGGGAGTTATTTCATCGACCCTCGGAACATCCGGTGTTGTATTTGCATATACGGACCAGGTCAGAATTGATCCGTTGGGACGCTTGCAGTCGTTTTGCCATGCAGTGCCGAATACATGGCATATTATGGGCGTTATGCAGGCGGCGGGTTTGTCCCTACAGTGGTTCAGAAACAATTTCTGCAAGGAAGAAATTGCGACAGCGGATCTTATGGATGTTGATCCGTACTACCTTATGGACAAGGCGGCAGAAAAAGTTGAACCGGGAAGCAACAGGCTTTTATATCTGCCGTACCTTATGGGTGAACGTGCTCCGCACCTGGATCCGGATTGCCGCGGCGTATTCTTTGGACTTTCCGCAGCACATACAAAAAGAGAACTGCTGCGCGCGGTAATGGAAGGTGTTACATTTGGGATGAAAGATTCCCTTGAGATAATTAAAGAGCTTGGAGTGGAAATAAATGAAGTAAGGGCATCGGGCGGCGGCGGAAAGAGCCCGTTATGGCGCCAGATGCAGGCTGATATATTTAACACCGATATTTACACGATCAATTCAAGCGAAGGTCCTGCGCTAGGAGTGGCGCTCCTTGCGGGAGTTGGCACAGGCGTATACAAGAGCGTTCCCGAAGCATGCGAGGCGACAATAAAGGTAATGACGAAGCAGAGCCCGAACAGTGCAAATGTCGGAGTATATAACGAATACTACAAGCTGTACAGAAAGCTTTACCATTCATTGAAGGACGATTATAAAACGCTTTCGAAGCTATCATAGGGATGAACCTTGTTGACGGCGAGCCAAAACAGCCAGATGTATTTTTTCACTTAAACCGTACTCGAGATGAAACAGGTAAGCAATATGGTAAACAAACCAACCGGCAACAACAGATATCTTAAAAAACTGAACCAGGCTTCGATAATGGAGCTTATAAGGATAAACGGGAAATTATCCAGGAAAGAGCTCTCGGACCTGACCGGGCTTTCGCCGACAGCGTGCGGAAATATAACGCGCAAGCTTATAGAGGACGGGTTTCTGCATGAAACCGGTCAGGGCGAATCAACAGGCGGCAGAAAGCCCGTTATGCTCGAGATCAGGCCGGATTCATATTATGCCGCCGGTTTTGATATTGGAATGACGAAGCTCCAGGTAGTTGTAGCCGATATTTCGAGCCGGATAATTATAGAAAAAACCACGGAATATGAACTCGGGATTTCGGTTGAAGAAGCGATAATGCTCGCTGATAAACAGTTAACCGAAATAATCAAAAAACAAAAGATTAACCGCAAAAAATTCCTTGGCTGTGCTTTTTCCGTTCCGGGGCTTGTAGACAGGAATACCGACAAAATTATAATGGCGCCGAACCTTTCATGGAATCATGTGGACTTAAGCGCAAAAGCGTCGGAAATCCTGAAAATGCCCGTGTACATTGAGAATGAAGCGATGTGTTCGGCAATCTGCGAGCACTGGATTGGAAAGTGCAGAAACATGGGCAATTTTGTGTGTATAAATGTTGAATCAGGTATCGGAGCCGGCATTTTCATTAACGGCGCGTTATTCCGAGGAGCGGGAGGAAGCGCTGGTGAAATCGGCCACCTTGTTGTCGACGAAAACGGGCGCGCCTGTGGATGCGGCAACAACGGTTGCCTTGAAACATACGCGTCGGTCAGGTATATGCTTCTGAGAGCAAATGAGAAAATCAGCGAAGGCTACAGTTCGAAGTATGTGAAGCCGGGTAAGCAGATAGAATGGGATGAGCTTGTCGAGTATGCGCGAAAAGGCGATTCGCTGTGCCTTGACATACTGCGCGACAGCGCGAAATATCTCGGCTGTGCCGCCGCGTATATTATCAATACGCTCAATCCCGAAGCAGTGGTAATAGGAAAGTGTTTCAAGCAGTATTCATCGCTTGTCATGGATGTATTGGTTGAAACGGCGATGAAAAAAGCGCTGCCGTATCCTGCTTCAAAAGCAGCGATAATGGTTTCCGATTACGGCCTTAACTCTTCCGCGCTTGGAGCGGCAATGATACCGATAAGGAAAGTATTTGGCAAATAAAATAAAAATTATTTAGGAGGGTGATACAATGAGCGAGTATTTTAAAAACATTCCCCAAATCAAGTATGAGGGACCGAAGTCCGACAATCCGCTGGCATTCAAGTATTATAATCCGGATGAAGTTATCGGCGGAAAAACACTTAAAGAGCATCTTCGCTTTGCTGTAGCTTACTGGCATACTTTCCAGGGACGCGGGAGCGATCCGTTCGGATTGGACGGCGCGGCATTACGACCCTGGGATCATATTACCGATAGCATGGATTTGGCTAAGGCAAAGGTGGAGGCTAATTTTGAGTTCTGTGAAAAGCTCGGCGTTCCGTTCTTCTGTTTCCACGACAGGGATATAGCGCCGGAAGCGGATAATTTAAGAGAAACCAACAAGCGCCTTGACGTGATTGTAGCAGCTATTAAAGATCGCATGAAAAACAGCAGTGTAAAGCTTTTGTGGGGAACAACAAACGCTTTTACACACCGCAGGTTTACCCACGGCGCGTCAACATCGAATAACGCGGCTGTTTTTGCGTATGCTGCAGCGCAGGTCAAGAAGGCAATGGAAATCACAAAGGAACTGGGCGGCCAGAACTATGTGTTCTGGGGCGGACGCGAAGGATATGAAACGCTGCTCAACACCGATATGAAACTTGAGCTTGATAACCTTGCCCGTTTCCTCAGAATGGCCGTTGAATACAAGAAGGAAATCGGATTTGACGGACAGCTTCTCATAGAGCCGAAGCCGAAGGAACCGACGAAGCACCAGTATGATTTTGATGCTTCGACTGTTCTTGGCTTCCTGAGAACATACGGCCTCGATAAAGAATTCAAGCTGAATATTGAAGCGAACCACGCGACGCTTGCCGCACATACTTTCCAGCATGAACTGTACGTCGCGCGGATAAACGATGCGCTCGGCAGCATTGATGCGAACCAGGGCGATCTGCTTCTTGGATGGGATACCGACCAGTTCCCGACAAATATATATGAAACAACGCTCGCAATGATGGAAGTCATAAAGATGGGCGGATTCACAAAAGGCGGTCTCAATTTCGACGCTAAAGCAAGAAGAGCTTCGTTTGAGCCTGTTGACATGTTCTACGGCCATATAGCCGGAATGGACGCTTTTGCCCAGGGCTTCAAGATTGCGTACAGGCTTGTTCAGGACGGCGTATTCGACAAGTTCATCGAAGAGCGCTATGCAAGCTTCAGGGAAGGCATCGGCAAGGATATCGTAGACGGCAAGGTAGGCTTCAAAGAACTGGAAGCTTATGTTCTCGAACATGGAGAACCCGAAATTACGTCCGGCCGTCAGGAATTGCTCGAAGCTATCCTGAACCAGTATGTTCTCGGATACAAATAAGACAGTCAGCGCAAAGAGCCGGTTTTATACCGGCTCTTTTTTTGGTTCTATAATAAATGTTGGGGTGTCGAAGTGATAACAACTTCGTTACTCCAACATTTTTTTGCAAATAAAGAGAGCATGGAGTTGAAATCTCAAGTAAAATGGAGTTACACCCATCCCATT
>Ga0134098_1000907_pt1 | contig 27706 bp, 19 predicted proteins | sample 9_3taG_FD_94456 | JGI IMG/M metagenome (GOLD analysis project Ga0134098, IMG submission 94456) | Switchgrass degrading microbial communities from high solid loading bioreactors in New Hampshire, USA - 9_31_10_142_A3 metaG | ecosystem: Engineered > Bioreactor > Semi-continuous > Anaerobic >... | reverse complement strand
GCCCAGGCAGGGAGTGCAGCGGCAGCAGGCCGGAAGGCAGGCCGCTGGCCGCCAGGACCTGGGTGAACCCCGCCGCCAGCAGGGCGAGTAGCGCCAGCAGGGCAGGCAGCCTCTGCCCGAAGGGCGAGCGCACCGCTGCTCCCCCGCCGCCCCGGCGCAGGGCATGGAGCAGCACCGCCAGCAGCCCGCCGGCGAAGACCGCCGGCCAGGCGCGCAGCGCCCAGGGCCGCAGCAGCGGGGAGAACGAGAGCAGTGTTACGGATGCGATCAGGAGCAGCGCGAGGGCAGTCTGGTAAATGGATGGCCTGGAGATCATCACGGCGGCGGTGCGGTCAGGGTGTAATGGTGGCGGATTCCGTCGCATATGCTGCTCTCGAGCCGGGACCGGTTTCATCGATTATGACCGGGCTGCTCCAGCCGCCCCAGTCAAAGTCATAGTTGTCCGCCGGCCCGGGCAGCGCCTCGAAAATGATCTCAACCTCTTTTCCGCCGAACGCGCTCAAATCCACGCGCTCGTCGAACCAGCGGCGGTCGTCCAGGTTGTTCTGTGGATCGATGATGCGGTGGTAGACACGCTGCGTTACAAACGGTTCTTCCGGATCGCGTACGTAAATATTGTATACCGCCCCGTCGCTGTTTTCCGCCGTCCACACCTCGGGCGCCATGCCCAGTCCAAACTGCAGCACGGCGCGCTCCGGCAGGAATACAGAGAAAGTCACCCGGCTGGTGGGGTGCTGGTACAGGATGCGGCGCGTGTCGTAGTTGATCGTCTGCTCCAGGACGTCGACGTGCCCGTTTTCGCCGTTGGATGCGCTGGGGAGCGCAGAGGCAAAGTCTTCCAGGAAATCGTAGTACACCGGCTGCGTGATGCGCGGCTCTTTCCAGCCGGCCCAGTCATAGCTGCAGTCGTCGTTCGGGCCGCAGCCGGTAGCGAAGGTAATGCGTACATCCTGTCCGGCCCAGCGCGATAAATCAACAAGTCTGGTGATGACCTTGCGCTGGTCTACCACGTTCTTAGGGTCAAGATACTCATCGTATAAGGTATAGCGCAGGTCATCGCGGTTCGTCAGGTAGATCGTAAACTGAACTCCGTCGCCTTTACCGTACTGCCAGACATCCGGAGCTATCACCGGCGAAAAAGAAAAAACTGAATTCGGTGGAACGGTGAGATCAAAGGTTACTTCGGACGGAGCATGCTGGAAGAGCACTCCGAATGGCCGATAGTTTACAATGAAAGATGTTCGGCGTATGTAGGAAGCGTCGTCTGGCGAAGACCTTTCCGCTCGATCCAGATTTCCAAGGAAATCATAATAGGTACCTGGAGATAAAGGAGACGAATAATTATCCCCCTGTGCCAGGAAAGGAACAATATAAGTTTCAGGAATTTTTAGATATAAGGCAGCAGCATCTGCATACTGCTCCCGGTTAGAAAATAATTCCTCTGAATTTCTAAATAGTTCAATCAACTCGGTTGGAGAACTGGCGCGCTCCCTTTTTGCGACGAAAACAAGATATTCATCCACCTTCTCCGGGCGGAATTGATACAGACGCCAGTCCGCTCCTTCCGCAGTTAATTCGAGTGCGGTAACCGACTGCAAGTAATCCCACAATGCCGGCGTTTGGTTTTTACTGACAAACACATGGGTAACTCCATTTTTCTGGAGTGCATTCATCTCTGCAGCAGGGTCCAACCGGCCAGCCGTGAAGTCCATCACATCGAAAATACCAATATTATTGGTATCTTTGTCCCACAATGAGGTGTGCTGCTGGAGAAGTGAAACCACTCTTTTACCAGTAAGCCCATTTAGCATATAGCTTGTGGAAAGATCAGAAAAGATGATCGAATCATCGGGCAAAGCCTGCAGAGCAGAAATCGCATCTTTCCAGATAACGGTAAGATCGTTATTAATACTGGCTGAAATTTTAAATTTATAGGTGGAATCAGGCGAGTAGAGGGATCTCAGTCCGTCAAGAGCTTGATAGCTAAAGGATAACGAGGAAAAAAGAACGATCGCAGAAAGAATGGTTCCGTAAGAGACATTACTCGCTTTTATATTTCCCCAGATTAATGTAAGACTTTCAACAATTTGCCAACCAAGCCATACAAACAGAATGGCTGGTACCAGTCGGACCAACCTTTCAATAATGGTATTCCAGGTTCCTCCCATCCCAACAAAAATATGAGAGACAATTACAAAGAAAGGCACCGACAGCGCTGCACCCAATAGAAAAGCCGAACCGATATTATTCCGCTTCCAGATAACAAACACACCAATAACCAGTGCGCTCAACAAAGGAATCATCGATTCAAATGATGTTAACCAGAGCGACACATCGATACTATCAATATCCGAAGCGGCTGTTTCGGTGATTCTCACCCTGGGAGATGACAGCATTTGCAGGGTTTTATATGCGAAGGGGATGAGTGCTGCTGTCATCGCGATGACAGCAGCGTGCAGGAACCGCCAGCCAAAGACCTTCAAGAGCAGCGACCGGATGCGTAAACGAGTGCTGCTTTGCGTTTGTAATCCATTCCGGTCATCGTATGCAGAAACCCGGTTGATATTATTCGCATCAGGCGACTGTCGTTCAATAATGGTTTTTCGAACCCATTCAATGAAAGGATCCCAGATCCTGTCGAAGAATGAAATCGCCACCCCCATTGCCAGTAAAAGCATTAATACCGGTGCGTACTGCATGTGTACAGTCGATGTCCCAAAAGCAAGTACGCCGATCAAAACCAGACTGCTTTTATCTCTTGAAGTTGAACGCGAGGACAAATGAACGGAAGCGTAATGGATGACGAGAAAAATAGTCATCCACATCAGAATCTGTCCAGCTTTGTTTGGATATGCAAGAGATCTAAAATCTAATTTTTGCTGGAAGAGTAAAAACAGCAGGGTTGACAGAAAAGCCGCATCCCATCTCCGGGTGATCAATATACCAAGGGATGCAAATGCTAAAACCAGGAATGGAGTAAGTGCATGATTGAAAAATCGCCAGGCAATAAGCAAATCGCTGTTTGCCAGATTAGCAACCAGCGCCATGGCAAGATTCCAGGTGCCAAAAATAGGCGACATCTCCTTTACCGGTACTGGAAAGAAGATTTCCTGAGGTAATGGATTGTTATATTGTAAGAGTGAGCGAATCGCGGAAATGTGTCCAAATGAATCCGCAGTATGACTGAACCAAACGCCTGTCGCAACCGCGATAATCGTGGCAGCAACGGCAAGCACCCAGATTCCTGAATACCAGAGGATACTATTCCTTACCGGTGTTTCCTCAGAAAGGTTACTGCTGCTGTAACTTGTTGAAGTGCCGGAAACGGAAAGGAAGCTCTGCAAGCTCCCTGCTTTTTGAATCCGTCCCCACTTCGTTATGAAAACCGCGAGGACCAATAAACCGAGGGTTACCAGCACAATCGTCTGAACATGAATGAATGTCCAATTCAAAAAATAGCTGAGCCATCCGGCAAACGCTATGATGCTCACGCTCAATCCAAAACTCAGAGGGAACAGATAAAGAAGAGAATCGATATACGATGCCCCAGCTATTCTTCTATACTGAAACAGGTGAAGCAGCAGGTAACCCGGAAGGAACAGGCAGATGATGGTCCAGAAAACTAGCGGAAGGTATAACATTCAGACAGAACCTCTTCACGGATACGTCGCCAGGCAGGCCGGCTGGTACTGGTGTTCATTTAAACAGCTTCTCGATAATAATCCACAAGCCTCTTCGTAATCAATCCTTGTTCGTGGTATTTCCTGACCCATTCCCGCGCAGCCATTCCAAGAGAAGCTGCTTGCCCTGGATTGTCCAGAAGCTGAATTATTTTATTGCAGGCCTCTTCTGGCGTTTTTGAAACGGATACCGGTGGGGGTTCCGGATAGGCATCCGGATATAAGAACTGAACCACCACAGGTTTTTCGCACGCCATAGATTCCAGCTCAGAACAGGACAGCGATCCGTATTCTGGGTCTTGATGACCCAAAACGATTTCATATGCACCATTTAATGCTGGCATCTGGTCATAAGGGAGACGAGAAATTAGTCTGAGGCGGGAATCGTTTTTGTATTTCGTCAGAAAGGGCTCTGCAAGCTCGACCATATTGCCGAAATTAAACATGCCAACCGTAACATCAGGTCGAGTTTCCCATACCAACTCGATCGTCTTCAGAAAATTTTCAACGCCTTTGTATCGATCCAGTTTACTGATGCATAAGATTTGACCCGAAGAGGAAAAGCCTTTTCCATTCGGTTTAAATACATCCGTATTAATCGGATTCGGAAGAAAGATGGCATCAGGACGAATACTTTGTAAGTGGATTTTTAGCTCTGGAGTGACATAAAAAACCTTGATGGCGTTTTTAATTGCAGAGACGATCATTTGCTTTAATACCGGCCTGTATAAATAACTGCGCACATCACTGCCGTGAATATGTAAGAAGTACCGAACGCCTGCAAGCTGAGCCATCCAGGCATGCGTGGCGAAGTGGACATGAATAACATCGAAATTATTGGCGTTTATATACTTCTTCAACCGGTAAGCATCTCTTATTTTATTCACCGGTAAAAACGCCCGGGACAGACCTTTTCGCAATGCCGTCCCTTTTGAAATTTTGAAAATTTCCGCATCCAGCCCCAGGGCCCGCTGCCCTTTAACCAGATTAGAGGCAACGTTCGATACGTCGTTTATGTGCAGTACTTTAAGCGGATCCATATTGACTTTATGTCTTCATCCTTTGCAGGAACATTTGTTTAAGGTCCTTTACAGCCCTGTAACCTCGCTGCCCGGTAAGACACCCTAGCAGGGAAATATATGCATTCACAGCAGACGGATTCAGACGAATAGCCGTCAATAATAGTTTTACAGCCCTGTAAATCTCACCATTTACAGCATGCTCCTGACCGGATTGAATGTATACCCTGGATAGAGCTTTGTTTTGCAGCGGTAACAACCGGTCTTTATTTCTCTCGACAGCACGGTTGACGATCGTCAACCGTGCACAGAGCGCTTCCTGAAGTGTAACGCTTCCGGTTACGCTGTTCTTGTGCTTGCGAATACGGGTTAATGGCTCAGGAACCAGTTTAATTGGGCAGTATGCAGCGATTCGAAGATGCATATCCCAATCCGTTCCTTTTACCGAGGGCCAGAACTCTCCAACCGCATCAAACACCTGCCGGTGTACGATATGAGAAGGAGTGGGAATAAAATCTCCCAGGATGAGCTCTTCTAATACATCCCCTTCATGTAATTTTTGTTTTTGGCTGACCAGAAACAGGGACTTCCCACTGTCATGATCAAATACTTCCGAGTCGCTGTATACCCATAACAGTCCCGGGCTGCTGTCAAGTACGCTGATTTGCTTTTCCAGCTTCGCCGGATGCCATAAATCATCGGAGTCTAATAAAGCGACAATTTCTCCATTTGCCGCCTTAATCCCGGTGTTTCTGGCCTGTGCACCTCCACCACCAGAATGCGGTTGAGTGATAACCTTGACTTTATTCTCAAATTGAGACAGCACAGCCAGGGTATCATCGGTGGACCCATCATCGACCACGATAATCTCATAATCTTTGTATGTTTGATCCAGGGCGCTTTGAATTGTATACGGGAGCAAACGAGCGCGGTTATAGGTGGGTATGATGATACTGACTCTGGGCATTTAATTGACCTCCGCAGTGAACGTCATAAGTGCGCTGGGCTCAGTTTGCGCCTATGACGCTGTCAACCTCAGCCCACATTTTTATGGTTTCGTTCTTTAAATTCATTCCCGCCTGGTGTAATCGAGAAAGGATCTGACCGCGATCGGGTTCATCGATAAGTTTTGCAACCTTACAAACAATTTCATCGCGGCTGTCCTGGTTTGAAATGAAACAATCTGGACACAGGTAATCATCCAGAAGCATCTGGTACTTGTGACTCCAGCCAGTCGCCAGACTGGGCACGCCCTGTGATAAAGCGTTTACCAGACCATGAAAACGAGAGCTAATAACGGCCGAACAGCTTCCGATAATGCCCTTTACGTATAGAGGGTTTTCCTCCTGGATCACCGTTAATTCTTGTTGAAGTCTTTTTTGCAGCTCTACGGCGAGCTGGTAATCCTGCTTGGTCTCGTGGATCAATATAAATGGTCTGATGCCTCTTTCGAGCAGATACCGAATGCAGGTCTCCAGGAAGGGAAGATAGCTGTCCCGAACCTCAGCCGTGGTTTTGTCGATCATTCTATAATTCGGAATAATGCAGAATGCATTCGATTTCGGATTCCAGTAAGGGGGTATCTGTCCGGTAACCAGGTTTGTAAAATCGGGCGCCAGTTTGATTTTGTCGGAAATGCCAGCAAGATCGACTAAGTAATCGTATGAGATCCGGTCTCTGGCAAAAATGAGATCCGCATGATCCAGGATTCTCAAGACAGAATCTCGAATGACTTTTATTTCAAAAGGTCCAAAAGCCTGCGGCAGCAAAACAACCTTTTTGCCCTGGCTTTTCCACCGCTGAGATCTATTCGCCATATTGACTGAGGGATTAACCCCTCTTTGATCACTGAACGCGAAACCCGAGGCATCGAGAACGGCATTTACCTCCGAATCGCGTACGAGGGACAATCTCTGACGCAGCACCTTCGGCACTACGCGGGTTATGCTGTCCAGTACAGGCCCTGTAATTGGCGCTCGAACAATATCAGCCCACATGATGTGATAAAGCCCGGCATCTGCCCGCTGTTTGAAATTTCCACATCTTAAGTTCGCAGCAACAATATTCTCCCCGTTTTTATAGTGCTGAAGCACAGCATGGAGCATCAGTTCTGCTCCCTTATTTATAAAGTTTACGCCCTGTACTTCGATGATCATGGAATCTCCTTGCATCAACCATGACTGTTTTTGTAATCACCTGTTTGAACAGCTGTATCAGGAAGTTCTCAACAAGACAGCAGCCTGTCCTCTGTGTTTCTCCCTTACTACAATCAGAAAGGTGTTCTTATAATGAGCCGCTAGCCCTTTGAACCGGTTAGAAATTTCGCAAAGCCAGAATGAAGAAATGGATAAAGCCATTCTTCGCTGCGGATCACGTATACGCCGTAGACCAGAACCAATACAACCGAAACGACGACAATCAGCAAAGGAGATGAAAAGGTGGATTTGAGGAGCAGCAAAAGGAGAGCCGCAGGAATAAATATCGAAATGTATTGAAGCAGTATTTTTGCAACCTTTTTCTTTGAAACACCTGCAGCAAGAAGGGTCGATAAACTCAAATATCCATACATGACCACGCCTGAGATCGCAAATAAAGCCAAGGCTAATCTCGCATTCCCCAACCATCCACCAATTAGTAAAGCGATCAGACGGGTAACAAAAATTGCAATGTTGATGCCCAGACTGAACTCCTGCAGCTCAAGCACTCGAAACAGCGTGCTGAGCGGTGAAGAGATAAACCAGAAAAACATCCACACAGCCAGTATCTGGGTATAGATACCAGCTTCCATCCATTCCTTACCAAACACCACAACGAATAAGTCCGAGCCAATAATGCTGAGCAGAAGCATTGGGAACATACCAATTTTCACCAGAATACGATATACGTTCTCCACCAGAACTGCAAGACTGCCGCTTTGTTTTGCCGCTGCCGCGCGCTGGAAAAAAACTTGAGCAATAGAAGAACCAATAAAGTTCATTGGCAGCCGTAAAACGCGGTTGCCCATTGAGTAATAACCTACAGATGTGGCGGAGAAAAAAGCAGACAGAAGGTACGAGGGCAGCTGCCATGAAGCTGTATTCAGGATTACAGCAAAAAGATCATACCGGGGAAATTTATTGTATCTTTTCAGGCCTGCCAGCATACTTCTGACATTCAGGCTCTTTGTAATAATATGCCTGTCATCTTTCCAGATGAGATACCCCAGGATCGTTGTTGAAACAATGGACCCGAAAATCATTCCGAGAATTAAGCTCGAACCCTGGTTGTAACCCAGAAATCCGGCAGCTACCTGAAAACCCAAAGTACCAAGGACATTGACAATCTGAATGATGGATAAGCGACCGTAATGCCTTGTACGCGAATTCCAATAATTTAATGCAGGATGGCCCACCGAAAGGCCTCCCCAAAAAAGAGTAAGCGGGACCAGCCAGATATAGGGAGTGAGTTCAGTGGCGTTAATTAAGGAAAGGAAATACGGCCCCCCGATCAAGACAACAGGCACCGAGATCAAACCGACAAGAACTGATATACTCAGGCTGAGTGCCAGTATATTTACCGCCTCTTCATCGGTGTTAGGCAGCATGATCGCCATCTCATAGCGCAGGCATGAGACGACCGAAATAATCCCTACAATAGAGAAAAATAATGTTGATATGCCAAAAGCCTCGGGGCTGTACAGGCGCGCCAGCAGCGGCGCGGAAACGATCGACAGCACCTGGGCAATGGTGGTTCCCGATACAAGCTTAAGCACATCACCTGCGAAGCTGAGCTTGCCCTTGTCAGGTGAAACAGTTAATGTCTGGTTCAAATTCTCCTCTATGTTGACTCCGTAAATCTACTTCAGCACAATGGCTGCTTATCGTTAATGACGGAATAATTTTGAGCACCGGCGTACGGTATCGCTCGTTTTCCTAATTGTATTTGCGGATTAAATCCAATTCTTTCTTCTGCGAAAATGCAACCAGACCTTCTGGATCCGGATATCCTACCGATATCAACATAATTACCCGCTCATCGGGTTCCAGACCAATTAGAGATGCCATCTGCTTCTCTTTTGTTTTTAGATCTGGCCAGTTGATTCCGCAAGAACTCAATCCCAACGTTTCCAGTGCAAACATGAGAGACATAGCAGCCAGGGAGCCGTCGATATAAATCAAATGCCGGTCCCGCTCGTTCGCAAATGCCCTCAGCCTGCCAACCACCACAATGATGACGGGAATGTTCTGCTGGTAACCACTGGTCCCCCCGGGTATTGAAGCGACTTTCTGGACCATCTCGGGGTCATCAAAAACGCGGAATACAAATGGCTGTCGATTGCACGCACTGGGAGAGAGAGAAGCGACCTCGATGGCTTTATCAATCAACTCCCTCGGAACAGCTTTCGGTAAATACCAGCGTACAGATCTTCTCCGGCGGGCGAGCTCAAGAAGCTGCTCGTAATTTACCGGGGCTGGACTGCTCAAATTTCGCTTATAGGGAACATACAGCACGCCATCTTCACACGGAGGCTGCAGTTTTCGAAGGCTGTTAAATTTACACCGGGCCTCATCAATGATCGGGTGGGAGCCTGTAACTTCAAAATACACGGTTAGAACGTCATGAGCCCAGCGCAGTTCACCGATGTTATCCGGATTTGAACTGTGAGATTTAATAGCCCTCTCGTAACAATCAACGGTTTCTGAGATGTAATCCAACGCAAAAATATTCCGCCTAGGCTTCATTAATAAACCTTTTTCCAGGCGATGGGTGTTGCGGCGTAGCAGGTAATAAGACTGGGAATCGGACTGCAGCTCTCGCTGATAGCGAATGATTCCGTTCATAACACCCATATATTCCCGGTCGAAAGCGCCAGAGAAAAGAAAATAATAAATAGAGCCCAGACGACCCGACTTCGACAACAGGTGGAAAAGGTTTCCCTTCATCCTGTCGATAAACCCCATTAACTTTCTCCCTGGAGAAGAGTTTACGAATGCTTTCAAATAACGTTTTATCATTAGTCGTTCTCCATCAACTTAATCTCCAAAGAGAGTAATCAACAGGATGAATTCAAAACGCAGCAGAAGGCTGGAATTTGGACAAAAACGTTTTCGTTATAAACGCACAACCTTGGGGCTCTGGCGGCCGGCGGCGCCAGATACCCATCAAAAACCTGGTACAGAATATCCCCGCCTGCAGTGTCCTGTATAAAAACCTTAAACTGCATTCCGTCGCTTTTTTCCGGATCCCAGGCTTCCGGCAGCATGCCCAGACCGAAGCGAAGTTCAGGGCTCTGGGGCAAGTCCACACGGACCGACACCCGGCTGGTGGGATGCTGATATAGCAAATTCCGTTTATCACCGCCCAGGTTAAGGGTCATTTGCTTCACTTCCGCATCCTCCTCGCTTTCGATGCGGAGAGTCGACCAGTCGTCCAGCAGGTTTTCAGCCACGTTGAGCCGTATTGCAGGCTCCCCCCAGCCGGCCCAGTCATAGCGGTTATCGTTCTGGGGGCCAGGCCGGGTTTCGAAAATCACATTCACCCTCTCGCCGCCATACGCGGATAAATCCAGCGAATAATTCAACCAGCGCCGTTCTGCGGGAACATTTTTCGGATCGATGTACTGCTGGAAGATTACTTTCCTGCCTGATTCCTGTTCTATTGAGATGAGATATTCGACCCCGTCGCCCCGGCCGTACTCCCATGATCCGGGGTCCAGTGTGATCGAGAAATCCAGGCGGCTGTTGTGAGGGATATCTACAGTGTAAACCAGCTCTGAGGTTGGGTGCTGAAAGATCACACCGCGGGGATCGCCTTTGACGATAAAAGCAGTTTGATAAACTGCATTACTCTCACCGGAAACAACTCTGGCCTGCTCTAAATGGGTAATAAAGCTGTAGTAAGTCCCCGGCCGGTGCACCCTGGTGTAAAAACGACCCTCTGATACAAATTCAGCCACATGATCAGTAGAAACAGGAAGTTCGCGCGCTAAAAAACGGACATAGCGCTCCGGGTCTGAAAACAGTGACCCCATTTCTTTATACAGACCAATTTTTTCAAAAAAGTCCTCTGTTTGCTCGATCTTTTGAGTTAGCGTCAGATAAGGTTCGACTTTTTCGTGAGCGACCCGATAAAGGCGCCAGTTTTCGCCGCCATCTGTTAGATCAAGGATCGGCATTGCGTCCAGGCGATCCCAAATCTGTTGCTCGGTGTAGCGTTCCCGATCTATATATATATAGCCAACTTCATGCCGCTTCAGCACATCTACCATTTCATAATCTCTCAAAGTACCACCCATAAAATCAATTACATCATAATAAGCCACTTCATTCTTTCTCTTCTCTTGAAGCGGGGTATGCTGCGAGGGATAAGCAAGGAAGTTTTTTCCGGAGAGTCCTTTCATTTCATAGCCTGTATTTATATCGGCGAGTATATTTGCTTGATCGGGCAATTTCATTAAAGCACGGATCGCTTCGTCACGGGTAGAAAGAAGGTTCATACGCCGGCTTATATCCACTCGAAACCTGTAATCAGAACCCGGCGAATAAAGGCTGAACAACCCACCGGAAGGGTTGTTCACATTCTGATAAATGTAGACACCAGAAGTAATCAATATGGTAACAGCGATCAGAACCTCAAATAAGCCGCGAGGGGAGAACTGCATCCAGGCGCGGGTTAAACTTTTTGACAGCAGCACAATCACCCAGGACCATCCGATAACTAAAAAAGGTGGGGTGAGCAGCATGATGCGATTAATAACCGTACTAACAAGGCCACCGCGCCCAACGGTTAGTGATAAAAAGCAAATACTCAATGGTACAAGTAAAGCACTGCTGATAATGATAAAAATACCAGAATTACGAAGTCGGTCACGGAATTCAAAATAAATCAGAAACAGAGAGAGTAAACTGGCGAACAAAATAAAGGATTCATATCTGGAAAGCCAGCCTTCGATATCCTTGTAAATTTGATCCCACAAGCCCAGGGTGATCACACCTGCAGCTGACTGGCTGGTGAGTGGGTACGGATCTGATACTGTGTATACCGCTCTCACAACCATGCCAAATGCTGCAGTGGGAAGTACAGCCATCCCTAACCCACTTACAGCTTTTAAGGGAAAAACTTCTTTCTGTTTTTTTAAAACGCGCGTGCTGATCCCTGTGAGGATCATCAGAAGAAGAACCGGAAAGGCGATCCCCAATACTGCCGGTGCATACTGCTGGTGGACAGCCGTACAGGACCAAGCAAATAATGCGGATAATCCTGCGAAAATGAAACCAGATTTTTTCCTTTGATCGATAAAAGCTTCTACCGCTAATAACAAATAGACAAAAACCAGCCAGAATATGATTTGCCCCATGCGGTTTGGTTGAGCCGCAACCCGAAAATCTCCGGAGGCAATGACAAGAACATAAACCATTCCAGCCAGGAATCCGGCTAGTTTGTTATCTGTAATTGTGTTTGCTAGTATTACGAAAGACCAGACAATGAGCGGAGCGCAAAAGACTGTTGCCAACAGCCATAGCGCAGTTAATTCCATTCCACTTGCATTAGCAATAACAGCAAGAACCACATGCCATGTACCGAAAGTAGGATCCATTCCCTCCACGGGATCTGGCCAGAATATTTGCATCGGGTGAGGATTGTTAAAGTTGATCAACGACCGTACGGCCGATATATGGTTCAGGGAATCAGCTGTATGACTGAACCATGCGCCGCTATATAAAGCAATGAAAAAAACAGCGGTAATCAGCAAAAAAATATAAAAATCCCAGGTAGCCAGCAAAGGCTTTAGCTGCCGGACACCTGTCCTTTTCCAGCGAGATGGAATATTGAGTTTCCACGCTTTTCTCAGGGCAGCGGCTAACAATAAACCGAAAATCGCAAAAAAGGTTATTTGAACACCCTGAAAATTGCCGTTGATAAAGAAGAATAACCAGCTTAATAAGGAGATCAAACTGACGGTAAGGGCAAAGCTAGTCGGGAAAATAAGTCCAGGGGCTCCTCCTTCATGCTGGTTATCCCCGACGAACCGGCTGGAATCAAGAAGCCACAAGATACAAAGACCAGGTAAAAAAAGAATAGCGATTAACCAAACGATATGGACCATAAATTGTAAAACCTGTCTTACCCCGTTTTACTGAAAAAGTCCACCAGGAGGCGGTTTGTATAAACGTAATCCATTCAAATCACTGATGGATTATAGGCGAGAAACCGAAAGAAGCTATCACACAGTCTGTCCAGTGGTAAATTTTTCGACGAGATCCACCATCCATGCAGTAACGTCAATTTTTTGAGCCAGCAGCAACGCACGTTTTTCATGCCACTGCTCTTTTAAGTTTTCACTGCAAATCAACTCATCAATCTTTTCAAATAATTCAGCTTCTTGAGCTGGAAAGAACGAATAGCACAGGCCATAATTGTGTTCGATTTCTTGAAGAACGGAACATCGATCAGCAAACGTATTGACCCGGATTGCCGGTACACCTAAAATCGCAGCTTCTACCGTCATTGACTGGCTGTCTCCGATAAACATGGTGGCATAGTAGAGAGCATCATGAATATCTGTCGGTAGAATTCTGATTCGATAAGGTTCTAATTCCGCTGGTAATGGTGTTTCACTGGTGATAAACACTCGACCATGTGCTGACAATTTTTGGGTCAGTTTAATTCTGGTCTGCATGCTCAGGCCGGCTTCACCCCAATCATGCGCGGCATTCAATGAAACAAACCGGAGTATGAAGTAAGGTTCTCGCGGTGCTACCCCTAATTTTGACAGGATTCCCGGGTCAGGCGTGAAATAGTTGGGGTGCAAATAAGCCAGCTTTTGATATCCCTCATATGTGATGTGTTTTGCCCCATGATCCTCATTCAAACAGGTCGGAGTCACAATCGCATGAGCAAACGGGTAAGTCAGCCGTACAAACGTTGGCGCAACAGAAGCATCATCCTCTGCGAACACCATTGATTTTGCACCTATAAGGGGAGCAACGTGCGCAACAGCAACAGATGTGCCTATTAATACCTGGCTTTTATGTTTTCTGGCCACCTTCAGCACATTCCAATCATGCTCGAGCATTTCGTATGCGAGCTGGAAGGTACCTTTCCTGGCAACTGATGCTACTGTGTAAGAAAAACCATATAAATCCAGTAATTGAGCAGTTATATCTTTGTCCCGTATGGTTATTGCCAGGGAATGCCCACGTTCCTGCCAGATTCGCATGGCGTTGCGGAACAAATGAACGTGTGCCGGATGACCAATATCCAATAAAATTCTGAGTTTCGGGTTCATTCTGGTCATAGGATTTGTCAGATTGACTAAATATCGACCTCAGATACAGGGGTACCTTCTTCGCGAATCCCTTCGGGACCGGTTTGCGACTGCAGAGGTACTTCAATGGCAGATTCTATAAATTCATAGTCAATCGAAATGCCATTTGCATATTCGCTTCTTTCATACCTTAATTGAGCAATTTGCTCGGAAATCAAACCCATCAAGAAAAACAGGATTGAAGAGATTATCAGAATGATTGTTGCCGGCGGTATCCTTTGCCCAATAAAAATGTTCGTATAGATATACCAGAGGACGCCCAGGCCAAATACCAAGAGACTTACCGGCAAGAAGACCTTGAGGGGTGAAAAAAGCGTAGCAATCTTCAACATGATCACCAGAAACCTCGGTCCATCCTGGAGAGGTTTTATTTTGCTTTTTCCCACCCGCCGGGCAGTTTTAATAGGCACATACTTAACACAGTGCCCTGCCCTCAATACAGACAGCGTGATTGTGGTTGGATAAGAAAACGTATTTGGCAGCAAATATAAAAACTGCCGTGCAAGCGGAGTACGGATTGCTCGAAAACCCGATGTCAGGTCCTCAATTTTCGTACCACAGATATAGGAAGCAAAGGTATTGTATATAAAGTTAGCGAGATCTCTATACAAAGCAGTATCCGAATCACGCGTACGCGCCCCTACGACCATGCCATGGGTAGGAATTTCGGCGAGCAAGCGGGGGATGTCATTCGGGTTATGCTGGCCATCCGCATCCATCAGCACAACAACATCTCCATGTGCGTGGCGGATTCCTGTTTTTACCGCAGCACCATTTCCCAAATTATAGGCATGCCTGATGACCCTGGCGCCAGCTGCATGGGCCATTTCACTTGTATGATCCGTAGAACCATCGTCCACGACAACAATTTCATAATCGAGCGTGGTGTTTTTCATCACGTCGTGAATAGAAGTGACCACCTGGCCTATCACTTTTTCTTCATGATAAGCCGGTAAAATAATCGAAACAAGACCCATATTTACATCCTCTTCCTGCTCGCCAATGGTTTTCCTGCCTGTCAATTCGCAATTTCTATCGATCAGCTTTTGACGTCAGGTATGCTACCATTTTTTGGGCAGCACAACCGTCCCCATACAGGACCGGTTGGTTTGCTGGTGGTCGAAATGTGTTGACCGCCTGGACGATTTGCTCCATTTCAGTACCTGCCAGATAATTCCATCCGGCATCTACCGTCTCAACCCATTCCGTCTCATCTCGCAGGGTAATGCAGGGCACCTTCAACCAGTATGCCTCTTTCTGAATCCCTCCGGAATCGGTCAAAATCAAACGAGCAGACTGTTCCAAGCACACCATATCCAGGTAACCCACGGGATTAATCAGTCTTACCTGTGAGTTTTGCAGAACCGAATGCAATCCTAGCTCATCAATCCGCTTCCGGGTGCGCGGGTGCAGCGGGAAAATCAGCGTTTCATTGACTGCTACAAAAGCCTGCAGGATGCTTTCCAATCTCTCCGGATCATCGGTGTTCTCGGCTCTGTGGATCGTCGCCAGAAGATAGCTGCCCGGCAATAATTTCAACCGGTTGAGAATATCTGACCGTTCTTCGGCACGGCTGGCGGCAAAATACAGCGTATCCGCCATCACGTCGCCCACAACATGCACCCCCCGGGTGATACCCTCCTGTGCCAGGTTCCGGACTGCAGTCTCCGAGGGACAGAAAAGCAGGTCGGAAACGTGATCAGTCAGAACACGGTTAATTTCCTCCGGCATATCCCGGTTGAAACTCCGCAGGCCAGCTTCTACATGTGCAACCGGTATGTGGAGTTTTGCGGCTGCCAGGGCCCCGGCAAGCGTCGAGTTGGTATCGCCGTATACCAGCACCCAATCCGGCCTCTCGGTCAGCAGCACCTCTTCAACTCGCGCCAGCATCTCACCCGTTTGAGCCCCATGAGAACCCGATCCGACACCCAGATGATATTCCGGTGCGGGGATTTCCAGCTCGTCGAAAAAAACCTCCGACATATTCTGATCGTAATGCTGGCCTGTATGCACCAGAATCTCTGTCGCCTGCAGGCGCAGCAGGCGGCTCACGGCTGCGGCTTTTATGAATTGGGGGCGGGCTCCAACGATCGAGACAACTTTCATGACTTATCTATCACACCCTCACCGACGCCGCGATAAATCAATCCCGCAGCCCGCGCTGCACCGGCGTCAAACAACCGCCGGCCGTCCACCAGCACCGGCAGACGCAGCAGCTCTTTGAAATCCTCCGGTTTCAGCGCCCGGTAGGACTGATGGGCGACCATGAGCACTGCCGCATCGCTGCCGCGCAGGCAGTCGCGCACGTCGCCCTGATAGCCTTCCACCCAGGGATCATGGATCACCACCTGTGCGCCGCGCCCTTTTATCTGTTCAACAAACGCTGCACTGGGGCTGTTGCGGGTATCGTCGCTGTCTTCCAGGTATGCGTAGCCGAGCACGGCGATCCGTGCTCCCTGCAGGTCCCTCCCGGAAGCAGCCAGCGCTTCAGCCGTCAGTTCCACCATATGGGCGGGCATACCATCGTTGACCGCCCGCGCGGCCGGGATGAGGCGGACCGGCACCTTTCCGCCGGCGCCGTACGCCAGCAGCCAGGGGTCTTTGGGGATGCAGTGCCCGCCCACGCCGGCGCCGGCCAGCAGCACATTGCGCCCCGGCGATTTGTTCACCAGCTCGCGCACGCGCAGAAAGTCCGCGCCGGCCGCCTCGCAGATCAGCGCCAGTTCGTTAGCAAAAGCAATGTTGACGTCGCGGTAGGCGTTTTCGGCCGTCTTGGTCAGCTCGGCCGTCACCGGGTCGGCTGTATCCAGGTCGGCTTCCACAATATGCCGGTAGAGGGCCACCATGACATCGGAGACTTCCGGGCTGCTGCCGCCGCACACACGGCTCATGTGGCGCAGGTTGGCCAGCAGCTTGCCCGGCATCACCCGCTCGGGGCAGGCCCCCAGGTAGAAGTCCCGCCCGCAGACCTTGCCCGAGCTCTCCTCCAGCAGCGGGCGCACCACGCCGTCGATCGTCCCCGGCGCGATGGTGGACTCGACCACCACCAGCGCCCCGTCCTTCATCACCGGCCCCAGGCTGCAGCAGGCGGCGCGCAGCGCGGTGTAGCGCGGCCGATTGTCTTCGTCCACCGGCGTCTCCACATCGATCAGGACCACGTCCGCCCCTTCGAGCTGGCGGTAATCCAGGGTTGCTCTCAGGCGCCCGGCCTGCACCACCTCCGCCAGCAGTTCGACCAACCCGGGCTCCTTGCCCTCGATCGGGCTTACCCCCTGGTTAATCAGCCCGATCCGCTCCTGCTTGACATCCAGCCCGATCACGGAAAAGCCGGCCTGGGCGAACATGCACGCCACCGGCAGCCCCACATAACCCAAGCCGATCACGCCCAGGACCGCCGTGCGGTCCTGCACCTTTTGTTTCAGAACGTCCAGTTTTTCCATCTCAACCTGTTTGACCCTATGCCGGTTGGACGAGGGGCAGCGACAGGCTGCGGTGCTCCTGGCCCGAAGCCACCAGCGCTTTCGCCAATTCCAGGGCCTTCAAACCGTCCTCACCTGGGATCGGCACGGGGGCGTCGTTGGCCACCGCCTCCAAAAACGCTTCCTGCTCGGCGCGCAGCGGCTCTTTTTTGGGGATCACAAAGCGCGTCATCTGGCCTTCGCGCACCCCGCGCAGGATGCGCATGGTCTCCCATTCGCTGGAATGCGTCACCGAGTTCTCGAAAAAGTACAGGTCCTGAGAAAGCAGATCCACACGGAACATGCCTTCATCGCCGGTGACGATGAACTCGCGGATTTTGGTGGGGGTCAGCCAGTTGATCGCCAGCGTGCCGATCGTGCCTCCCGACATGCGCACCAGCCCAGTAAGCAGGTCTTCGTATTTGCTGTGGATGTGCTTTTCCGTCTCGGCGTAAATGCGCACCACTTCCTGCTGCGATACATAGCGCATGATGTCCAGGTCGTGCACGGCCAGATCGATTACCACGCCCACATCGGCGATGCGCGCCGGGAAGGGCCCCTCCCGGCGGGCGTCCATCTGGAAGATGCGCCCCAGCCGGCCGGCATCGAGCTGCTGTTTGAGGGCGATAATAGCCGGGTTGAAGCGCTCGATATGGCCGATCATCAGCTTCACGCCCTTTTTCTCGGCAGCGGCGATGATCTCACGGCCTTCATCGACGTCGAAAGCGATCGGCTTCTCGATCAACAGAGAGATGTCGCGCGCGATCACCTCCAGGGCCACCTCGCGGTGGTACAGCGTGGGCACCGCCAGGGTGACCGCGTCGGGCTTCGTTTCGTCCAGCATCTTACGGTAATCGGTGTAGCCGCACGTGTTGTACTTCCTGGCTACGGCGTTCACCAGCTCTTCGTTGGTATCCGAGATACCGACCAGATCCGCTTCCGGCAGCTCCCAGTACACCCGGGCATGGTTGACGCCCATCGAACCGACACCGATGACTGCTGTTTTCAAGGTCATAGTTTGTTCACCTCGCGCACAATCGTCTCCAGGTCGTCCTGGCTCAACTGCGGGTGGACCGGCAGGGAAATCACTTCCTTCGCCAGCTGCTCGGCCACTGGCAGGTGGACGTCACCAATGATCTCCCGCATGTAGCCCTGCTGGTGCACCGGCACGGGGTAAAAAATTCCCGTGCCCACGCCGGCTGCGTTCAGCTGCTTGACGGCCGCGTCACGATCGCGCCCACCGTCCACGCGAATGGTGTACTGGTGCCAGACGTGCCCGTAACCTTCTTTCACCGTGGGGGTGATGACGCTGTGGATGTTCTCGTTGAAATAAGCTGCGTTGCGCCTGCGCTTCTCAGTGAAATCCGCCAGACGGTCGAGCTGCGCCAGCCCGATGGCGGCGTGCAGGTCGCTCATGCGGAAGTTGTAGCCCAGCATGTCGTGGTAGTAACGCACCTTCATGCCGTGGTTGCGGATCAGCCGGCACTGCTCAGCCACGACATCATCGTTGGTGGTGATCATGCCGCCTTCGCCCGACATCACGTTCTTGGTGGCGTAGAGCGAGAAGGTGCCCGTCCCAAAGCTGCCGGCCATTTTACCGCAGTATGTGGCGCCTACTGCCTGGCAGGCGTCTTCAATGATCGCCAGGTTGTATTTGTCCGCAATGGCCTGGATGGCGTCCATATCACACACATAGCCGTACAGGTGCACCGGCATGATCGCCCGGGTGCGCGGAGTGACGGCTGCTTCGATCTGTGCAGGGTCGATGTTGAAAGTATCGGGCTCGATATCCACGAAGACCGGCTTTGCTCCGGTGAAGAGGATGCTGTTGGCCGAAGCAATGAAGGTGAACGGCGTGGTGATGACTTCATCCCCCGGGCCAATGCCGTGGGCCAGCAGCGCCACGTGCAGGGCTGTGGTACCCGAAGTGGTCGCAATGGCATGCTTGACCCCGCACAGCTTTGCAAAGCGCCCTTCCAGCTCTGCCACTCGAGGGCCCTGGGCCAGCATGCCCGATTCCAGCACGGCCATGACGTTCTTTTTTTCTTCTTCACCGATGTAGGGTTTTGAAATGGGGATCATTTTTTACTCCTCGAGTTTATTTTTGGATTTTGAGGTAGTCTGCCCGGGGGATCTCGATCACCTGGGAGCAGTCCGGGCAGATCATTTTTACCGGCGCATCATTTACGCCGCTTTGGTCGTCGTGCGGGTCATCCACACCATCTGCAGGGACCAGTTTCTGCCCGCAGGGGCAGACAAAGCCGTACAGCCGGGCTGGATTGCCGTACACCAGCCCGTAATCGGGCACGCTTTTCGTCACCACGGCGCCCGAACCGATCATCGCCCAGCGCCCGATGGTGATGCCACAGACGATGGTGGCATGTGCGCCAATCGATGCTCCCTTGCGCACCAGGGTCTCGCTCACCACCCAGTCGTCCGCGCCTTTCAACGTTCCGTCCGGGTTGATGGCGCGCGGTCTTTTGTCGTTGGTAAAGACGCAGTGCGGGCCGCAGAATACGCCATCTTCAAGGGTCACGCCGTGATAGACAGAGATGCCGTTCTGGATCTTCACGTTGTTACCAATTTTCACCCCGGCATCAATATAGACGCCCTTGCTCAGGATGCAGTTTTCCCCCAGCACGGCTCCTTCGCGCACCTGGCAGTGCTGCCAGATCTTTGTGCCTGCGCCGATGGTTGCCTGGGGAGAAACGTCGGCCGTGGAGTGAGCGAAATAAGGTTTCGTCATGCTGTTCTCCCGGATCTGTGTAATTTTACTGCAGCATTTCTGTGCAGTTTTTCAAACCCTGGTTCACATCCCAGTCGTTGGGGTTGAAGCTCAACGCCTGGTGGAAGTACTGGCTGGCCTGCGTGCAGTCGCCCCGGGCAGCGTAGGCTTTGCCCAGCCCGGCGTACGCGGCGGCGTAGTTTTCATCCACCTCCAGCGTCTTCTCATACAGGGGCAGGGCCTGTTCGAAATTACCTTCGCCAATGTAGGTCTCGGCGGCCATGTAATACGCCTCGGCCAGGCTGGGGCGGACCTGTGCCGCCGCCTCGAACTGCTCGCGGGCACTGCGGTAGTCACGCTTCTCCATGTACACCTGCCCCATGGCCATGTAGATGCGGTAATCGTCCGGGGAAACCTGCAGCGCCTGCCGGTAAGCGGCGATCGAGCGGTCCCACTGGCGCAGCTCGCGGTAGATTTTGCCCTGAGTCAGATAAGCCTGCAGGTCGGTGGGGTCCAGCTCGATCACCTGCTGCAGGCGGCTCAGGGCTTGCTGGTGTTCGCCGTTCGCCCGGTAACTGCCGGCCAGCTCTTTTAAGAACAGGCTGTTCTCGGGCTGCAGCTGCACCAGTTTTTCGTACTGCGCGATGGCCTGCGGGTACTGCTGGGCCTGGCGCAGGCTGCGCGCCAGGCGCAGCAGCGTGTTGACGTGATCCGGACGAGCAGCCAGAGAGCGCTCCAGGGTGTCGACAGCTTTCTGGTAAGCGCCCGAACGGCGGTACAGCTCACCGGCGCGCGCCAGCAGCTCCGGGTCGCGCAGGCGGGGTGCGGCCTGGTCCAGCATGCGCACCGCCGCGGAGCCGCGGCTGCTGGCCTGGTAGAGATCGGCGATCTCAAGCTGCAGCAGGGTGTTCTGCTGCAGAAAGGTCGAGCGCAGATACCAGAAGCCGGCGCCGGCCAGCGCGATCAGCACCAGTACAAGCAGCAGCACCTGCCGGGCATTCACTTCCGGGGCGGGTTGGGGCGATTCGTTAACCATTGACGAACATAATTGTTTGATATTGATTGCAGCCTGTGAAGTATATCACAGTATATCACCAAACCGGCTTTGCTTTTCGCAGCACGGGGCGGCATTCCTGCACGGCTGGGTAAACCACAGGTGCGCCATAACCGGCGATGCCGGTTATGGCGCACCGGACGAATTACTGCTCAGGGGTCCGCGGCTGTCTTCAGCGCACCAGCAGCTCGATAATCTTGGGTTCCACCGACAGTTCCAGGGTGATGGTGCCGTTCCCCGCGCCGTCGAGGTCGCCGCTGCCGCCATCGGTCACTATCTCTTCCGGTAAGCCAGAGCCTGGTCGAGTCACCACGCGAACCTGGGGCACAGGCAGAGTCAGAGACTTTTGTTCTATAGGAACGCCAGGTTCTCTTGGAGGGTTGATCCAGGCCACAACCTTGGGGTTGCCGGCGTTGTCGCCGCCGAAGTGGCGGAACTGGTAGGCCTCGGCCGGCGGGTTGGAGCGCGGGTCAAAGGTGAGCCAGGTGTCGTAGCGGTAGTCCCCCAGCTCGCGGGTCATGGTCTGGTAGGCGAAGTAAGCTGGCTTGGGCTGTCCATTACTCGCTCCATCGCGCTCGTCGAAGAGCAGGCCCTGGTGATCCTCCGGAAGCAGGCTGGGGATGGTCTGGATGGCGTACCAGGTGATGTTCTTCACGCCGGAGGCGAAGCCGCGGGCGTGCATCTTGAACACGTACTGCGCCTGGTCATCCAGCGTGGCGCCATAAAGGTGCTTCTTGGGATTCTGATCGCTGGGATCCTGAGTATATTGATGGTCGGGGTTGTTCGGGCCTACTCCGTTGGCGCCGGTCTCGGTGGCCCACAGCGGCTTGCTCACCCCGAAGCAGGTGCCCAGGCGCACGGCTATATGCGAGGCCTTGGCAGTGATGTCGAAGCCGTAGGGAGCGTAAAACTTATCGCCGCGGTCATTCACATCGATGATCCCCAGGCAGGAAGGCTTTCCTTCTTTCGTCCAGCCCTCCCAACCGGCGGCAAAGTTCTTGAAGTAGTGGAAGTTGACGCCGTCCATGAAGCTGGCGCCGCCGGCTTTGATCACGTCATCCAGGAAATAGCGGTAGAAGTTCTTGTTCGTGTAATTGGGTTCATCGAAATCCTCGTGCGCGATGCCGCCCATGATCACGGTATAGGCGGGGTTGATGCGCTTGAGCCGGGTGTATGCCCCCTGCAGCACCTCGGCGTACTGCTCTCCGTTCTTGCCGTAGTTCTCCAGGCCATCGCCGCAGCGGTAAGGTGGAATGGCGTCCGGCTCGTTGAGGATCTCCCACACGTCGACGTAGTGGTATTTCCTCGCAAACGCTTCGAGGAAGGCGTAATAGGCCTGCACCCCGTCGGCGCTCATAATATTACAGGGCTCCTTGCCTTCCTTGGCCCAGGCCGGCACACCCGAAATGGTGGCGATGATGCCCAGGCCGGCGTCATTGATTTTGGGCATGCGCTTGTCGTAAAACGTCCAGTTAAAAGAATCATCCCCGCCCGGCAAAGGCTGGATGCTGCCCCAGTCGACGTACAGGCGCACGTAGCCGGCGCCGCTCTCCTTGATCGCATCCAGTATGGAAGGGAAGGCGGCATCCAGCTCCGCGATCAGCTCTTCCTGCACCTGAGCAGCCTCGGCCTGCGAGAGCTCTGCAAAAACCGAGCTGGCCTGGATCTGGCTCATGCCGGCAATCTGGATGGAAAACGGAGGCGGTTCGGGAATATAAGCGTTATCGATCAGAGGCAGATAGATGGGGCCTCCACTTTGCGCCCGGGCCACGCTGGCCGGCCGTGCACCGTCCAGCAGCGCGGGCACTGCTGCAAGCACCAGTGCTGCGAGCATCACCCCTGTAAGCATGCGGTTGAGAAACTTCATTGTTCTGTCTCCTTATTTTGAGGCAGCCGGCCGGTTCCCGGTACCGGCCGCCGGAATTCTGGCGGCAGAGTAACGTTCTGATGCAGCTTTAAGATGATGAGGATGCGATGGGAAGCACCAGTGACGCGGGCGGGTCAGTAAGCGCCCTTACCCGTAAACACCGCCGCAATCGTGCGCAAAAGGATCTGCAGATCCTTCAGCGGGGAATAATTCTGCATATACTCCAGCTCTAACTTCAAACGTTCATCGAAACTCAGGCTGCCGCGGCCGTTAACCTGCATCGGTCCGGTGAGGCCAGGTTTGAAAGCCAGCCGCTTGCGCTGTTCATCGGTGTATTTTTCCACCACCCACAGTTCCTCGGGGCGCGGGCCCACCAGGCTCATATCGCCTTTGAGCACGTTCCAGAACTGGGGCAGCTCATCAATGCTCCAGCGGCGCAGTATCCGGCCCACGCGCGTGATGCGCGGGTCGTTGGGGATCTTATAGACCGGCCCTTCCAGGGGGTTGAGCGCCAGCACCTCGGCCACGCGCTGTTCGGCGCCGTTGTACATGGTGCGCAGCTTGTACACCCGGAAAGGTTTGCCGTTTTCGCCGGCCCGCACCTGAACGAAGATCGCCGGGCCTTCCGATTCCAGCCGGATGGCGATGCCGGCCAGCAGCACCACGGGCGCCGAGAGCACCAGCCCCAGCGCGCCGAACACGATGTCGATCAGGCGCTTGACGAAAAACTGGCCCATGGTGAGCGACGGGCCGGTGTGCTCCGTCCGGCGCGGTGCGAAGAGGAAGCCGCAGACCAGGCCGGTCCCCAGGGCGGCGGCGCGCACCACAAGCATCAGCGGCGCCAGCAGCCCGACGGGTAGATCGTGCCTGAGCACATAGGAGATGAACGGCAGCCCGGTGAGGAAAAACAGCGCGCCGGCTGCGGCCGCCGCCCAGAGCAGCGGCGGGTAGAAAATGGATGCCAGCAGGAAGATCCCCGCCAGCCCCAGCAGGCCGATCTGCCAGCGCTGGGAGGGCGAGGTGTGCGAGTCGCTGAAGGTTTTCTGCGGCAGCCAGCGCAGCATGTAGGCTTTCCAGTAGCCAATGCCGAACTTGCGCTTCCAGTATTCGCCCAGGCTGCGGTCGTGGATGTGGTATACCGCCGCCTGCGGGTTGAACGCCAGCCGGTACCCCTTTTGCTCCAGGCGGAAAGAGAGCTCCTGGTCTTCCACGGAGGGCACGGTAAAGGAGGTGTCGAAGCCGCCGTTCTGCAGGAAGATATCGCGGCGGTAGGCCGCGGAATAAGTGTCGATAAAGTCGACGCGCGGCAGGCGCGCCATGCGCTCGTACTTATACTGATATTCGAGCTGCACAAAGCGCGCCACCGGTTCTTTCTGCTTGCTGCGGTAAACGCCCTTGACGCCGACCACCGATTTGACGCGGAACGGCCGGGTGATCTGTTCCAGCCAGTCTGGGGCGGGGGCGCAGTCGCTGTCGGTAAAGGCGATCACATCGCCGGCAGCCGCACGCGCGCCGCTGTTGCGCGCAGCAGAGGGTCCGCCGTGCTCAATGCACACCACCCGGACGTCGGGGTAGTGCTCGAGGATCTGAAGCGTGGCATCGGTTGAGCCGTCGTCGACGATCACAATTTCGTAATCGTGACGCGGGATGGTCTGCTGCTCAAGAGCGTCGAGGCAGCGACGAATAATGTTCTCCGAATTGTATGTCGGTACAATCACGGAAAAGCGCGGAGCTGGCGTCACAATATTCCTCTGCGATTTTAGGCTGCATTTCTTTTTAAGCTCGGGCGGAACAGATATTTAAAGAAGGTGCGCGAAGCCTTGAAGATCCGGCCGGCTTCACGCGGGGTGGTCACAATTTCCCAGAATTTGGCAGCGATGAAACGCGGGCGCAGGTAGTATTCGCGGCGGGCGTAATCGCACCATGCCACCACTTCCTCTGCCGAAAGGCCTGGCTGGGAGACGATCGTGCGGTGCAGTCCGTCTTCCGTCAGCCACTGCTCGTAATCGTCGGTGAGCATGTAATGGTTTTTGCTCGCCCAGTCGTAGGCTTCGGTGCCGGGGTAAATCATAATGGGGAAGAACTGGGCCGTATCGGGGTTGAGCCGCTTGGCCAGCTCGAGGGTTTTCTGCAGGCTCTCGCGCGTGTCGCCCGGATTGCCGGCCATAAAACAGCCGTGGACCAGCACTTTGGCCCGGCGGGCCGCATCGCGGAACTCGAAGAACTTCTCCACCGTGATGTTCTTTTTGATGTTGTCCAGCACGCGCTGGTCGCCGCTTTCGAAGCCCACGCACACCAGGCGCAGCCCGGCCTGATGCAGAGCGTGCAGGGTCTCGTAGCTCACGTCGGCGCGCGAATTGGCCGTGAAAGGCAGCTTATTGCCGCGCGCAATTAGCTCCTTTGCCAGCGCCTGCGAGCGGCGCTGGTCCACGGTGAGGGTGTCGTCCTCGATAAAGATTTCTTTCACCTGGGGCAGCTCGCGGGCCACATATTCAAATTCATCGGCCACATTCTGGATGCTGCGCTTGCGGTAGCCGTGACCGGTGATCGTCTGCGGCCACACACAGTAGGTGCAGTGGTAGGGGCAGCCGCGCCCGGTGATGATGGCAACTTCGGGGTACTGGGTGATAGAGTAAAAGTAATTTTCGACCTTGAGGTGACGTTTGTACACCTCACTGACAAAGGGCAGGCTGTCCAGGTCGCGGATCAGCGGGCGGTCGGGGTTGTGAACGATCTCGCCGTCTTTTGTGCGGTACGTCAGCCCGAGGACCGTGCTCAGGTCATCGCCGCCTTCCAGGGCGCGGGCCACATCGCGCACGGTGTAGTCGTATTCGCCGCGGGCGACAGCCGTCACAGCGCTGCACTTCTGCAGGGTCTGCTCGGGTTCAGCGGTCACATGCGGGCCCACCATCATAATGGTGACATCCTTCAAATGGTTGTGGAGGGCTTCTGCGACGCGCATGTCGTTGTTGATGCTGGGGGTGCTGGTGTCGATGACCACCAGCCCGGGCTGGAAGTCACCTGCGATCTCGAGGACCTCCTCCAGGGTCAGCCCCTCTGCGGGGGCATCCACCAGATCGACCTCGAAACCGTCCTGTTCTAATACGCCGGTTGCATAGGCCAGCCAGATGGGATAGTACATCACCCCACTTTTGATCACCGCCGGACTGCGCTGCGATCGGGAAAACTTCGGATAATACGGAGCGTTCAAAGTCAGGATCTTCAGTGCATTCATTATTCACCTTTCCCTACCGGCCAAACAGACACCAGGCAATATTGTATCAAACTGAACCGTTCTCATCAATGACACGCGTACCGGTACGACTTTAAGTCTGGACCGATCACAGCGGGCGCTGTCCCATCCTGAAACGGGTCGCCCGCCAATTATATGGCAATCTGCTCGTAAATCGAGGTCAGGTTCTCCTTCATTCGCATTATTGTAAAGTTTTTCTCGAGATGTTTGCGTCCGTTTTCCCCCATCCTGCGTCTGCAGTGCGGGTCGCGCAGCAGGAGCAGCACACGGCCGGCCCATTCGTGAGGGCTGCCGGGCGGCACCAGGAAGCCGGTCTCGCCGTCCAGCACCAGCTCCGGGCAGCCGTTCACCCGGGTGGCGACCACCGGTTTGCGCCAGGCCATGGCCTCCAGCAGCGTATACGGGCTGCCCTCCCAGTAAGAGGTCAGGGTGATTATATCGGCTGCCTGCATATAGCGATAGGCCTCCGGCCGGGGACCCAGCGCGAAGACCCGGTCCTCCAATCCGCTGGTGCGGATCTGCTGCCGGACCGCTTCCAGCAGCGGTCCATCGCCGACCAGCACAAAGCGCACATCGGGCATCTGCGCCAGCACCAGCCGCGCCCCTGCCAGAAAATCCAGCGGGGCTTTCTGTTCGCTGATCCGCCCGACCTGCATCACGAGCGCCTGCCCGTTCTGCCGCAGCGCATCGATCTCCGCCGGGGGAGGCGCCAGCGGGTCAAAGCGCTCCAGGTCCACCCCATTGTACACGGTTGTCACCTTCTCCGCCGGTATGCCGAGCTGGATGAGGGTCTGGCGGTCGGCTTCATTGATCGAGATGATGCGGTCCGTGATGGCGCTCAGGCTCTTCTCAACCTGCCAGTACATCTTCTGCCAGCGCCGGCTGCGGATGTTGATGGTGTGCGGCGTGTACACGATGCGGCGTGCGCCGCCCAGCCGCGCCAGCGGGCGCGCCACCAGCCCGGCCTCCTGCGAGTGGACGTGGACGATATGCGGTTTTTCCCGCCGCAGTTCAGCGGTAAATCCGCGCACGGCGGCCGGCGGCCAGCGCAGTTTGCGCATGGGCAGGGTGACCACGCGCGCACCAGCCGCTTCGTAGTCTGCTTTCAGCCCGGCGAGCAGGTCAGGGATCACGACAGTGATGGCATAGCACTGCCGGTCCAGGCTGCGGACGAGGGAGAGCACGTGCTCGCTCTGCCCGGAGGGCCGGGGTTCGTAATACACGCAGCAGAGGCGCAGGCGGCCGTCGTCAGGCATCCCGCCTCCGCAAGAAATAGCGCCGCAGTTCGGCGTCCGGGACCTGCCTGGCGGCCCGGATTTTGCGGCGCTTGCGCAGCGCCGCAG
>Ga0134098_1000903_pt1 | contig 27786 bp, 27 predicted proteins | sample 9_3taG_FD_94456 | JGI IMG/M metagenome (GOLD analysis project Ga0134098, IMG submission 94456) | Switchgrass degrading microbial communities from high solid loading bioreactors in New Hampshire, USA - 9_31_10_142_A3 metaG | ecosystem: Engineered > Bioreactor > Semi-continuous > Anaerobic >... | reverse complement strand
GCAGTTGGGCGCGGACGGGCGCGATCCGCGCGTGCGCCGGGGCATCGAGCACCTGCTGGATCACGCGCTGACGAAAGCGGGCGCGTTTTCGAGCAATGGCACGCCGAGCGACGCGTATCACTGCCTGTGGGGCAATCTGGTGCGGGCGATGCTCGACCTCGGCGCGTGGGGCGACGAGCGGCTCGCGCGGGCCGTCGAGGCGCTTGCCCGCTCGGTGACCGGCGATGGATACGACGATTACCGCAAGTCCGGCTTGCAGGGCCCCGGCTTTCCTTGCGCGATAAACGGGGGCTTGCCGTGCGGATGGGGCGCGGTCCGCGTGCTGTGGGCGCTGAATGCCGTCCCGCCGGAAGGGCGCACGCCAGCGGTTGAAGCGGCTGTCCAGGCGACGGTCGACTTCCTGCTACGCTATGACGTGGCGCGCGCAGACTATCCCAATGAGGGGAAAATCAGCCCGAACTGGTTCAAGTTCGGCTATCCGCTCGGCTACGTGACGGACGTGCTCCTGAACCTCGAAGCGCTGACCGAGGCGGGCATCACGCACGACCCGCGCCTGGACGACGCGATCGCGCTGGTGCGCGCCAAGCAAGACGCGCAGGGGCGCTGGAAGCTCGAATACGGCTATCACGCGAAAATGTGGATCGACGTGGAGCAGATGGGCCGTCCGAGCAAGTGGGTCACGCTGCGGGCGATGCGCGTCCTTCAGCGCGTGGGGGTGGAAGCGGCGCCGGTCTAGCTCGCCCCGCCCGCGTCGCGCCGGTAAATGAACCAGTAGATCGCGGCGACCAGCACCGCCCCGCCGATGATGTTCCCGATGGTCACCGGCAGCAGGTTGTCCATCAGGAAGTTGCCCCACGTCAGGCGGCTGAGGTCCATCTCCGGCGCGTGGGCGGCGACCCAGTCCGGATCGAACCCCTTGAGCAGCAGCCCGATCGGGATGAAATACATGTTGGCGATGCTGTGCTCGAACCCCGCCGCGACGAACGCGCTGATCGGGAAGATGATCGCCGCGATCTTGTCGATCGTTGTGCGCGCGCTGAACGTCAGCCACACGGCGAGGCACACCAGCCCGTTGCACAGAATGCCGAGCGCGACCGCCTGCACGAACGTATAGCCGAGCTTGCCGGTGGCGATCGCCAGCATGTTCTGCCCGACCAGCCCGCCGCCAAACGTGTGCTGCCGCCCGAAGAAGACCAGCGCCGCCGTTCCCAGCGCGCCGACGAAGTTCCCCACGAAGACGAGGCTCCAGTTACGCAACAGCGCGCCAAGCGACACTTTGCGCGCCGCCCACGCGATCACGATCAGCGTGTTGCCCGTGAACAGCTCCGCCCCGCCGACGATCACCAGGATCAGCCCCAGGCAGAACACCAGCCCGCTCAGCAGCTTGGTCACGCCGAACGGCAGCGCCTCGCTGGCCCCCGCCGACACAACCGTCGCGAAGATCGCGCCCAGGGCGATGAACGCGCCCGCCAGCATGGCCAGCAGGAAGGTCGTTATGGCGTCGTTCTGCACCTTCTTCACGCCGACGTCTTCGGCGCGCTCGGCCATTTCGGGGGGCATCAGGGCGTCGATCCGGATAGGGGTGTTATTCATCGAAAAATCCTTTGTGCGAGCACGTCAATTTTGCGTGTAGTATGCCATAACTTTCGCCTGCCGCAATCGCGTTGTCCTCGCGTGGAAAGTGTTGACTCCGCTCAAAAGGTCGTGCTATTCTGGAATGGCTCTTGCTGACGTGGAAGGGGCCGTTACTGGCCCGGATCGAGAGGTGCGCGATGACAACAAGCCGGGGTTCTTTTGTCGTTCGCCGCATCCGTTCGCAGGAGAGACGCCGCTGAGAGCACACGCGCACCGCCTTCGCTGCGTTTCCCTGCGCCACGGATGAGGCACACCGCTCCCGTGGCGTTATTGTTCAATCGTTCGGACGTTACGAGTTGATTGAAGGGAAACAGCATTGGCAGATGTGCTAACTGGGCTCGTGATCCGCACGCAAAGCGGATTCTTCACCGTTCAAACCGATCGCGGAACCTTCATTTCCCAACTGCGGGGCAAGCTCAAAGAAGAATACAAGGAAACGGACCTCGTCGCGCTGGGCGACCGGGTGACGATCGAACTGCTGCCGGTCGAGGCGGACCAGGTCAGCGCGGTGATCGTCGAGGTCGCGCCGCGCGAGCGGGTGCTGTCACGCGTCGCGCCGTCGTCGGCGGTTGGCACGTCCGCTGAGCGCGAGCAGGTGATCATCGCTAACCCGGAGCAGGCGATCTTCGTCTTCGCGGCGGCGAACCCCGCGCCGCACACGCGCATGCTCGACCGCTTTCTCGTCGCCGCCGAGAAAGCCGAGATCCCCGATATTCGCATTTGCATCAATAAGATCGACCTGCTGGACGACCGCCAGCCGACGCTTGAAACGTTCGCCGTGTACGAGCGGATCGGCTATCCGGTGTTGTATGTCAGCGCGAAGACCGGTGAAGGGTTGGACGCGCTGCGCGAGGCGCTGGTGGGCAAAATCTCGGTGTTTACCGGGCCGTCGGGCGTGGGCAAGACGAGCCTGCTCAACGCAATTGAGCCGGACCTCGGTCGCCGGGTGAGCGAGGTCAGCCAGGCGACGACGAAGGGCCGCCATACCACGCGCTATAGCGAGCTGGTCCCTCTGCGGAACGGCGGCTACATCGCGGACACGCCGGGCATCCGCGCGATCTCGCCGTGGGACGTCGAGCCGGACGAGCTGGACGGGTATTACGTGGAGATCGCGCCGCACGTGGCGGAGTGTCGCTTCCCGGACTGCACGCACACGCACGAGCCGGATTGTGGTGTGCGGGCGGCGCTGGAACGCGGGGAGATCGCGCCGGAGCGCTACGACAGCTATTTACGCCTGCGCGACGAGCTTGAGGAGCAGTACGTGTATTGAGCGGTTAGCGATTAGCCGTTTGCGGGTTAGCAAAAAAACGGGCGCTCCACTCTCGGAGCGCCCGTTGCTGTTCTCTCTCTAAGCCCGCGCTAGCCCGTCACGCGGAAGGGAACGGTATAGGGTTGCTGGAGCCAGTTCCCGTCGCGCCCCACGATCACAAGCTGGAGCACGTACTCGCCCGGTTGCAGCGCATACGGCCCGATGCGTTCCAGCACACCGTTCGCCACGCTCTCGCGATGAATATCGCCGATCGTTTCGAAGTTCGGGAACTGCCCGCCGCGAATCTCGACCTTGTAGTACTCGGCCTGCTCCGGCGTGAACATCGCGCTGCCGACGATGTCGATCGGCTGCGAGGCGGGGATTTCCTGCCCCGGCGACGGCGAGACGATGTTTGCCACCACCACCGGACTGCCACCCGGCGCCATCGAGAGCATCTGCTCGTTGCACGCGTACTGCGGTAGGATCGCGACCCCGGCCGCCTGCGCCCAGCGCCGCGCGTAGAACGCGTCGTCCTGGTCCGGCGGCGGCGCGAGGAACAACTGCTCCTGCACGCCCGGCACCTGCCCGGCCACCTCGATCGGAACCTGGCAATAGCGCGGCGGGACGGTCTTCCCGCCGGGGTCCGCGGCCGCGATCGCGTTCGCCAGGTCGGCGTTGACCGGATAGACCGCGACGCGAATCAGGCCCGGCTCGATCTCGACCGGCTGCGGCCCGTTAGCGGATTGCTGCGGGGGCGGCGTCGGCGCCTGCGGGACGAGGTTCCCCTCGCCGTCCGGGATGGCGGCCGGGCTGTCAAGCATCCACTCGAACGGCCCCGGCGTGCAGCTCAGCGCCGGATCGCGTAGCGCGGTCCGCGAGACGTTGCACAGTTGGCGCGCGCTCACCCCGCCCGGCGCCTGAAGGTGCGCGTCGTCGGGCGGGCGCTGGCCCAGCACGTCCAGTAGCTCCTGACGGTTGTAGATGCCGGTGATGATGTCGTGCCAGATCGGCGCGGCGCCGTGCAGACCGGAGATGTTGACCATCGGCGTGTTGTCGGAGTTGCCGGTCCACACCCCGACCGCGATATTGCGCGTATAGCCGACCGTCCAGTTGTCTTTGTAGTCGTTGGTCGTGCCGGTTTTGACCGAGGTCGGCAGGCCCGGCGTGTAGAGCGGACTGTTCGCGCCCATTGCCGCGCTGCGCGCCTCGTTGTCCGACAGGATGTCGCTGATCACGAACGCGATGCGCGGGTCGAGCACCTGCCGCCCGTTGGCGTTGATGCTGCGAGAGCGCTCGGTCAGGCGCGTGCCGAGCGGGCAGTTTTGCTCGTACTCGTACAGGATTTCGCCGCGCGTATTGGTGATGCACAGGATCGCGCGGTGCGGGACGTATGTGCCGCCGTTCGCCAGGACCGCGTAGGCGTTCGTCAGTTCCAGCGGCGAAACCTCACCGCCACCGAGCGTCAGCGACAGCCCGTACTGCGACGGGTCATTTCCCAGGCTGGTCACGCCGACGCGGCTCATCATCCACAGCAGATAGTCGACGCCCACATAGCGCAGCGTCTGCACAGCCGGGATGTTGTACGAGTTGGCGAGCGCCTCGCGTATGCGGACCGGCCCGTGAAACTGGCCGTCGTAGTTGCGCGGAATATATGGCTGCTGCCCTGGCAGGCCGATCTGGATCTCCGTGTCCCAGATGACCTGCGCGGGCGTCCAGCCCTTTTCAATCGCGGCGGCGTAGGTGAACGGCTTCATCGCGCTGCCGGGCTGGCGCGTGGCGACCGCCATGTTGACGTTCCCGTCAATCGACTCGTCGTCGTAGTCCACGCTGCCGACCATCGCCAGAATTTCGCCGGTGTCTGGCCGCAGGATGACGACGGCGGCGTTGTTCATGTTGTGCGCGGCCTTAAGCTGCGCCACCTGATTGCGCGCGATGTCTTCCGCCAGCCGCTGATAGCCCATGTCGAGCGAGGTGTAGACCTGCAACCCGCCGCCCGCGATCACCTTGCGGATCTCTTCCTGGTTGAAGCCTAGCTCGTGGACCAGCAGGTTTTCGAGCGCGCTCTGCGCGTAGACGACGAAGTGTGGCGCGCGGTCCAGGCGGATGTCGCGCGGGGCGTAGGTCAGCGGCTCGGCATAGGCGCGGTTCGCCTCGCTCTCGGTGATGTACCCTTCCTTCAACATCAGGTCGAGCACCAGGCGGCGGCGCTCCATCACGCGGCGCTGAACGTTCGGGTCCGGGTTGAGCGGGTCGAGATCGGCGGGCGCCTGGGGCAGCCCGGCCAGCAATGCCGCTTCGCCCAGCGTGAGCTCGGAGGCGGGCTTGCCGAAATAGGTCTGCGCGGCGGCCTCGACGCCATACGCCAGATTGCCGTAGTAGATCTCGTTGAGATACAGCTCGAGGATCTCGTCCTTGTCCATTTTCTGAGTCAGGATCAGGGCGAGCAATGCCTCGTCGATCTTGCGGTTGAGCGTCAGCTCGTTGCGATACTCGTAGTCGAACAGCGTATTGCGGATCAACTGCTGCGTGATCGTGCTGCCGCCCGAGACGATGTAGCCATAGCGGATGTACTGCGACGCGGCGCGCAAGATGCTCGGCAGGTCGATCCCTGTGTTCTCGTAGAACGTGTCGTCCTCGACCGAGATCGTCGCGTCGATCATGTGCTGCGGGATCTGCTCCAGCGGAATGCGTGTGCGCAGCCCCTCTCCGAGCACCTGGTAAAGCTCTTGCCCGTCGCGGTCGTAGATTACGGTGGTTTCAAACGATGACGACTCGCTCAGCGTTTCGAGCGCGGCGATCTGCTCTTCGAGCTTGTTGCTGTAGTGGTCGTAAATCAGCCACGCCGTCACCAGGAAGCCGAGCACGAACACCGTCACGATGCCCATGCACCCCAGCAGAATGCCCGGCCCCAGCGCGAAGCCCCGGCGGCGGCCACGGCGCGATCGCTGCGCTGGAGCAGGCGCGGGCGCGGCGGCGGGCGCCCCAGGAGCGGGATAGCCGTTCGCGTAGTTCGGCGGGTAGCTCTGCGGCGGGACGGGCGGATACGCGGCAGCGCGCGTCGTCGGGCGGCGGCCCTGCGGCGCGCGGCGCGAGGATGGGTGCTGATTCGACCGGTGGTTGGCCGGCCGGCGCGGCTGTTTCAGAAAATTCATCCTGCTACGTCTTTTCCGGGCGGCGCACACGGCGCACGCCATCGATTCCAATACGATCGGTTTCCGGATGATGTGGTGGTCGCCGCAGTGCCGCACGCATGGCGCGGCTGTATTGCGACTGCGTTCATTCTACCATGCGGGAATAAACGCTCACCAAACCACCACCCTACGTCCATGCGACGTTTGCGTGATGGCCGGTGAGCGCTTGAAATACGTGGGACGAGCCGGGGGTCAGCTACGTTTTGGCGCGGCTGGACCCTCGTCGTAGAACGCGTCGATTGCCTCGAACACGCGCGAGCGGAAGGTGTCGGGCGAGTCGATGTCGTGCATGATGATTTCGGTCTGGCTGCTGCCCGCGGTTTCGATACGGATGTCGCCCAGGCCCAACAGGCGGCGAATAAAGCCGTAGGTGATGGAAATATCCTGCACCTGATTCAGCGGGACGGCGCGCTCGCTTTTGCGGATGACCCCCTGGCGTCGCACGACGGAGCGGCGGGTCAGCGCCAGATAGTTGCTGCGCCACCATATCAGCCAGATGCCGAGTGTGCCGATCGCTCGCACCCAGAACCACGGATGGCGCTTGCTCTCACGAATGAGCATGATCGTCTCGTCCATTATGCGCTTCCTCCTCCTGTGATGCGTGCGATGATACCAGGCGAACGCGTGGGGACGGCTCGTTGGAGCGGAAGAAGCTCGCGATGGCGGCCGTAGCCCCGGCAAAGCCTAATCCGACCACCACACCGGCCAGCACAGCCTGCGCGGTGTAGACGTTCTCGTTGGTGAAGGCATACGCCATCACGAACGCCATGCTCAGCACGCCACCGGCCAGAAACAGCGACAGCGTTGGCGCCCAGGCCCGCCGTACCGCGATGTATAGCGTCGCCAGGGTGAGCGCGAACAACGCCAGGAAGATGACTCCGGCAGCCTGCATCGGTGAAACTCCTCTCGGCACTCAGGAGCGTCAACAAGGGCTGGCGCGCGCTCCGAATACCGATCAAGTGTAGTCTAAACCGGGGATTTGCCAAGTTGTCACGGGCGCTCTCCGCCGCTCGATCCAGGCGAGCCCGCGCCCCATCGCCGCGATCCACGGTTGACCGGGTAGGGGGAGCATGCTATACTTCACTTCGCGTCGGAGAGAACTTCCGGAGCGCCTTCTCCTTGGAGGGATGGCCGAGTGGTTTAAGGCGGTGGTCTTGAAAACCACTGAGGCGTTTCACGTCTCCGGGGGTTCGAATCCCTCTCCCTCCGCCTTAACAAACCGGGGAGGTGCCAGAGTGGACGATTGGGGCCGCCTGCTAAGCGGTTAACCGGTTATAAGCCGGTTCGCAGGTTCGAATCCTGTCCTCCCCGCCACAACACACACGCCGCGACTGGATCCAGTCGCGGCGTTTTGCTTTCTATTGACGCTCGAAGCTCTTATGAAGTCTCTATTTCTGCTAGGCTGGATCGCCGTCAAAGTGCCGGTACGGGAAGGGGAGCAGATCCCGTGCGCGGACCTTGAAATACGCGCCGCGCTCGTCGCCGACGATGACCAGCATGTCCGGCGCATAGTCGATCATCATCTGGCGGCAGTTCCCGCAGGGGTTGAGCACGTAGCCCGGCTCATCCAAGCCGCCGACTGCGACGATCGTGAGTAGCTGGCGCTCTCCGGCGGAGATCGCCGCACCAAGCGCGACCGGCTCCGCACACGGCCCCGCGCCCACCGACTCGACGTTGACACCGGTGTATACCTGGCCGGACGCACCCAACACCGCCGAGCCGACCGTATGCCGGTCTGGGTGGTAGGCGCGGAGAAGCGTCTGGCGCGCGGCGGCAATTAGCGCTTCGTCTTCGGGGGTCAGTGGATAGGTGTCCATTACGACTTACCGCCGGCTGCTGCGCCGCTCGTCCGGTTCGGATACGCTGAGACGCGAGGCGTCGCGCTTGCGCGAGCCGTACACGACCGGACCCGTGAACAGAAAATCGTCGTTCTTCCGCTTGGGTTTCAGCGCGCGCCGCAGCGTAAACGGGCGCGCCAGCAGGAACAGCCCCGCCCCGATCAGCACCAGCGGCCACAGCGTCCCCAGCCCGCCGAAGCCCATCACAGCTTCCATGAACGCTCCGAACACAAGGAACGCGATCCCGCCGACGAGGATGAACACCCGGCCCATCGACTCGACTGCCGAGTCGCCCATCAGGCGGCCCATCATCGCAAACCCCATGCCCAGGAACACCCCGTACAGCGTCCAGGCGTAGGACCAGCTCGACCAGTAGCCGGTCAGGTTCTGCACGAGCAGCAGAAGCCCCGTCCCGCTGATCAGCATCCCCGGAATGGCGAAGGCTGCCGTGCTGCGCCCGCCCTTGGCGGCCGCGCCGAGGAAGACAAGGCCGGGGATCATCACAAACAGCGGCCACAGCGCGCCAATCCCCAGGCCGAACATGACGCCGATCGCGATTAAGGAAATTGCGATTACGGTGCGCTCCCAGCGATTATCTTTTCCATAACGTCCCATTCTTCGTTGCTCCTTGCCCGCTTCTGTGTAAAGCGGCCCCTTGTCTATGCTTTAATACGCAGCCGGGGCCGAAAAGGTTGTACGCCGCGCCGCCTGCGCTTCGCTGGTATAATCGACGTGATTGCCCGTTCCGGTTGCTTGTTGCGCCGGATGAGTTCCCAACGCAGGAATCGCATGTCCGAACAGCCGATACACACTCCCCCGCCGACCGTCGCGCCGCCGACTACGATTCCCGAGGCGGGATCGACCACGCTCCAGGCGTCGATCCAGTGGCGCTGCCCGCGCTGTGGCAGCGTGGATCTGGGGTCGGCCTACCTGATCGACTACAGCGACAAGTTCCGCCAGCTTCAGCTTGCGCCACGCGCGCTTAAGCTAGGCCGGATCTCGCGCATGCTGCGGCCGTTCCGCCGCCTGATCAAGGTGAACGCGCAGGTTTGCCGCAACTGCGGCGCTGTGACGTTGGACGTCAACCCGGAAGAATTCGCCGATCTTGAGGCGCGCTACGGGCGGCGCTAGCCCCGTGGGCGGCGCGTTAGCTTGCCGAGGGATGTGCCTTCGGCAAAGCGCACGCCTTCGATGAATCCGCGTGCCCGTTCCATCAGCGGATAGCGCGCCAGATAGGCCCAGAACTCCGGGCTGTGGTTCGGGTGCTTGCGGTGTGCGAGCTCGTGCGCGATGACGTAATCGATCACCCACGGCGGCCAGAACTTGATTTCTTCGCTGATGCGAATATCCCCGTCGCCGATGCCGCCGTCGGTGACGCTGCCGAGACGATAGCGGGCGTTTTTCGTCCAGCGGATGGTGTGCCAGCTTAGCTCGCCGTCAAAGTAAGTCTCGTTGATTTCGCGCGCCCGGCGTTCCAGGTCGCTGTCGTTGAGCTTGCGCGCGCGGGCGCGGTAGGCGAGGACCTGCTCGATGATCTGGTCCAGCACAGTGTCGAGCGCGCGCGGCGTGATGCCGATCGGCGCGCGGACCCGGATCGTCGTGCCGGTGATCGTCCAATGCGCGTTGCGTCGCAGCCGCCGGTCGTAGCGGACTTCGACGTCGAGGGTCTGCCCGTCACCGTCTGGCACGCGGCGGACGATGACCGGCTCCGAATCGGGCGTTCGTGGCATGGCGCCCCCTCCCTGTTGTGCTCAATAGGAGCGAGTATAACAGCTAACGCGGAGCGAAAAACAGCGAAAAGCAGCAAAGTGCAGCTAAATAATTGTGCTGTAACCCGGGAAACCTCACCCCTTAACCCCCGGCCCCTTTTCCCCTCTTCGTTTACGGAGAGGGGCCAGGGGTGAGGTTTTTCGCGCATTACCCTAGATAGCTTGTGTAAATCCGGCAAAAAGCAGCAAAAAAACAGCGGGAAACCGGTCTGGCGTCCCGCTGCGTGATAGCTTTTCTCTGCTCTACAGCTTTTGTACTGCTGCCCTTAGCCCTTCACGATCTCGTCATAAAGCTGGCGCGTCTCGCGCGAGGGCTGGATACCGAACATCTTATCAAGCGTGCGCTCTAGCAGACGGAACTGTGCGACGGCGTCCTCGCGGCGGCCTTGCTCCCGATAGATATTCATCACGTCGCGATGCACGTCTTCCCAGTCGGGTTTTTCGCGCAGCGCGCGCAACAGATAGCCTTGCGCCAGTTCAAGCTCGCCCTGGCGGCGGTGATAGCGGCCCAGGCCGATCAGCGCCTGCGCGTACATGTTCTGTAGCTCGTCGCGCCGCTCTTGCACCCACGGCAATTGAATGGCGGGCAGGAAGTGCGCGCGGTAGGTCTGCACGGCGAGCGCCCAGTTTGCCGGGGCGCTTTCCTCGTTCTCCATCGCCTCGCGGACGGCGTTCTCGAAGATGTGCGCGTCGTAGTGGACCTGGATCTTGGGCGAGGGGATGTAGAAGCCGCCGGAGTATTGCGTGAGCTCGAAGCCGAGGCGCTCGCTGATCTTGCGCTTGGTGACGTGGAAGACGTTTGTCGCTTCCTTGACCGACATCTTCGGCCAGAAGACCTCGAAGATCTGGTCGCGCGTCACCATTGGATGATCGACGAAGAAGTAGAACAGGTGCCGCGGAAGAGAGCCGTCCCAGCTTTTGACCGGGCGCCCGTTGGCGTAGACGTGCCCGCCAGACAGCGCGTACACCTCAAGCTGATCGCGCCGCTCCTCATCGCCAAAGATGCTGCCGCCAATCGCTTCTTCTGCGCCGACTACAACTGCGTCCCCCGCTAGCACGAGGTCGTTCCACGGCTGCAGGCGCAGCAGGCGCGCGTTGATGACGATCTGAGCGTGATCCGGTAGCTCGGCGGGCAGCGCGCGGAAGAACCGGTCTACTGTCTTCGATGGCTGGATGCGATCGAACGCATCGAGGATCAGCACGAAACGCTCGCGGCGGGCTTTCTTGAGGTCGGCTCCGAACGCCGCGGCGAGGTCTTCCGCCTTGCTGCGCTTTTTCAGGGCGTCGCGCGTCTGCGCGCCAAACCCCTCGGGGAAGCCAGGTTCCTCGATCATGCGCCGCAGCCATGCTTCTAGCGTGCTTTCCGCTTCGGTCAGGCTGTAGTAGATCGCGTTGGATCCGTAATGCTTCAAGAACATCGCCACCAGGGCAGCCTGTCCGCGATGGCGTGGATAAACGATCGCGATCCGCTTGCCTTCGATCTGTTGCTCGAAGTGCTCAAACGGTACTTCCGCTACATGCTCAACCACTGACTGAGTCATAAGGTTCCCAATCCCCACAGTTTGAACACCTTCCAGTATCACTGTCGCACTCCTATATTCCGTCCCAGGTGTGAGGACGGGCTGTGCGCCAGCCGTACCGCGAAAGCTCCACAGCCCGGAATCTAAAAAGCTCACAATCGCGCAAGAGGCTATAGCTCAGCCAGCTCTGCGCGCCTGCGAGCATCTTCTCCCCACTACCGTTTATTCGTCCCCGCGTAATTATCAGTGCAAATGGTTGCTTTGTCAATATCCCAACAGCACAGATAAGAGACAACTTTTGCTTATATGTTTAATTTCCAGATACAGCTATTATTACCCACTTTCTGAGAACTCTAATAGCCTCTAACACCCCTGAACTTACCGCTGAAGCCTGGAACAGGCTATAATGCTCGCAGCGTTGTCGTAGCGGAAAGAACGGAGAGCATTATGCGCCGTTGGCTGCTCAGCCTATCTCTGCTCGCGCTGCTAGTGGCGCTGGCCGCCTGCCAGCTCGCCGATCCAGCGCCGGAGCCGTTGCCCACGCTGGTCGACATCGCCGCGTTGCCCACGACGGACTTCCTCACCCAGAATGCGCCGCCGGTCGGGTTCGACGTGGTGAGCTTCGATCCGCTGGACCGCACGCTCAGCGCGCGCCTGGGTTGGGCGTACACGATTACCGGCGAGTTTGAGGGCACCTTCGCCGACACGGGCGAGCCCGCCGAAGGCGACTTCACGCTCCAGGTGTGGGCGGACGAACTAGGCGATGCGCGCCGCGCGATCCTCGAAGTCGAAGGTCTGGCCCTTGCGCCGCAGGAATATGTGCGGCTGGAAGGCGTGCGCCTTATTAATGATACGTACATGGTGGACATTAATGGTCAGTGCTCGGCCGGAGACGAGGGGGCGTCGGTGGTAGCTGATCTGTCCGCCGGGCAGTTGATCGGCGGTGTGGCGCGCGCCGTTCCGACCGGCCACCGCGACACGGTCGACGATGTGCCGGTCTGGCAATACACCTTCGCGCCGGAAGACCTGCGGCTGGCAGCAGTTCGCGGCGATGAGAATAGCGAGGTGCACGTCGAGGCGGATCTATGGGTCGCGCCAGGGGCGAACGCCGTCGCGTGGTTTGAGGCGTCGGTTGATGTGACGAATGCCCGCGTGCTGACCGCCGAGCGTCCGGTCAGCGGGACGCTCTATCTGCGCTACGATCTCGATCTCACGCAGATCGATGCGCGCCCGAACATTTCCATTCCGCACGGCTGCTAAAATGCAGGGAGCAGGCCGTTGGGAACGGGCCGATCAGCGCTGGGCGACCAGTCTCCATGCCCACTCCCAACTGATCGCTTGCGCTGCTTGGCTTAGGCGGAGCGGCGCAGTATAATTGCGCACAATCTTTAGCAGCTTAGCACCCGCGAATAATCGAGATCAAGGCCCGCGCTTCACAGCCAGGGAGAAGGACGTATGCGCGTTTCCGTCTTGCAGGAAAACCTTTACAGAGGTCTTAGCATTGTCAGCCGGGCGATACCTAGCCGGCCATCGCTGCCCATTTTGTCCAATGTGCTGATGATGACCGAAGACGCGCGACTCCGGCTCTCGGCCACCAATCTCCAGCTTGGAATCACCGTCTGGATCGGCGCTAAGGTCGATCGCGATGGCTCGATCACCCTGCCCGCGCGCACGTTTCAGGACCTTGTCGCCACGCTCCCGCCGGAGCGCGTGGACATGGACCTCGACGAGCGCAGCCTGACGCTTCACCTCGACTGCGCCGGAAAGATAGCCAACATCAAGGGCATGGACGCCGTCGAGTTCCCCCAGATCCCGGAGTTCGAGGCGGACCGCGCGATCAGCGTCCGGGGCGACGTGTTCAAAGAGATGATCGAGCAGGTCGTCTTTACCGCCGCGAAAGAGGAAAGCCGCCCGGTGCTGGCCGGGGTGCTGATGCGGTTCGAAGGCGACGTCTTCACCATGGCGGCGGCAGATGGCTATCGCCTGTCGGTGCGCACCACCCAGCTTGAGTTTAGCGTTGGGGATCGCGCGCCGGAGCCGTTCATCGTGCCCGCGCGGACGCTTCAGGAGCTGGGGCGCATTATCAGCGACGATGACGACGAGGTGTTGATCTCGCTGCCGGACGGTCGCGGTCAGGTGATGTTCAGCCTGAACAGCGTGCTGGTCGTTTCGCAATTGATCGAGGGCAAGTTCCCTGATTACGAGGCGATCATTCCGCGCCGCTACGAGACGAGCACCATGGCCTACACCAACGAACTGCTCGCCGCGTGCCGTAGCTCTGAGGTTTTCGCCAAAGACTCGGCCTACACCGCGCGCGTGCTGATCGAGCCGAGCAGCAGCCCCAACATGCCGGGTCAGGTGATCGTCGCCGGGCAGTCGCAGGAGAAGGGCGACGCGCAGGCGCCGCTCGAAGCGACGATCGAAGGCACGGCCATCGAGATTTCGTTCAACATCCGCTACCTGATCGACGTGCTGAATGTGATCCGCGAGGATCGCGTCGTGCTGGAAACCAGCGGCCCGACCGCACCGGGCGTCGTGCGCCCTGCCGGACGCGACGATTTCATTCACGTCATCATGCCCATGTCGACAGGGCGTTAGCGGGCATTTTCGAGATTGCTCATGGGTCCGGCTCGGAGTCCCTCTCCGGCCGGATTTTTTCTGCCCGGCATCCGGTCGGGAAATCGTGCTAAAACCTGTGTGTAACCGGACAGTGCATTCCAGGGAGTGAGGAGCTATGCGATACCGCCGCGTGGGGGATTCCGGGCTGAGAGTTAGCGCGCTGAGCCTGGGGGGCTGGACGACGTTCGGCATGAGCGTTTCCGATCCTGAGCAGACACGCGCCTTGATCACGACGGCTTATGACAACGGCATCAATTTCTTCGACATTGCAGACAGCTATGGCCGGGGCGCAGCCGAGCGCGCAATGGGCGAGGTCTTCAAAGAATTCCCGCGCAACACGCTGGTCATTTCGAGCAAGGTCTACTGGCCGATCAGCGACGACGTGAACGACCGCGGCCTGTCGCGCAAGCACATCATGGAGAGCATCGACCGCTCCCTGCGCAACATCGGCACCGACTACCTGGATCTCTACTTCTGCCACCGCTACGACACCGAAACGCCGACTGAGGAAACCGTCCGTGCGATGGACGACCTGATCCACCAGGGCAAAATCCTCTACTGGGGCACAAGCGAGTGGACCGATGAGCAGATCCAGGAAGCGTTGGACATCTGCGAAGATTACGGCCTGTATCGCCCGATTGTCGAGCAGCCGCAGTACAACCTGCTCCACCGCCAGCGGGTTGAAGAGACGATCCTGCCGCTGGCAGAGGAAGAAGGGATCGGGCTGGTGGTGTGGAGCCCGCTCGGCGGCGGACTGCTGACCGGCAAGTATGACAACGGGCTGCCCGAAGACAGCCGCCTGGCGCGCAACGAGTCGATGGCGCAGAGCATGCTGCGGGAAGAGGTGCTCGACGCGGTGCGCCAGCTTAAGCCGATCGCGGACGAGCTGGGAATCACGCGGGCGCAGCTTGCGATTGCGTGGGTGCTGCGCCAGCCGGGTGTCAGCAGCGCGATCACCGGTGCGACGAAGATCAGCCAGCTTGAAGAGACGTTGAAGGCGGTTGAGATTGAGCTTGACGCGAGTGTGCTGGAACACCTCGACGAGCTGTTCCCGGCGCGCGTCTCGGCCTGATACCGTTTCACCTGCCGCTTGAATCGAAGAACCGGACCTAGCGTCCGGTTCTTTTCATTGGAAGAGTCTGCGGCTGCTGCGCGCTAGTGCTCGGACTTGCGGACGTTTCGGAGCCACACCTGCGCGGCCTCTCCACCCAGGATGATCAGGTTGCGGGGCTGGCCGGGTTGCACAACGGAGTCCGGCTCTCCGATCAGAATATCTGTAGAGTTGCTGTCAACTTCCAGCAGGGTCCAGTGCAAATACGGCTCGATCTGACGGGTCAGATCGGTCAGTGAGCCATCTTGCTGATCGCCTTGCGGCCTCGGCTGAAGCTGTAAGCGACGCGCCGAGGGAAACCTCGAATTTAAGGTGCCCAATACTTTGTCTCCGAGAGGTGGATAGAGGATGTGTGACGCAGCATACCCCCGGTGCAGCGTGCACCTGCGGCAGAAGACCGCAACCTCATTATAACCCATTACTCTCCGATCACAATAACGTGAATGGCTGCTCTTACAGAGCCTCAGACTTTTGGCCGATTGACAAGCTCCGGCCATATTGCGTATAGTATCGGCATGGACGAGCGACGTTGGATCGGACGCGCCTCGATGCGCATGGCGAGCTTGCCGTGGTCGGAATCTCTCCGGCGACGGCGTTGCGCGTGCGCCTGACGCGCCCGCCCGTCGCCCACCGGCCCGGCAAGCAAACCGTCGAACTTTTCGGCGGTTTTTTGTTTGTGGTGAGGGAAACGGCCCGTTGTTACAATTCGTCCAGGTCTGCGGACCGCGAGCCTCTAAGAAGGGACCTGACATGCCTGAGTACATCCACGTTTCAGTCGCCTGGCCCTATGCCAACGGAGACATGCACGCAGGGCATCTGGCCGGGGCGTATCTTCCGGCGGACATCTTCGCGCGCTACCATCGCCTGAAGGGTAATTATGTGATGATGGTGAGCGGCTCAGACGCGCACGGCACGCCGATCACCGTCGAGGCTGACCGACTGAACCTCTCGCCGCGCGAAGTCTTCGAGCACTATCACCGTCGCTTTCTCGAAACCCAGCAGCGGATCGGTATCAGCTACGATCTGTTCACACACACCGACACCGAGAACCATCACCGCGTCGCGCAGGATGTGTTTCTCAAGCTGCTGGAAGGCGGCTATCTGTTCCGCCAGACACAGCGCCTGCTCTACAGCGAAACCGAGCAGCGCTTCTTGCCAGACCGTTACGTCGAGGGAACCTGCCCGGTGTGTGGCTACGAGCAGGCGCGCGGCGACCAGTGCGACAACTGCGGCTCGCTGCTCGACGCAACCGACCTGATCAACCCGCGCAGCAAGATCGACGGCAGCACGCCTGTGATCCGCGAAACCGAGCACTACTTCTTCGACCTGCCCGCCTTCAGCGAGCGGCTGGTCGAATACCTGAGCCACAACAAAGATCACTGGCGGCCCGCCGTGCTGAACGTCTCGCGCAACAAGGCGAAGGAATTGCTGCCCCGCCCGATCACGCGCGACATCGCCTGGGGGATCCCCGTCCCGCTTGAGGGGTGGGAGACCAAGCGCATGTACGTCTGGTTCGAGGCGGTGATGGGCTATCTGACCGCCAGCATCGAGTGGGCGAAAAACACCGGCCAGCCCGACGCCTGGAAGCGCTGGTGGTACAACCCCGACGCCAAGCTGTACAACTTCATCGGCAAGGACAACATCGAGTTCCACACCATCATCTGGCCCGCAGAGCTGATGGGGATCGATGGGCTGTACGCGGAAGGCGATGGCATCCCGATCTCGCTGCCGTACGACGTGCCTGCCAACGAGTTCATGAACATCGAGGGGCAGCAGTTCTCCAAGAGCCGCAACTGGGCGATCTGGCTGCCGGACATTCTCGACCGCTACGATCCGGATGCGATCCGCTACTACGTGGCGATGACCATGCCCGAAACGCGCGACTCCGACTGGAGCTGGGACGGCTTCGTCACGCGCAATAACACCGAGCTTCTGGCCGCGTGGGGCAACCTGGTCAATCGCGTGCTGAAGTTCGCGGTGAAGCACTTCGAGGGCCGCGTGCCGGAGCCGGGCGAGTTGCGCGACATCGACCGCGAGATTCTCGAAAAAGTCGAGGGCGGGTTCGAGCGGATCGGCGGGCTGCTGGAAGCGGTCCGCCTGCGCGATGCGCTCAGCGAGACGATGGCGCTGGCCCGCGAGGTCAATGGCTATCTCGATCGCGCGCCGTGGTTCAAGGTGATCAAGGACGATCGCCAGGCCGCCGCGACGACGATCTACACCGCGCTGCGCTGCATCGACAACCTGAAGACGCTGTTCGCGCCCTTCTTGCCGTTCTCGTCGCAGCGGGTGCACGAGTTCCTCGGGTATGACGGGCGGCTGTTCGGGGAGATCCTGATCCAGACGTTCCACGAAACCGAGCGCTCGCACCCCGCGCTGACCTACGACGCGACCGGCGCGATCGGGCGGTGGGAGCCGAGCGCGCTTCCGGCAGGTCAGGCGTTGCGCGAGCCGGAGGCGTTGTTCCGCAAGCTGGAGCCGGAGCTGATCGATGCCGAGCGGGCGCGGCTCGGGCAGCCGCGTGAGGCCGAGACGGAGCCTCGCCGCAGCTAGCTACGGACGGTCACGATGACGCGCCGACGGGCAGTGGAACCTCACCCCTTAACCCCCGGCCCCTTTTCCCCTCTCCGCGCGCGGAGAGGGGCCAGGGGTGAGGTTTTTCGTGAGATCTGGGTTGGCTACCCCCTACCAGGGGGACGTTTCGGTCGCCGGGTCCGATGACACGCCGAGTCGAACGAAGCCTGTTGGTTGCGGTGCTGCTGGCGTATGGCGCGCTGGCGGCGCTTTACGCGATCCGCACGCCCGATTGGCAGGCGCCCGACGAACCGGCGCACGTCAACTACATCCGCCAGATCGCGGAAAACGGCGCCCTGCCGGTGCTGGAACCGGGCGACTGGCAGCAGGAGTATCAGGAAGAACTGACGGCGAGCGGCTTCGACCCCGCGCTATTGGGGCGGCTGGAGACGGTCCAGTATGAGGACCACCAGCCGCCGCTCTATTACCTGCTGCAAGCGCCCATCTACGCGGCGACCGGCGGGGACCTGCTTGCGCTGCGGCTGGTGTCCGTGACGCTCGGCGCGGGGGTTGTGCTGGCGGCGTGGGCCGTGTTGCGCGCGCTGTTTCCGGAGCGTCCCGCGCTGGCGCTGACTGGCGCGGCGTTTGTTGCGTTCCTGCCACAACACCTCTCCATCCTCGGCAGCGTGAGCAACGACCCACTGGCGGAGCTGATCGTCGGGCTGACGCTGCTGGTCGCCGTGCGCTACCTGCGTGGCGAGGCGCGAGGCGCGTCTCCGGCGCTGCTCGGCGAGCTAGTCGGGCTGGCGCTGCTAACCAAGACGACGATCTACTTCCTCGGGGGAATTGCGGTCGTGACCGTGCTGCTCCGCTGGCGGCGCGAGCGCTGGCCCTGGCAAGTGGCGGCGCGACAACTGGTGGCGGTGCTGGTCCCCGCGTTGATCCTCGGCGGCGTGTGGTGGGCGCGTAACCTCAGCACGTACGGCGGGCTGGACTTTACCGGGCTGGATCGTCACGACGAGGTGACGGTCGGCCAGCCGCGCACCGCCGAGTACATCGACGAGGTGTACGGCGGCAGCTTTGGGCGCTATCTTGAAGCGTTCCTCGCCACGACGTTCCGAAGCTTCTGGGGGCAGTTCGGGTGGATGGCGCTGATCATGCCGCGCTGGGCGTACGCCGCGTTTGCGCTGTTTTCGCTCGGCGTGCTGGCGGGCGCGGCGCTGTACGTCCGGCAGGCACGCTGGCCCGGCGCGTTGAGCGGCCCGCAGCGCGACGGGCTGGTCCTGCTGGCGCTGACGCTCGGCTTCGTCCTCGCCGCGTATTTACTGTACAACGTGACGTTCGTGCAGTTCCAGGGGCGCTACCTCTACCCGGCGCTGATCCCGCTGGCGCTGCTGGTCGCGATCGGGCTGGCGGGGTGGGCGCAGCCGCTCCCCGCTGTGGCGCGCGGGCTGGCGCCGGTGGTGCTGATGTTCGCGCTGGCGGCTTTCTCGCTCTATGCGCTGGAATGGGTGATTACGCCAAATTTGCCTGCGTGGTAGCCTGCAGGAAGGGAACCTATGACCGAGCACGCCGAACTACGGCCGGGCCTGACTGGCGAAGCATCCACCACTGTCAGCGAGGCGCAGACCGCGATCGCGCTCGGCACCGGATCGGTGCGCGTTTACTCGTCGGCAGGGCTGGTCGCGTTGCTGGAAGCGGCGGCGGTCGCCGCGCTGGATGGCGCGCTGCCGCCGGGAAAGACGACAGTCGGCACGCGGCTGGACGTGCGCCATACCGCCGCGACGCCGGTTGGCATGGCGGTGAGAGCGCGGGCGACGCTGCAAGAGGTCGACGGGCGGCGGCTGGTGTTCGCGGTCGAGGCGTGGGACGCGGTCGAGCCCATCGGCTCGGGCACGCACGAGCGCTTCATCGTGGACGCAGAGCGTTTCGAACAGCGCGCCGCCGCCAAACAGCCCTGAGCGCGATCTCCTTATGCTGCTGACGTGGGCTCAGGCCCGCGCAGACTCCGCAGCCACACCCTCAGCCGCGTCACGCCGAGCGCCAGCAGGAACATCACGCCCCAGACGCCGATCTGAGCGGGAATGTTGTGCGCGAAGATGAAGTAGTTGTCGGCGGACGGGATATATCCCTCGTCAATGCTGAAAAACAGGTAGTGGATAAGCGGGATAAACAGATATTGCACGCTGGCATAGCCAGCGAATAGCGTGATCGCCGTTGGCATCGGTAGCTTGCGGCGCCAGGTGGTGATCACGCTGTTGATGGTGAGCAGTATCAAGCCGATCATGGCGATCACCAGATAACTTGTCGCTCTCCCCGGCCTGCCTTCTATCAGGTCGTCAAGGCCGCTGGTGATCAAGTACAGTCCAGTGAGCGCCACGCCATCGACCATCAGTAGAATGGAGCCCACCGGCTGGCGTGCTGCACGCTCGCCAAACCAGAAGGCGATCGCCAGCGCGACCAGCAGGGCAACGGTCACCTGCGCCGCGTGGCGCAGCGGCAGCACCGGGTCGTTGACGGTCATCACGGTCGCGGGAACGCCGATTATCAGCGGAATGGCGCAGACTCCCCACACACGCCACCACACCGGCGCGTGATAACTTTTCCTGATCCGCCCCAGGATGAAGTTCGCCGCGCCGTAGAGGGCCATCACCGCGCCGCTCGCCACGAATCCGGTCATCCAATAGCGGCCAACCGTCACCCAGCCGAAGGGCGATGTATCAAAGCGCGACGAGCCCATGTCGTGAAAGTAGAGGAAGATGAAGTAGCGGTCGCGCACGGCGAACCAGTGGTAATAGAGCGCAAGCAGGAATGCGACAGTCGGCGCGGCAAACAGAGCCGCGTTTCGCCACGCCCTGGCATCCGCCCACTGGACCGGCCCGGTCTTCACGCGCGAAGCGATCATGTCACCCCCTGGGTAGTTCCCTGGATCACCTGCTCAATTGCCCGGAGAGTGCGCGGTGAGGCTGTCGTGAACCGGACGTTGCTCCCAGGATAACATAAAACTAGCAGAGATGTTACAGGTTCACCGCCGTCCCTACTCCCCACTCCCCTCGTCTGCGTTGCTAGGGCAGCGCCGCAACGCCAAACTTCAGATGCGTGTCGAAGAACGCCGTCATGTTCTGGATGAACTGCCGGTCGCCATCCCCGACGAAGGTGTGTGGCTGACCCGGATAGGGGACGCACTCCACCTGCTTTTCGAGCGCCAGCAGCTTCTCGCATAGCTCAGTGGACCACACTGGGGGAACCAGCTCGTCCGCCGTGCCGTGGTGGATGCTGACCGCTGCTTCGATCCGGTCGAGGAAGTTGATCGGCGAGATGTTAACCAGTGCTTCGTCGGGGACGGCCACTTCCGCAATGCCGCGCCGCCCGCCAGACCAGCTTTGAATCGCCTCGAAGTTGCGCCGCTCGTCGCCGCTCATCGCCGCGTAGAGCACCGCCGCCTTCCCATCGCGGCTGACGGTCAGCGTGCGCAGCGAGATCCCGCCGCCCATGCTGTGCCCCCACAGCCCGATATTGTCCGGATCGGCGGTCGCCAGCGGACCCGGCTGGCCGCCCTCGGCGCGCACGATCGCGATCAGGTTCAGCACGTCGATCGCCATGCCGACACGCAGCAGGTTCGGCCCGTCGTCAGATGGCCGGTAGCCGCGCAGGTTCGGGTGCAGCACCAGATAGCCCGCCCGCGCCAGCGCGTCCGCGTAACGCGTGGTGTAGTCGAGCGTGTAGTACTGGTCCGGCTCAATGTAGCCGTGCAGCGCGATGATCACGGGGAACGGGCCGGGGCCCTGCGGCAGGTTCATGAAACCATAAATAGTCAGCCCGTCGCTTGGATATGAGAACAGGAAGCGGTTGAAATCGTAGTTGCTCTCCATCACTTCATGCAGCGTGATCGTGCCGCCGCCATAGCTGCGGGTGGAGAGAAAGTCGATGGTGAATTCGCCAAACGGATCGGCGGCAAGGGGGGGCGGGTCTTGAGCCTGAACGGTCGAAAGGGCGCCCGGCGCAGCAAATGCAAGCGCGCAGAGCACCGCCAGCGCGGCGAGAAACAGTTTTTTCATGGTGCTTTCGTGTGCCTTGGGTGATCAGTGGACGATGGCGTAACCAGGGTGATACGGTGGGTGCGAACGGTGTGAGCCAGCGAACGACGGCACGACGCGCGCGTCTGCCCCGAAAGCGCCGGGATTATAGCGAGTTTGCGTGCTGGCGACCACAGGTGCTAAGCGCGCTCTTGCGGGGGAGAGACGACGCGCGCCCACCAGCGCGCGCCGTTGGTGTGCAGCTCAAACACGCGCCCATCCACTACGCGAGCCAGCAGGTGCAGGCCGTCGTCGGTTTTCCAGCGGCGGCCCACGTCGAGCACGGCCAGCGGCTCGCCCCGCCACACGATCTGCGACAGCACCGGCCAGCCGTCCGGCGTCCAGGTAGCTTCAACGGAAACAGGCTCCGCGCCGGTCACAGCGCACCTGCGAGGTAATCCAGCACGATCTGGAGCCCGGCGTTGGCGGATTGCTCGCGGTTTTGCTGGCGGTCGCCCGACCACACGAAGCGCCGCACCCACACGCCCCGCGCCGCGCTGAGCGCAACATACGTCAGCCCGACCGGCTTGGTCGCGGTCGCTCCATCCGGTCCGGCGATCCCGGTTACCGCAACGCCCAGATCCACGCCGAACAGCAGCCGCACGCCGACCGCCATCTCCCGCGCGACCTGCTCGCTGACTTGGCCGTGTTCTGCCAGGGTTTGTTCGTCCACGCTCAGCAGGCGACGCTTGGCGCGGTTGGCGTAGGCGACCACCCCGCCGATCATAAATGCGCTGCTGCCCGGCATGTCGGTGAGCATGGTGGCGATCATCCCGCCGGTGCTCGACTCAGCCGTGGCAATCGTCAACCCGGCGCTGCGAAGTTGCGCAGCAACTTGCGCCTGGAGCGAAGCATTACTCATGCGATCCGTCTGCCTTTCCCCACGCAGAAGAAGTCCCAACGCATGCCTAGAGGCGTGCCTGATCGGAGTATACGCCTTCGCGGGGAACAGGGGCAAAAAGCGCGGCGTGGCGCGTTAGAATTGCATAGATTTTCAGCGCTGGCGGGATTCGACCTTGACCTTCGCGCTGGGTTGAGGTATTATTACCCCGCACTTGGGAAACCGGTGCAGCCACGATGCGGGGTAGAGCAGTGGCAGCTCGTCGGGCTCATAACCCGGAGGTCGCAGGTTCGAATCCTGCCCCCGCTACCTTGAACAAAAAGCCCTGACCAAGCGGTCGGGGCTTTTTCATTTTCGTGTTTGTTTGTTGAATTGGTTGCGGGGTGCGCTTACTCTCGCTGTGCCTGGGAAAACGCCACGCCAAGCGCCACTCCGATCGCGATACCCACTGCGAGATTACTCATTGCCAGCCCCAGGGCGATGCCGATCGCCACGCCGACGGCTATCCCGGTGGTGTTTGATGAGCGATCGTTCTCTGGCGGCTCTTGCGGGTTTTCTCCCATAGCAGGCGCCCCCTGGCGCCGATAACTTGCTGCGCGCGGCGAAAGAGTCAGTCGTCCAGCGCGTAGGCGATTGCGACGCCGAACGCAATCCCCGCGCCGATGTTCCCCAGCGCCAGCCCGAACACAAGCCCGATCCCGACGCCGGTTGCGATCCGCTCCCAATCTGCTGACCGTTTTTTCTTGGGCTTCTCCGCCATAGTAAGCTCCTTTGCATCTACGATGATATGGTGGATGGCCGGGAAAGCACGCTCCGCGAGGGAAGCTCTCAATTCTTTATACGACCGGTAAGGGATGAAGTTGCAGCCAGCAGGGGGAAAACAAGCGCATAGCGTCCCGGTAGTCTGCGGTCGATGAGCTTTTATCCGTTAGAGCAAACTGCTCGAAGGGTCCGGCAGCCATTTAGCGGCCGGTGGCTTGCGGCGATAAGTCTTATCTTTCCGTCGATGGTCCTTCAAACCGGATTTCTCATTGTGATAGAGCGTGAGAACGACAATGGTGTTTGGCTTTACCTGCTTCGTCAGCACGCAGACGCCGATCAGGCGCTGGATGCGAGGATCGCGCAGGTCTTCGGCGGAGACATCGCGCCGCCGCAAAAAGTACAGCTTTGACCCTGCGCTGTACTGCGGGCGGCTATGCTCCATGACATAGAGAGCGTCACCTTTCGAAACGTTGCGCTGAGCGCAGCGCAATTCAGCATGCTCTGTGAAGTGGACATGAAATTCCATGGCCGCCTCCCTTGCTCTACCGACTGCCGGGACGCTATGCGCTTGTTAAGGTGCGAAGGTGTACTTCTCATTCTAGGCATAGCAACCTCTGGAGCAAGGAAAAATTGCCGAAAAAAGTGTGAAAAATGTATGAATCATTGCCGGGGCGAACGCTCACGGGGGCGTGAAGCAACGCACGTCTGCCGAAGACGTGTGGTGGCTTATAACGGGTCTATGGGGAAATGGAGCGGCGCGCCGGTTAGCTGCGGGCGGCTCGCTGAGCGAAGATCTCGTCGTAGAGCGCGCGCAGATTGGCGCGGTGCAGATCCTGCACCAGCCCGTTGAGAGGAATGCGGCTCTTGCCGCAGCGCTCGATGCCGATATCGTCCAGCGCGGTGACTGGCAGCCCGCGCTCGATCGCGTTTTCGACCTGCTGGCGCAGGCGCTCGAGATACGCCAGATCGTCCTCGATCTTCGACTCGACCTCTCCGCGCAGCACGACCTCGCCGTGCCCCTGCACGACGTTCTCATAGCCGCCGTTGCGCAGGGCATTCAGGCTGGCGACGAAATCATCGTAGCTGCCGTCGACAAAGTAGGGGATCGGCATCAGCGTGTCGGCGGCGAACAGGACGCGGTCTTCCTTCACCAGCGCGACGATCGAGTCGGGGCTGTGCCCTGGCGAGTGCCACAGATCAACCGTTTTGTTGCCCAGGTAAAGGCTCAGCACGCCGGAGTCGAATACAATATCCGGCAAAACCAGCGTCAGATCACGCAGTTCGGGCGCGCTCTGCTTGGTCTGTTCCAGCCCGGCGCGCCCTCTGGTGTCGAGCAGTTCGTAGCAGCGTGCGTGCGCGACGACCTGCGCGTCTGGAAAGTAGCACGTTCCGTAGGTGTGATCGGCGTGGTAGTGCGTGTTGATCACGTAGCGGACCGGGCAATCCAGCCGGACCTCGAGGAAGTTCTTGATCGCCTGCGCTTCTTCGGGGTAGAGCAGTGTATCGATGAGGATTGCGCCTTCCGACGTAATGACCGCCCCCGCGGTCACCTGTGCATACAACTCACTCGTAAAGACGTAGATGTCGTCGGCGACGCGTTCGCGCTGCATAGGTTACGGTTTTCCTGGTGGATGGGTGATGTATGTTTCGCTCTCGGCGCATCGAGTATAACGATTTGAGAGGGCGGAATCAAGCTTTTTGAGCTAAAAGCAGCGATCAAGCGGCAAAGATTGTGTCCGCGAGTCTACTGTTTTAAGAGCTGGTATTAAGCTGTACTAAAGCTGCTCCGAGCTACGTTGAGGCATCGCGAAACGTGCCCGCTTATGCACAAAAAACGCCTCTGCCCGATTGAGCAGAGGCGCCTGATAAGGCCTCCCGCCATGCCGTGTGCCGCGACGTTTTGAACCTGCTTTCGCAGGTGGGTCGTCTGCCGGACATTCCTGCTTTAGAACGAGTCCTAATGCGTTCATGCCCGGACTCGGACGCCCATCGTTTGGGTGTTGGCTCAAAACCTATGTGCGGATCACGCGCACGGCAGGTTGACCCGTTTATACCACGCTTGCCTTTACCTGTCCAGTCTGAATCAACTTCAGCCAGGCAAATCCGCAATGCGACACTTAATCGTCGTCAAACCAGGTGAAGCCCTCGGGGAGATTGTCCATTCCGGGCTGTCCGGCGTACTCTTCGACGAAGGACGGCGGGTGTGCGGGCTCTCCGCCATCGGGCGAGGCGATGACCGGCACCGTCTGAGGCGTCCGCACGGTGTAGAACCACTCGCGCAGGAACATGGCGACTGCTCCCACGCCTGCCAGCGCAGTGACCAGTTCGAGAATCACGCCGAACGGCGGCAGCGGGATGTTGATAACCAGCGTGTAGAGCAGCGCGCCGACCGCCAGCGAGATCAGGCCACGTTGCAACGGGCTGATGTTGCGCATGCGCAGCGCGAAACGGACGATCAGATAGCCGATTGCGAACGCGACCACCACGCGGCCCATATACAGCAGCAGGAAGCCGAACCCCGCGATAAATGCCAGATTGCCGATCAGCATCCCCAGCCCGGCGATAATCGCCAGTTCTTCAAGCGAGAGCGTCAGCAGCAGACCGAGCACGATCAGGCTCAGCACGATCAGGAGCACGCTGAAGGGAAACGCCAGCATGAACGACACCAGCCCCCAGCCGACCGCCGGAATCGTGCGGCGGCGGACGTGCTGCGCGGGCTGCATGACGAACTTCGGCCACAGGACCAGCATCGGCGCGCCAATCAGCAGCAGGGTGACCATATCGCGCAGTGCGCGGCTCGCGTAATTTCGCAGCAGGCGGCCCGGCGTATCCGTCTCGCCGAGGTTGGTGATGTCTGGCTGGGAGATCACGGCGTCATAGCTGATCCGCCCCTGGACGACTCCGGGCGGAATCGGGCGGCGCGAGGGGGACTCGTAGTGCAGGTCGCCGCCGATAAACGCGTCCTCCGCCACGGCCAGCCCTGGGTCGTTGAACGAAATGTCGTACACCGGCAGGCCGGGCAGGTCCGCATCTCGCCGCCAGTCGCCTACCGAGGCATCTACTCTCCCGCCGACGCGCCCGCGAATCAGCAGCGATTCCCCGGCGAAATCGACGTCGCCGCCGACCCCGCCGTTAATCTCGACCTGATACCCGTAGACCAGCAGATCGCCGGGTAAGCGCGCGTCCGGCATGATCTCCACGTTCATCGCGATAGCGAGCAGGTCCGTGCGGTCGCCGGTGATGCGCGCGCGCTCGCTGATCAGCACGGTGACTCCGCCGAAGTGAATGTCGTCGCCGACGATGCCCTCGATCCGCAGGCGCCCGCCGACCACCCATACGTCGCCGGTGATGGTCGCGGTTGGGTAGATGTGGATTTCAGAGCCGATGCCGAGCAGGTCGCCGTCGATCGTGCCGCGCACTTCCATGATCCGGCAGAGGAAGTAAAAGTCTTCGACGATAAACTCGTCTTCTGCGACCACGCAGCGATCGCCGCGCATCCCGTCTGACGCCTCGACCTGCCCGACGAGGGCGAACAGCCCTAGCCCGAGCAGCAGCGCGACGAGCCACAGCCCGCGCATCCGTGGATTCGCGAACAGGCGCATGCCTGGTTCCTTCTCGATAGGCCGCGCTCCGTTGTGGGCGCGCCAGTGCAAAAACCCTTTCCGCACAATTGTAGCAGGTCGCCGCCCGATGTGAGAATCTGGTCGTCGCGCCTACGCCTCTCCGGCGGCGCACGCTCTCACTGCTTCGACAAATTGCGGCATCACCACGCTCGCTGGACCGGCCAGATGCCATTCCGCAATGGGCGTGATCGCGCTCGGCTGCGGGTTGACCTCGATCACCGTCGCGCCGCGCTGCATCGCGACAAACGGCAGGCTGGCGGCGGGCTGCACCACGCCGGACGTTCCCACCACCAGCACGACGTCGGCGTGCTCGGCCAGCGTCCAGGCGCGTTCCAGCGCATCGACGGGCAAGCCTTCCTCGAACCACACCACATCAGGGCGGACGTACGCGCCACAGTGCGGGCAGCGCGGCGGGCCGCTTTCGCGATCCCACTCCAGCGCCGAGACGTCGATCAGCGTCGGATTGCCCTGGCAGTTGGCGAAGCACTTGTTGCGGCGGATGTCGCCGTGCAGCGCGATCACGTCGCGGCTTCCGGCGGCCTGGTGCAGCCCGTCGACGTTCTGCGTGATAACGACCAGGCCGGGCAGCAGCGTTTCTAGCTCTGCCAGGGCGTAGTGACCGGCGTTCGGCTGCGCGTCCGCGATCAGGCTGCGCCGGAACTCGTACCAGTCCCAGACGAGCTTCGGATCGCTCTGGAATGCGCGCGGTGTGGCGAGCTGCTGCGGATCGTACTGCGCCCACAGGCCGGTGAGCGCATCCCGAAAGGTGGGGATGCCGCTTTCGTGCGAGATGCCTGCGCCAGTCAGCGCGATCGGGGCGCGGCTGTCGTAGAGCACGCGGGCGGCGGCGCGCAGACGGTCGGGCGTGAGCGTCGATCGGTAGCCCATGCGGTTCTCTCACAGTGGCAAGATGGCGCGGGTTCATTCTGCATCGCACGCGCGGCGCTGTCAAAAGTCGGGGTGCGGTGCAACGCCGCGAAAGGTTGTACGTAAACGTTATCAAGCTGCGCGGCGCCGCATTGGAGCGTATCCTGTCGCCGT
>Ga0134098_1000892_pt1 | contig 28022 bp, 18 predicted proteins | sample 9_3taG_FD_94456 | JGI IMG/M metagenome (GOLD analysis project Ga0134098, IMG submission 94456) | Switchgrass degrading microbial communities from high solid loading bioreactors in New Hampshire, USA - 9_31_10_142_A3 metaG | ecosystem: Engineered > Bioreactor > Semi-continuous > Anaerobic >... | reverse complement strand
GCTTTCTTATCGTAGTCTTCCTGTGCCTTCACTGCCGAATAGCTTATTACTTCCCGCAAATGAGTGTCTAATATTATTACTTCCCCTCGTTTCAGCTCACGGATTATTGTAGCTGGACTGACACCCATTATCCGTGCTATCTGTCTCTTACTCAGTCTTTTGTTCTTTGGCAGTTTATTATTCTTATTCACTATGGCCTCTAATTCTTCTCGTTCTTCAAAAGTTAGGTGTTTACCCTTTTTACGAGTTCTGATACAATATACTTGGCTCATGATGCTTCTCCTTTTTGTATTTTTTGGACAATTAACATTTTAACAGAGAAGCTATCATGAGCTCTAGTTTTTTATTACTGTTTCATTTAATTTTACAACTCGCCGCGGTATAATGAAACATTGGAGTTAAAAACAACGCATTAAAGAATAATGAATAAGATAAGAAGTGGATCTATCAGCAGGCGGACAATGTCAATTAACCAAGAACTGTACCCATATACGGCATAAAGGATGGTTTACGGCATAAATAACCATATACTGCTTAACTGCTTAACTGATCATACATGGCTTATAAAATAAATTTTTTCTTAATTTATTTAAATACCCAGAATCACGTCAAGAGCCTCGGAGATGGTCTCAACGCCGATTACATCTATGCCTTTGGGAGCGGCAAGACCTTTTAAATTATCCCGGGGTATAACGCACTTCTTGAAGCCCAGCCTCAAGCTCTCATTGATCCTCTTGTCGATATGGCTTATCCCTCTGACCTCGCCCGTCAGCCCTACTTCACCCATGACCACCATCTCCGGGCTTACCGGAATATTCCTGAAACTAGAAGCTATTGCGGTAACGACGGCCAGGTCAGCAGCCGGCTCATCTATCTTGAGCCCTCCCACCACGTTTACATAGGCGTCCTGGTTATACAGCTGCATCCCAACCCTTTTCTCGAGAACCGCCATCAGCAGGATGACGCGGTTGTAATCTATTCCGGTGGACATGCGGCGCGCCATGCCAAAGGCCGTGGTGCTCACCAGAGCCTGCACCTCCACCAGCACCGGCCTGGTTCCCTCTATGCTGCAAAGCACTACTGAGCCGGGCACCCCGTGGGTTCGCTCGGAAAGCAAGATTTCCGAGGGATTGAGTATCTGGACAAGCCCCGTATCCCTCATCTCAAAAACGCCGATCTCATTGGTGGAGCCAAATCTGTTTTTTACCCCGCGCAGTATCCTGTAGCTGTGGTGCCTATCCCCTTCAAAATAGAGAACGGTATCCACCATGTGCTCCAAAACCCTCGGCCCCGCAATGGCCCCTTCCTTTGTCACGTGACCCACTATAAATACCGTGATCCCCTGGTTTTTGGCCAGCTTCATGAGCACTCCCGTGGCCTCGCGGACCTGCGTGACGCTGCCCGGGGCGGATGATAGCTGTGGCAAAAATACAGTCTGGATGGAGTCTATGACCAAAAATTCCGGGCTTAAGGTTTGGACATGGGAGAGTATCACGTCCATGTTGGTCTCTGAGACCAGATATAGATCCCCGGCCGATATATTAAGGCGGTTGGCGCGCATCTTTACCTGCTTGACGGATTCCTCCCCCGAAACGTACAGCACTCTTCCATGTCTGTTGGCCAGGGAGCTGCACACCTGAAGCAGCAGAGTCGATTTGCCTATGCCCGGGTCACCGCCTATCAATATTAAAGACCCTTTTACGATTCCCCCGCCCAGCACATGGTCCAGCTCCTCAAGGTCGGTTGTATATCTTTCCTCATCCTGCAGGGCTATCTGCTGCAGCGCCTCAGGCCTGGAGTAAGCCATCATGTGCAACTCATCGGCATCGCGGCTTTTAAGCTGTATCTCCTCCACAAACGTATTCCACTGTTGGCAGGAAGGGCACCTGCCCATCCACTTGGGAGACTCATATCCGCATTCCTGACATACGAACACCTTTCTCGGTTTTGCCATAACCCCTCCACATGCTCTTTATATATCCGGTTGTTCTACAACGCTGATCTTTACTTTATCCTTCCTCTGCGAAGCATCGCTTATATCATACCACACGACCACGTTGCCCACCACGCAAGCCTTGGACAGCATCCCCTTTTCACCCGGCTTAGTAAGCCGCGCATAACGATCTGTTTCCCAGAAATACAGCATTATGGAATCATCCTGGGTATAGACGATGAACTTGTCCCCTACCCCAAATAGCCTTCCCACACCCTGTGCGACCATTTTTATGCTCCTGCCATCATCCATGGTCATCAGTAACCTGGCCTCCGAAGGGTCGAGGTTATCCAGCCACGCTATTACCTTTCCGTTGGTCTGGGGATAAATGGCAAATCCCTGCGGGTCTATTATTTGCGGTTCCATCCCTTCATCCTCTACCTGCTCGGTGGCTGCATCATCCCGGCTTTCTCCCTGCTCTGGCACGTCCTCACCGCTACCATCCACAGGCCCGGCCTGGCCCGTTGCTTCCTCTTGCTGCAAAGTGTCGTCCGCAGATACGTCATCAGGCTGATCGGCAGGCTCATCGACAGGTTCATCTGCAAACTCATCCTCAACCGGCTGTACGGCCGGATCCTGCGTAGCTGCTCCTATGATCAATGCCTTCTTAAGATCCAGCTTTTTGATAATGCTCTTGCCGGCATCCTCCGGGGATGGACATACCCATACCAGGACATCATCATACAGTGCGGGCGGACATGTCCCATACGTAGGATTGTTAAATCCGTCCAGGGCCACAGGCTCCCCCGACTTAAAATTGTACAGATACAGCCTGTCATTTTCCTCGTCCTTTTGCTCTACCCACACCAGGTTATCGCCATACAGTACCAGCTGGGGCTTATTGAGGTCACAGCGCTTTACCTGGGACACTTCTCCCGTCCTTCTGTTTAACGCGTATATATAGTTGGTACCGCTTTGATTGGTATCCAGCCATACAATCCAATCCGCATTGAACCTACCTTCATAGATCTCACCGAATTTAACCTGGGTCTCGGCAATCTGAGTTTCCTGCATGGTATCCAGATCGTACAAAAAAAGCCTGGTAAGCACAGGCTCATCGATGCTGGAAGCGCTTCCGGCTGAATAGAGGAGCTCCCTGCCGTACGGAGTAGGCTCGTTTATCTGCAACATCTCGGTCTCCAGATCCATCCTGGCATCGGACAAATCTATGACCTCAAGCCTTTCGGGATCCGTTATTTCATCCTCCGAAGGTTTGGGCTCTTGCTCGGAAGTGTCCTCCTCTGGAGGATTTAAGGCCGTCTCATCCGTCGATTGTTCAGTCTTCTGCCTCGAAGCGTTCCACAGCATATCGCCTTTCAATGCCACGGCGCAACTTGCGATAACTACAGCGCACAGACAAATTATAACCATCATCCGGAATTTTTCATGTCTTACGAATTCCATAACTTTTCCCACCATATCCCTAACCCGCATACTCCCCATAAACCCCATAATGTCCTCTCCCTCACAAATTTGACAGTATTTTATGCACCGGCCATTTATTGTGAAATTATGCCATTCACAACCTCATGGCATGCCATAAAAAAACAAAAACTTACAAAACAGCCATTATAAGTCCAGTTTTATTATACCATCTCTCTATACCAATTCCAACATCAAATGCCAATTTAAAAGGCCGGGCTATCGCCCGGCCATATTCGACGCTTATACCGGTACCTGTTTTTTAAACACTAGCTTGCCATCCTCAACGTCCAGCAGCACCTTATCGCCCATTTTAACACGTCCGGCAAGGATCTCCTCGGACAGGCTATCCTCCAGGGTCTTCTGTATAACCCTGCGCAAGGGCCTAGCACCGTATACCGGATCGAACCCCTGTTTGATCATGTGTTCTTTGGCCGCTTCGCTGACCTCCAGGAATATGTTCCTCTCCTCCAGGCGCTTGGCAATATTCTGTATCATCAAAGACGCAATCTGCCTTAAATGCACATCCTCCAGCGGATGGAACACAATAATCTCGTCCAGGCGGTTGAGGAACTCCGGTCTGAAGGTCTTGCGCAGCTCCTCCATTATATTGTCCTTCATCCTTTCGTATTCGGTAGCGGCCATATCGCCACCCGTGGCAAAACCAAGGGTTTTCTGCTTCCTTATGGTATGGGCCCCAACGTTGGAAGTCATGACTATGACGGTATTTTTAAAGTCCACCGTCCTGCCTTTGCCATCGGTAAGCCTACCGTCCTCCAGGATCTGAAGCAATATATTGAATACGTCAGGATGCGCTTTCTCTATTTCATCGAGCAGCACCACGGAATAGGGCCTTCGCCTGACCTTTTCGGTGAGCTGGCCGCCCTCTTCATATCCTACATAGCCGGGAGGAGCGCCGATCAACCTGGATACGGTATGCCTCTCCGAATATTCGGACATGTCTATGCGTATCATTGCGTTTTCATCGCCAAAGATAGCCTCAGCCAGGGCCTTGCACAGCTCAGTTTTTCCTACGCCCGTCGGCCCTAAGAACATGAATGATCCGATGGGGCGTTTGGGGTCCTTAAGCCCGGCCCGTGCCCTCCTTATGGAGTTTGCCACCGAGCGCACAGCTTCATCTTGGCCTATGACGCGCCTGTGGAGTATCTCCTCCATTTTAAGCAGCCGCTCGGCTTCGGCCTGTTCCAGCCTCTGAACGGGTATACCCGTCCAGCTCGATACTATCTGGGCTATGTGATCCTCCGTCACCACTTCGGTGCTGGTAGTGTTCTTGGTAGCCCACTTTTCCTTCTCCTTTTCGATCTGTTCGCGGATCCTCTGTTCCTCATCGCGGATCTGTGCAGCCTTTTCAAAGTTCTGGTTCATGACGGCTTCTTCTTTTTCCTTCTTCAGGTTCTCCAGCTTTTCCTCCAGCTCCTTTATCCTAGAAGGCGGAGTAAAGGCCTGCAGCCGTACCCGGGATGCCGCCTCGTCGATAAGGTCAATGGCCTTGTCGGGAAGATACCTATCGGCTATATAGCGCGCCGATAGCTCAACAGCCGCCTTTATGGCCTCATCGGCGATCCTCACCTTGTGGTGCGCCTCATACTTATCCCTTAACCCCATCAGTATTTGAATGGCTTCCTCTTTGGAAGGTTCCTCTACCATCACTGGTTGAAATCTCCGCTCCAGAGCCGGGTCTTTTTCCACGTGCTTCCTGTACTCGTCCAGGGTGGTAGCCCCGATCACCTGTATCTCGCCTCGTGACAAAGCCGGTTTCAATATGTTGGAAGCATCAATGGCCCCCTCGGCAGCACCGGCACCGATGATGGTGTGCATCTCGTCTATAAAGAGGATCACGTTGTTGGCCTTCCTTATTTCCTCCATCACGGTCTTGATGCGCTCTTCAAACTCTCCACGGTACTTAGTGCCCGCCACCATACCCGACAGGTCCAGGGTAACAACCCTCTTATCACGCAAAAGCTCCGGAATATTCCCACTGACTATCCTCTGGGCCAGCCCTTCGACAATGGCGGTTTTACCTACTCCCGGCTCACCTATCAAAACGGGATTGTTTTTGGTCCTCCTGGTTAAAATCTGGAGCACCCGCTCTATTTCCCTCTCCCTTCCTACCACCGGATCAAGGTTACCTTCCCTTGCCATCTCGGTAAGGTCCCTTCCAAACTGATCCAGCGTAGGGGTATTGCTCTTGCGCCTTTTAGCGGTTGTACCGGGTTCGCTGCCCTCCTCCTTTAAAACTTTTAGCAGCTGGTCCCTGACCGCCTGAAAATCCACCCCCAGGTCTTTGAGAATCCGTGCCGCCACTCCTTCACCTTCCCTGAGAAGTGCCAGCAGTAGGTGTTCCGTCCCCACGTAGTTGTGTCCCAGATTGCGCGCTTCATAAAAGCTGAGTTCCATAACCCGCTTTGTGCGCGGGGTATATCCAAAACCCTCATTGAAATTGAAGTTACCTCTGCCAATGAGTTCCTCTATTTGCCTTCTGACCCTGTCTACATCGGCGCCAAGCTGTCTGAGAATCTGCGAAGCAACTCCTTCTTCTTCCCGAATCAGTCCCAGCAACAGGTGCTCGGTACCTACATAGTTGTGCCCCAAAGCCCGCGCCTCTTCCTGCGCATACATCAAAGCCCTTTGAGCCCGCTCGGTAAATCTTCCAAAAAACGCCATCTTTCACCCTCCCTTTCTTTGGCTTTATTCTTCTCTATCCAATCCTCCTTGAGGCGTTATCCAATTTTATAAATCCATGTATTTCTCAATTTAGTATAAGACAAAGCATGTTTTTTAGTCTTTAATTTAAAAATCTCTTGTTCCTTATTTATACCCCCGGCGCTATGGATAAAAACGCTCAGATAACTTTGCTTAATTCATTTCTGACCCTGTCGGCCCTTACCACATCCAGTTCCTCTGCATTTACCTCCCTGCCTATATAGGCCTGAAGGTGCGCCGGCTGGCATTTGACCATCAGCTCGTTCAGCATTACCATGTCTATCCCGCCTATGATACCCATATCCACCCCCAGCCGCACCTGGGATAGCATGGACATAAACTCCTGAAGGCTCAGCTTTCTGGCATGGGTCAGTACCCCTAAAGCCCGCCATATGCGGTCTTCAAATTCCAGCTTACTCGACTGCACCAGGGCCTGCCGAGCCATCTTTTCGTTCTCCATCATCTGCCGTACTGCGATATTGATACTGCTTATTATCTCCTCCTCGGAAGGGCCCAGAGTGATCTGGTTGGATATCTGATAGATGTCGCCCAGCGCTTCGCTTCCCTCACCATACAGGCCTCTGGCAGTCAGGCCCACTTTAGAGATGGTATGCAAAACGCTGTTTATATAATTGGTGGCCACAAGCCCCGGTAGATGCATCATAACCGATGCCCGCATGCCCGTGCCCACATTGGTGGGGCAACTGGTGAGATACCCTAGATGCTCATCAAACGAATACTCTATGCTCTCTTCAACGATGTCGTCTACCCTGTTTAGCAGTTCCCAGGCCTTATCGACCTGAAATCCGGGAAAGATGCATTGCATCCGTATATGGTCCTCTTCGTTGATCATTATGCTTATCTCCTCATTGTGATTTATGAGAACGGCTGCTACTTCCGCGCGCTCTATCAGATCCGGGCTAAGCAAATGCTTCTCAAGGAGCATATATTTCCCCACATCGTTTAAGTTTTTCAGGAGAACGAAATCAAAGTCCCGGCTCAGTATAGAGTTGCTCTCGAGGATGCTTTTTCTCACCGTATCCACGATTTTTTGCGATACTTCCCGGCTTGCTATGGATGGAAACGGCAGTCCGGCTATGTTCCTCGCAATCCTTATCCGGCTGCTCATGACTATACCGTTATGAGGCCCACTTTCGTTTATCCAGCTCATTTAAAACCCCTCCTTACTGCTGGCCCAGCTGTTTCTCAAGCTCCCGTATCTGGTCCCTTAACCTGGCAGCCTCCTCAAAAGCCTCGGTCTCGATGGCCTTTTGAAGCTGGGCTTTCAACTGCTGAACCTGCCGTTCAATGCGCAGGCCTACTCCCGCCCTTCTGGGCACCTTGCCGTTGTGCTTAATGCTCCCCTGCACCCTTTTGATCACGGGAGTGAGCTCCTCCGCAAAATACTTGTAGCAATCCTGACACCCTAACCTGCCAACCTTTTTGAACTGCATAAAATCCATTCCGCAGGTCTTACATCTCAGCATGCCTTGCTGCTCGACCGGAACGGATGCCTTATCCATATCGAGGAAACCGGTTAAAAGGTCATTTATGGAAAATGGGACGAACATCTTAAAGTCCCCTTTTTGCCTTGCACACTCCTCGCACAGGTAAAGCTCAGTCTTGTGGTTGTTCACTATTTTTGTTAAGTGAACCGTCGCAGGGCGCTTCTGGCATTGTTGACATAGCATCGGATTTCACTCCTTTTTAATAAGATCAGAAATGGTGCCATGCCCATTTCTGTCGTATATCAGTTACGTAGCTTTAAAATGGTGGCCAGCATTGCCTTCATGATGCTGGCACGAACATTGTCCTTTATACTCGTTGGAATGCCTATACCCTTATCCTCTATAGCCGCTTTCATTATGAGCGACTCCCTCTCGGTAATAATGCCCTTGTTGAGCATATGATAAATTATGTCTTCGGCCGCCTGCTGCGATATGCGATTGCCTATCCTTTCCCTAAGCAAATACATTATATAATCGTTGTTATCCATGTCCAAACGGATAATGCGGATATACCCTCCGCCGCCTCTGCGGCTCTCTATATAGTACCCCCGATCGAGCGAAAAACGCGTGGCCAATACATAGTTAATCTGCGAAGGAGCGCACTCGAAATAATCCGCAAGCTCATTCCTTTGGAGTTCCAGCTGCCCGTTGCTTTCTTCCAGCAATGCCTTTATAAACTCTTCGATCATGTCGCTCAATCGTGCCATCCACATCACCTCTTTAGTTATTGACCTTCTTTGACTTTCATTTTAATTATAACCAATTATTATAAAAAAATAACACTTTATATTTTATCAATTATCTCTATTATAAGCCTTACATTTGAATTAAATCAGTTTAACTCCAGAAATTAAATTCTTAAGCCGGTTTAAGTTAATTATCGCTTTATTAGCTGGAGCCAGTTAGCCCGGGCAGGCAATATTTTGTTGCATTGTATATTATGACCGTGGAAAATCGTATGAAGCATGACAAGCATACCTTCTTTTCCCCATTTACTGCCGTAAAAAAAACATCCTTCTATGTTTACTCCATCATAGAAGGATGTTTTTTATATAAGGACGTATATTTTCATAAAGGATTCATGGTATTACGATTAGCCTCATATATCACTACCGGTACAGGAGACACTTTACAGTGGTGCCATCAACCTCGAAATCGGGAACATTTTCCTTTCTGCATGCATCCATTGCGTGAGGACATCTTCCGGCAAACTTGCATCCCTTTAGAAGATATTCCTCTCTCTCGGTTAAATGCAGGTCAACCCTTGTATTCCATTTGCTTCTGGGGTCAGGCTGTGCTATTGATTCCTTCAGCATCCTGGTGTAAGGATGTTTTGGCTCCTCTAGTACCTTTTCTACATTCCCCTTTTCAACTATATTCCCCCTGAACATGATAGCTATTTTGTCGCTGACGTAATATGCGGTTGCCAGATCATGGGTTATATACAATACGCTTAACCCATATTTTTCTTTTAATTCTTTAAACAGGTTAACAATTGCCATCCTGAGGGATGCATCAACCATTGAAACCGGCTCGTCAGCAATAAGCAGGGATGGCTGTGTTACCAGGGCCCGGGCAATGGAAATTCTCTGCAGCTGTCCGCCTGAGAATTCACCAGGGTATTTGTCTTTCACATCATCAAGCGTCAATCCCACCGCATTCAGGGCCTGTTCAATACGTTCACTGCCCTCTTTCTCGCCTGCCCCGATAAAATTTCTTTGTGTTTCGTATAGATAGTTTTCTACCATTCTGAGGGGGTTAAAGGTTTCAAAGGGGTTCTGGAATATCGCCTGCACATCCTTCCTGAACTCCTTTTTCTCCTTCTCGCTCTTCATGGCTGTAGTATCTTTTCCCTTATACAATATTTTGCCTTCGGAGGGTTCAAGAAGCCCCAGAATAATTTTTGACACCGTTGTCTTACCGCTTCCGGATTCACCGGCAAGAGTATATATCTCAGCTTCATTTATATCAAAGCTGACATTATCCACCGCCGTAAGCCTTATTCTCGAGAAAAGGCTGCCAACCCTGAATACCTTCGATAAACCGTTTACTTCTATCAATTTGCCGTTCATTCTTCTATCACCCCCGAATACAGGAAACATGCTACTTTATGCCCTGGTTCTATTTCAATCAATTTGGGGATTGCAGCCTTACAATCATCGGTTGCTCTATTGCATCGTGGATAAAATCTGCAGCCTTCAGGCGGATTCATCAATGATGGTGGTGACCCGGGAGCGCTGGTCTTATAGCTCTTATCCCCTATTTTGGGAAGGGAGCCAATCAAATACTGCGTATACGGATGCATCGGGTTTTCGAATATCTCTTCAGCGCTTGCTTCCTCTATCATCTTTCCAGCATACATTATCCCTATCCTGTCAGCTATGTTGGCATGTATACCCATGTCATGTGTTACCAGTATTATGGTGTTCTTCAAGCTGCTCTGCACATCCTTCAGCAGCTGTATCACCCCGCGCTGCATTACCACATCAAGAGCAGTGGTAGGTTCGTCGGCTATGATAATTTTAGGCTGCAACACGGTGGCAAGCGCCACGGTCACCCTCTGCCTCATGCCTCCAGACAACTGATGTGGATACGAATCCAATACCTGGATCGGCAAACCAAGTGCTGCCAGGTGGCTCTCCACAGGCTTTATAAAATCCTCGTCCCTGTTCTTAATTTTCCTGTGAGCTTTTATAAAATGTTCAAAGGTGTATCTGACTTTTTGTACAGGGTTTAAGACACTCATGGACCCCTGCGGTATGTATGATACATACTCCCAGCGGATTTCTCTCATCCTTTTGCTATCAATGGAGAAAATATCAACAAATTCCGAACCAATTTTATAGTTTACCTTTCCGTCTGTTACATTCAGCGGAGGTTCCACCATTCCGAAAAGAGTTTTTATAAGCGTGGTTTTCCCGCAACCCGATTCCCCTGCTATGCCGTATATTTCGTTTTGGTTAATTTCCAGGTTTACATTATCCACTGCCTTTACATACCGCTTTTCTCCTAACACATCGATAATATAGTATGCTTTTAACCTTTCTGTATTTAATATCGTCAACTTACTTCACCACCTTTGTGGAACCTATTCTCTGCATCCTTGTACGCGGATCAAGATACTGGCTTACGCTCACTGATAAAAGGTACAGCGATACAAAAAGCAATACCGATACAACCACCGGTGTTGCTATCCACCACCAGTATCCCAGCAGCATTGCCTGATAGCTTATAGCCCAGTGCATCATTGTCCCAAGAGTAGGTATGGTTAAGTTAGAAAGGCCCAGTATCGCCAGCGTGACTTCCATACCAACCGACCAAAACATGTTGTTTATTGCAGTGGCAGAAATTATGGGTATAACAAATGGGAGATATTCCTTAAATATCAGCTCATACACCTTCTGCCCTGAAAGCAGTGCAGTATTGGTAAATTCCCTTTCTCTGAGGCTCAATGTTTGCGACCGTATAAGCCTGGCATCCCATGCCCATCCGAATACAGCCAAAATCAGGCCGAGGCTTACAGTATTCAGCCGCTCTTTGAGAATGGACCCGAGCAGTATCAATATGGGAAGCATCGGCAAAACTATAAAGCTATCGTTTATCGACATAAATATTCTATCCGTCCTGCCACCCTTAAAACCCGCAAGTAAACCTACTGCTATGGCTATCAACCGTGAAAAAAATGCCGCTATCACTGCCATTAAAAGGGAATTCCTGATGGCAACGGTCATCTCCCAGAATACATCCTGCCCTTTTGAATTGGTCCCGAGTATATATTGAGCCGAAGGAGGCAGATCTCTTGGCACCACATTCCATATGGATAAATCATACGGTGAAAAAAAGGACAGAATGGCTAAAATAATCAGGATACACATAACAATAAAGGCAAATGTAAACTTTCCATCCCTCAATAGTTCTTTTAGTACTACCATCTATAACGACCCCCATTACCTGTATCTTATTCTTGGATCAAATAAAGGATATAATAGGTCTACGAGCAGTGCACCCGTCGCAATACCCAAAATCGAAAATATGGTTATTCCCATTATCAGGTTGTAGTCACCGCTATTTATTGCATTGTATAGGAGCCCCCCAATACCAGGATAGGAAAACACCATTTCCGTCACCAAAGCGCCGCCAAATATCTGCCCTAACGACAGCGCCAGGCCTGTTACCTGCGGTAGCATTGCATTTTTTATTACATAGTTAAACGCTATTTTTGTGTCCCGAAGTCCGCCGGCCCTTGCGTACATCACATAATCCTCGCGCACTATATTCGACATAACCAGCCTCATAGTCTGAAACCACGACGCCATACCGAGAATTATCATTGACATGGCAGGCAAAATCGCATGCATAATCAAATCGGATATAACCTTCCAGCTAAATTTCAGCTTTAAACCGATTGAAATACCTCCTGCTATTGGAAAAATAGGGATGACATATCCAAATATCAGCAGAAGAAGCAGAGCAAATACATAGTATGGTATCGGCCTCAATACCATCATAAACCTCTCCAACACTGCAGACCATCTGCTGTTGCTGAAATATCCCGCAATTCCTCCCAGGATGTTTCCTATAATCCATGACAACAGGGTGGTTACCAGCATTAATCCTATGGTCCAGGGGAGCGATATGCCAATGAGTTGGGTGACGGGAGTCGGGAACTGGCTGAGTGACGGCCCGAAATCACCACTAAAAAGCCTTCTCCACAGTGAAAGATATTGTGAGAAGATGGACCCTTCCAGTCCATACATCTCCTTCAATGATTGCCTCAATTCTTCGATTGCCTCTGGATCCATATACGCACCGCGTTGCGTGATTGTATTGAGCATCTCCTGCACCGGATCGATAGGGGCCAGCCTGGGCACAATAAAAACAACGGTTATGCCAATGAAGATAACCAAAAAATATTGTAACAATCTTGGCAGCAGATATCTTTTTATAAACGCCAAGTAAATCCCCCCCTAATTGTTTAAAATGCGCCCTCCCTTTAAGAAGGGCGCATTTTAGAATTAATTGTCACTACTTATTTACCTGTCTTTTTCAAGAAAGGAAGCATGTATTTGAGATTCGGCCAGTGATGGTATGGCTGACAGTAGGGGTTTTCAGCACCCGGAAAATTCGTCCAGTAGTATTCGTCGAACGAAACCATTCCGGGATAGCTGGATATCGGTATAGAAGGCATTTCTTCAACGGCTATCTTCAGCCCCTCAATACCGGTTTTGATAACCTCCGGATCATCCCAATCCAGGCTTTCCAGTTTGTCGACAACCTTATCCATTTCGGGATTGTGCCATCTTGAAACGTGGCCAACATTGGGTTCTCCGGTGGGCTTGTAAAACTTTGAATGCCAAGACCTCAGGGTCCTGTACAGGTCAGGATGTCCGCCCCACGGTTCAAGTGCAGGCCAGGTTCCGCATGCATCGAAATCGCCGTGCTGGGTCAGGGTGGCGCTGTTCTCAGTAGTTTCAACCTCGACGTCTATACCAAACTTTTTCCAAGCCTGCTGTACCGCAAACACATGCCTGTAATCTATGTTAGAAGGATTGGTTCCGGTCACCATGCGAATCTTCCACGGTTTCCCGTCAGGCAGCAACCATTTTCCGTTGCTATCCCTCTTAAATCCGTTCCTTTCCAGGAGTTTTTCGGCAACATCAGGTGCATACTTCCACCAGCCAAAACCGAATATCTGCTTCAGTTCTTCCTCATCTTCGGTGGGTAATTTGTAACCCCTGCTTTTTACATATTCAACAAGCCTCTTTGTTGCATCAGGATCATATGGTTTAAATTTCTTACCGTCGATCTCGATATCGAGCTCAAAGTTCCTGAGCCATTCTTCCATATTCTCATAATACCATTTCAGATATACAGGAGTGGGTGGTATAGCCAGGCATCCCATTGTTGCCATTCCGTCGAAAGCAGTTCCTAACTCTTCAACAATGTCAATTGCCAGCGTGAGTGCCCAGCGTACATCCTTATTGTTGTACGGTTCTATATCAGCATTAAGCGAGATACCGGTAATACACGGGTCAACGTTAACGAAATAGGGATATTCTTTTCTGTATGCCCTTGCAGTTTTGCTCTTATCGAGAATTGCCTTCAGCGTTTCAGACGTAACTTCTATCAGGTCAATCTCATGCTGTGCCTGGGCAAGTACCTTTTTCTCAGGATTACCGTAATAGTAGAACACTATTTCCTGCGGTACCGGTTCACCGTAAAGAGCCCCGGTCGGAGTTTTATCCCAGTCCTTCCTCTTGGTCCAACGTGTCCAGTATCCGCCCGGATCATAGTCCTTCAAAACATACGGGCCGGAACTGACAGGTGGGTTGAATTCAAATGCTACAGGATCGTCCACCTTTTCAAATACATGTTTCGGGAACGGCCTGAAAGCACCCCATCTATCTACAAAGAATGTATGGAACCTGGAGTTTGGTTCTTTGAGTTCAAATACCACGGTATACTTATCTTCTGCATATACTTTATCAACATAGGTATTGAATTCAGTATGGTAACCCATACCTTCTGTTTTCTTAACGAGTTCCACGTCAAACACTATATCGTCTGCCGTAATTTCGACGCCATCGCTCCAGTACATACCTTCTCTCAACTTGACTGTCAATTTAGTAAAATCTTCATTGTATTGCGGTCCTTCCGCCGCTAGTGCATTTATAACCTCACCGGTTACATACTCAACCATCCACAGAGGTTCCAACATTACCTGCTGTACACCCCTGTCCGGATTCCGCCATGTCTGAGCCCATACATTGAAGTTACCGGGAGTACCAACTCTTCCGCTTAAAACGTCAACAATAAATGTGTCGCTTCGGCTGATATCTTCAAGCTCAGCAGGCCCTTCGCCCTGCTCGCCGCCGGACCCTGCCTCCTTTGTCCCGCTGCATCCAGCAAGTGTAAGACCCAGCATGGCAATTACACAAAGCAGCGAAATAAGGCGTTTAATCTTCAACTTTATCCCCCCATTTCTTTTTTCTTTCTTCTCCTTGTCCTTTTGATGAATACTTACTGCCCACTCATATAGTTTGAGACACCACCTCCGTTTCAGTTTTAAACCAGGGTAATTTTGCCCTGAAGCAGATCATCGTTGTCACTGCTGGTACCGATGTATACTTCATAATCCATCTTTTCAAGTTCCCAGTTATTTGTCTCGGGGTTATACCAGCACAGCTTTTCTATGGGACATGATATGCTTACTTCTTTGCTCTCCCCCGCTTTAAGTTCCACCCTCTTAAACCCGCGCAGCAGTTTTACAGGTCGATCCACCTTGGAATTCTTAAAACCGACGTACATCTGGACCACTTCAGCGCCGTCTCTTTCGCCTGTATTTGTGATTTTGCACTTGGCGGTCACCTTTTTATCATCAACGCTAAACTCGGCATTCTCTATTTTAAAAGTGGTGTAGGACAAACCGAATCCATAGGGAAACAAGGGTTTGATACCCTCTTTTTCCAGTTTGGCATAGCCGTGGTAATAACCATAATACTGCTCCGTAGTATCCCAGTTTACCTGCGGCAAGTCGGATTCCCTATACGGGACGACAAAAGGCAGTTTCCCGCTCGGATTCACGTCGCCGAACAATATTCTTGCTATGGCAGTGCCACCCTCCATACCGGGATAATATGCCATCATGATAGCATTTACGTAATCCTTCCATTCGGTCATCATAATCATGTTCCCGCCAATCAGTACCACAACGGAATTCCTGTTCTCCGGTCCTACGGCTTTAATCAGGTCAATATCCTCCCTATGAAGCCCGAGCGAATCCCTGCGGTCCCCTCCTATGGCGCCGGTGTAGCTGTCTACCTCGTTTTCTGATATGTACTCACCTTCATCGTTGTGATCATAGCCAACAACCAGCACAACGGCATCGGCTTCCTTTGCCAGCCTTTTTGCGTGCTCGATGTCCTCACCCTTATCGAATATTACCTCGGCCCCGGGTACAGCATTTGAAATGCCCTGTAAAGCTGTTACAACGTATCTCGGGTATACACGGCTGGAACCGAAATCGCCGGTAACTTCTTCATTGGCCAGCCTTCCGAGCACGACTATGCGGCTTATCTTATCCCTGTTAAAGGGCAACACACTGTTTTTGTTTTGTACCAAAGTAATACCTTTCTCCGCTGCCTCAAGCGCCAGAGCAATGTGCTCGTCGCAACCGATAACAGATTCATCATATGAATTATCATCAGCCTCGGTAAATGCAAGCAAAGTGCGTACAATACGCAGGGCTGCATCATTTATCCTTTCCTCAGGGACCAAACCGTCTCTGACTGCCTTTACAAGCTTTTCTCCAAAATGCAGGGTACAGCACATCTCAACGTCCATTCCTCCGTTGGCCGCCTCTACTGTGTCCCTTATACCCCATACAAAATCGCTTATTACAAAGCCGTCAAAATCCCATTCTCCCTTCAGAACTTTGTTAAGCAGATAGTCATTATGCCCGCAGTATACGCCCTTATAGCGGTTGTATGCACTCATTACACTGGCAACACCGGCATCAATACAGTCCTTGAAGTGAGACAGATATACCTCGCGTTCCGTCCTTTTGTCACATTCCACGTTTACCTTAAAACGGGATATCTCCATGGAGTTAAAAGCATAATGCTTAATACAGGCGATTACGTTTTGGCTCTGAACCCCCCTGACCAAAGCCGAGCCCATCTGCCCCAGGTGGAAGGAGTCTTCACCGTAGGTTTCCTGACTGCGGCCCCATCCCGGGTTATATGGCAGATTTATACATACTCCTCCAAAGAAATTACCCCCGTAGGCACGTACCTCTTTGCCGATAGCCCGGCCTATCCTTTCCTCCAGCTCGACATCAAATGTAGCTCCCCTCAGCATTGGCACGGGAAAACATGTACTTTTTCCCGTACCGCACACCACACCGCGGGGCCCGTCGCAAAACAGCAACGGGGGTATGCCTTTTTCTTCGATCCCTCCAGCACGATAGGGAATGTAATTGTAGTGGCGTTCCGGGTTCTCCATCATGTCTTTAATCATGCTTTCCAGGGATACGGCACCGCTCATCAGGCTTACCTTTTCTTCCAGAGTAAGGCTATCCACGATTTTTTTCGCCCTTTCTGTATAGCTCAGCCGGTACTCCTTTGTGCACTTCATATATCTCATCCTCCTTTCTCTATATTAATCTTATTTATTGGACCCATTATAAATTCCCATTTCATTGCTAATAAATCAGACAAATCATGAGAAAAGATTTTATAAAACATATGTATTTTCTCAACGGCGTTTCGGCCTTCCGGCGATTGGATCTCAAATAACCTTCTACTTTTAGATAGGTCTGTGTTTTGCCTCATTATTGCCGGTATTCATTTGATGTTACGGCCGTTTTTTCTTGGACATCGGGTAAAGTATAGCTTCGTAAATAAAGCCGTTTCTTGAGATATAAACGAAATAGAATTGTCCGACTGTTGTGACATGGCTTTTGTTTTTTATATGTATAAGGAATTTATTAGATAGGATAGTATAAGTCCGGTTATAGATTATGGAACCTTTGCGCATTGTTTCACTCATACTGTAGAGGTAAGCCGATCACATATCTCTGCAGGCCATAATTCAACGCCAGCAAAACTTTTAGTAACTGGACCAATTCATAGTCGCGATACCAGTACAACGATGAAAGATCAATTGATATCACAAATATTGCAGTAACTATCAGCCGATAAATGACTACTTATTTGACAAGAAAATAACATCTTTTAACATTAATCAGGTGTTTTGTCTGTTGATCTGATCCATGTTATGCTGGTTCCATTATTATTCCAACATACAATTTGATGAAATGCGCTGTACCAGTTCAATGTGTTATACCGTTTGTAGCGTTGTAGTTGCTGAAAAAGGCAATTTATCATAATCATCGTGGATATGTGTATTGTCTCCCACTTCGCTCCGATGTTAATTATAATACAAAATTTAAAAACTATCAAGTCCATTTTTTTGTTTGTTTTTTATCATTATCATATATACAAAACCATACAATCGTGATAAACTTAATAGCAGAAATAAGGTAAAAAGGGGGTAAATGCCATGAAGAATTTAGGTTTGCAGCTCTATTCCGTAAAAGAGCTGACCGAAAAGGACTTCATCGGCACTTTAAAGGAAGTAGCTAAAGTCGGCTATGACGGAGTGGAATTTGCGGGCTTCTTTAACACGCCTGCCAAGGAGCTCAAAAAGGCTCTGGATGACCTAAATCTTATTCCTTGCGGCAGCCACACAGGCATAGACCTGCTTCAAAACAACCTTGACGAGGTGATAGATTACAACCTCGAAATAGGCAACCGTTACATAGTATGTCCTGGCATTCCTCCACGTATGCGAGATAGCGCCGATGCTTACAAAAAGCTGGCAGAATTGTTCAACGAGATCGGCCGGCGATGCAAGCAGGACGGCATTCAGTTCGCATACCACAACCACGCTTTTGAATTTGAGAAATTTGACGGTGAATACGGGCTGGATATCCTGATGTCCCACACCGATCCCGACCTTGTACACCTGGAGCTGGATACTTTCTGGGTAGAATACTGCGGTTTGAAGTCGGTGGATTTCATGAAAAAATATCCCAAGCAGTGCTCTTCCCTTATCCACATAAAGGACCTTAAGAGCATGGATAATAAGGTGAGCACCGAGATAGGCAGCGGCATAATGGACTTCGTTGAGATCGTTAAAGTTGCCAAAGAGCTGGGAACAAAATGGTATATAGTAGAACAGGAAGAATTCGAGATACCTCAGCTTGAAAGCATAAAGCAAAGCCTTGATTATATGAGGAGCATATTATAGGGAAAGGAGTAGATGACGATGAAGGACGGTAAGCTCTGTATAGGTATAATAGGAGCGGGGAATATAGCTCAAAACGCTCACATCCCGAACTACAAAAAGCAAAAGGATGTTGAGGTAATCGGCGTTTGCGATTTTAACCTTGAAAGGGCTAAAGAGGTTGCCAGCCGGTTTGACATAAAGTACTCATCCAACAACTTCCAGGATATCATCAATATCGAAGAGATCGATGCCATAAGCATCTGTACCCCCAACAGCTCCCACGCCGAGATCGCCATCGCTGCAGCCAACGCCAAAAAGCATATACTGTGCGAAAAACCCATGGCTATGAACGTAAAAGAGGCCGAAGAGATGTACAAAGCTGCCAAGGACAACAACATAGTGTTCATGATGGGCTTTGTAAACAGATTCCGGGCCGACAGCAAGCTCATAAAGGCCCTGGCCGATGCCGGCAAGTTCGGAGAGATATACTATGCAAAAGCAGGCTGGATGAGGAGGCGCGGTACACCCCTGGGTTGGTTTACTGACCTGTCCAAGTCCGGCGGCGGTCCCGTCATCGATATCGGGGTTCACGTCATCGATTTGACATGGTATTTCATGGGCAAACCCAGGCCAATAAGCGTGAGCGCCGCCACATATAGCAAAATAGGCAATTATCAAACCAAGGGCGTAGGCCGTTGGATAGCTCTGGATGCTGACAACATCGTATTTGAAACCGAAGATTCGGCTTCGGGCTTCATCCGGTTCGAAAACGGTGCTACCATGACGTTCGATGTAAGCTGGGCCATCAACGGAAAGGACACGGGAGTATTCAGCTACATCTACGGGACAAAGGCAGGAGCTAGCTTGAATCCGCTGATGATTTACGGCGAAGAGGAAAATTACCTGATGGATTCCTCGCCCGTCATCAGGCAGGAGGACAGCTTCGCCAATCAAATAAGCCACTTTATAGAATGCATACGTGAAGGCAAAGAACCCATATCGCCGGTAGAGGACGGCCTTGAGGTTCAAAAAATGCTCAACGGAATATACGATTCTGCAAAGCTTGGACGAGAAGTGATGCTGTAACGCCTTTCCCTCTATAAATCGAGGGGCACCTCATAGCAGGATGGCGGTATAGACCGTATAAAGATAATAAAGAACCTCCTACAGAGCATATGCTCGGTAGGAGGTTTTTGTTTAATAAGATCAGCCTTCGATTATCTGTTTAGCCAGCTCGATCGGCGATATGGCATCCTTGGAAAATGGCCTAAGCCTGAGGCTGAAATTGAACTCGTGAGGCAACAACCTGTACTGCGGCAGCTGGCCGGGCCCACAGCTGGCACTGCCCAGACCGTGCTGCTTGTAATCCAGGTTTACGGTTATAAAGTCGCGCTTGATCAGGTCATAGGTATGCTTAGCGGCATCCAGATCCTGCGTAGTATACCAGTGGGCGCTGAATTCCAGCTGCGGCATTCCTACGGCAAGCAAGCCCATACCGCGCATATCGGTGAAGGATACCCACCGCACATCGGTACGGTTTCCGTTCTCTTGCGGACGCACATAGGGCGTGTACAGGTCATCCACCTTGCAGCTGTATACGCCAAAGCGATTGGCCTCCTTGCTGTCGCAATAGCTCTCGCCGGGGCCGCGGCCGTACCATGATACCCCGTCCATGCAAGCCGGCAGCGCCATCTGCAGCCCTATCCTGGGCAAGGTTTCGGGCAGCTTGCCCTGTGGTACGCCATGTACCGTTATGACCACATCTCCGCTGCCATAGATGTTATAGATATACTCGCAGACTATGCCCCAGTCAAACACCGGCGGAGCTATGCGGGATACAACCTTTACCTGCACCATGTTTTTATCGCATGCCTTCAATTCAACGCCATCTATGCGGTGCTGCAGCCTATCAAGGCCGGACATGCGCCACTTGGCAGCCTCATGCACATCATTATCAGTGGGTGCCCTCCAAAAGTTCATCTTGGGCCCTTTCATCAGAATATCCTTCCCCTGATAGGTCCAGGATTGCAAGACCCCCATTACCTTATCGAACACCAACTCAAAATCTGCACCTGAAATCAGGAGCCTATTACCTCGTTGCTCATAGCATACCGGCGGCATGGATGCCACATGGACCTTCGGAGCAGGTGCCTCTACCGGAAGCTTGAATTGCGCCCAGGCAACCTCATATCCCCTCTCGGCCCATAGCGTATCAGATGCCAGGACAAAATGCAAGTTCAACCAGTAATCGGTACCGGACTTAACTGCTCGCGGCATTTGCACCGGTATGGTCACGATCTGACTCTCGCCAGCCTTAATATGAGGCATGATAACCTGCCCGCCTTGCAATACCTGTCCGTCTGCAACCACATCCCACGACAGGGCCAGGTGATCCAGGGAAATGAAGTCGTATCGGTTGATAATCCGTACCTTGCCGGCCTTCAAATCCACTTCTTCCACCTTTACCGGCTCGAGCACCTTTCTGTATTCTATTAACCCGGGTGATGGCGTCCTATCGGGGAACAGCAGACCATCTATGACGAAATTGCCATCATTGGGCTGGTCTCCGAAGTCACCGCCGTAGGCGAAGTATTCCTTGCCATCGGCCGTCCTCTGCCTGATGCCGTGATCCAGCCACTCCCACACGCAGCCTCCCTGCAGCCGCTTGTACGTGTAGAAGGCATCCCAGTACTCTTTTAAATTACCCGGTCCATTGCCCATGGCATGGGCGTACTCGCAAAGTATGTGGGGATTCTTCATGTTCGTCTTTTGCCCCAGCTCTATCATCTTCTCCACGGAGGTATACATGGTGCTGTACACATCCGCTACTTTGGGTTCAACCTCTTCATTGTCAAATATGAGCCTGGTCTCCCCTTCATAATGGATGAGGCGGGTCGGGTCTATCTCCCGGGCTTTCTTAGCCATGGCCTCATGGTTTCGCCCAAATCCCGATTCATTACCCAGGGACCACATGATGATGCAGGGATGATTTTTATCCCGCTGAACCATCCTCTCCATCCGGTCCACATACGCCTCTTCCCATTCGGAAGAGTCGCTCAATCTTTCCCAATCGTGTATCACCGCAAAGCCGTGGCACTCGAGGTCAGCCTCATCTATAACGTAAAGCCCATATTCATCGCACAGGTCATAGAACCTGGGATCATCGGGATAATGGGAGGTCCTCACCGTATTTATGTTGTGCCGCTTCATGATGATAACGTCTTCTATCATGGCATCCAATGGGACCGCCCTGCCAAGGTCGGGGTGATGCTCGTGACGGTTTACGCCCTTGAGCTTTATGGCAACGCCGTTGACCAAGAAGTTTCCATCCTTCAGCTCTATGGACCTGAATCCAACTTTGGAAGGAATGATTTCCAAAATACGTCCATCGGCATCCTTTACGGTAAGCAGCAATTTATATAGATAAGGCGATTCTGCCGACCATTTCTCCGGATTGGATACGGGGATCTCTATATCCAATGTGGTCTGACCAGCAGCAGAAACGGAGAACTGCCTTTTAAGCGGATTTTCTATAACGGGATAACCATTAGCATCCAGCAGCTTAATCTCCAATTCTCCGTTTACTCCTTGCTGGGATGCGTTGCTCAAAACAGCCCGGATATGGAGAACCGCATCTTGGTACTTTTCATCCAGCTGGGTGCGTACAAAGTAATCAAACAGATGGACTTTGGGCCTGGCAAGGAGATATACATCCCTGAATATACCGCTCAGCCACCACATGTCCTGGTCTTCCAGATAGCTCCCATCGCTCCACTGGTACACTTTAACGGCCAAAGTATTCTTGCCCGTACGTACCCAGGGGGTTATGTCAAACTCGGACGGCAAACGGCTGCCCTGGCTGTATCCAACCTCGTTGCCGTTTACCCATACATGGAATGCGCTGTCCACTCCCTCGAATCTTAATGTTATCTGATGTCCCTGCCAGCTTTCGGGTATGTAGAAATCTCTCCTGTAGCAGCCGGTGGGATTCTCGGTGGGCACCCTCGGCGGATCCACCGGGAAAGGATATATCACGTTGGTGTAGTGCGGCCGGCCGTATCCCGCCATCTGCCAGTTTAAAGGCACCTGAATGTTATCCCAGGCCGTCACATCATAATCTTCCCGGTAAAACCCTTCGGGCGCTTCCGCAGGAGATCCTGCATAGTAGAACTTCCACACCCCATTGAGCAGCTTAAATCGCATGGATGCCTCCCGTTGGCCTATCAATGCCGACGCCTCGTCCTGATAGGGAATGAAATAAGCCCTGCTGCACATACGATTGCGTTGAAGTACCTTTGGGTTTTCCCATTCATTCAGGATTTTATCCTGTTCATGCATAATAAAATCGCCCCTCCTATCTCAATAATTTTTTTATTATCTTCAAATAGCTCGCATGTGGCCAGCATCCCGTCAATTGTATCACATATGGTATTATAAGCCTTCGCATCAGTCTACATGCAAATGCCATTTGAATCCCTCAATAAATTGCAGCAGCCAGCGTATTTTTAGCAACATTTGCTATATTCGACGCTGATTGCTCAAACCCTTCCGCTCTTTAAAGAATTTAGCCTGATATTTCTTTCAAAGCTTCCAATACCACGGGAATTGATTCCCTCCAATTCTGCGGATAATGCTCTGAAATTTCAAATGCTAAATTGGTACCATCCACCGTACCCTGCCTTACCAGATCGTAAACCAGATCCTTTAATTCCTTGGGCGGGAGATAGTAATTGGATACGTTTATGTTGCACCAGAACTTCTTGTTTGGCCAGGCTTTCCTGCACTCTTCCAGAGTCATGTCCCCTTCCGGAGGTGGTGTTAAGGATTCAATTAAATCTATGGGGGCTTCTGCAATCAAATCCTTGCATGACTTTAATTTCCCGTCGTAATGGGTACCGATGATCTTCCCGGATTCTCGGATCATGGTAAAATACTTCTGATACACGGGCATATGAAATTTCTTATATCGATTGGGCCCCATTGTCTCGGCGGTAAAGTTCTCCAGGCAATTCACATACAGCCCCGGCCCTTCGGCTATTATTTCGGCATGCCGTGCAAAGTTCTTCAATAGCGCCTCATAAAGGGTCATTATCTCATCTTCATAATCGAAGAGATGATATGAGAAATTCTCCAACCCCACATAATCCACCAATATCTGCTGTATGGGGGTCCTGGGCATTCCTATATATGGAACGAAAAATGGCGGAAGAATATTCATAAGGCGGTGGTATGAGTCATAATCCGGACTGATTTCCGTATTTTCCACTATATAGGTGAGAACTTTATAATCCTCCTTTGTAGTAATCCAATATTTTTGAACCCAGTCATCCTCCACAATGGAATATATTTCGCCTATGGGCGTTCTCATAATTCTCTTCTTCAATATTCTGGCATTTTCAACATAGGTGTCCTCCAAATATTCCACATTTTTTCGTCTTTGGCTTACCACGCTGAGGGTATACGTGACGCCCAAGCCTTCCTTGAACAGGTTCCACCACTCGGGCTGGGCCGATAGATTGCGCCACTCCCACCAATATATGGTGTATGGAATTCGCCTGGGCTTCTGGCCTTTCCAAAACGCTTCGATATTTTCCCTAATATCCATTTTATCACCTCTTACGCCTTCTTGCTTTTTATATTGCCTTATTTGCTTTCCTTTACACTATATACTGTTCTTCAAATCCGTGCTCTTTAACCCCTTACCTCAATAAGATTCGCCTTTGCACCGGAATCTACAACTCAAACGGCTTTTATTTTGACGTTATAAACGGGCAATGCCTCAACGTTTATGAGCTCCGCCATCCTGCCTTTTGTAAACTCGGGCCATTTTTGGAGATATATGCCTTTATCGCGGGTCAATGGCGATACCTTTATAATGATCCCCTCCTGCCATTTATCCTCGCACATGGACAGGGCAATATCAAAAGGCCCACCATTATAATATCCGTCATTTACCAGCTCATCTTTAGCAAAAGCCTGAATGACATCGCCGATAAAATTCACGCGCACCAGGACGTCATGCACATCCTCCAGCGAATCCTTCGGTAGAACTATCTTCCATTGGCGCACTTCGTCCAGCTCATCATCGGCTACAAACAAATACTTATCATATTTATTGGGGAGAGGGGTTTTATCTTCAATTACATCGGCATCGATATCTTTTTGCGGCAATTTAATCCTATATCTTTCAAAAATGCCCAATTTTTCTGCTGCCAGCTGTTTACCTTTCGCATACAACTTCCTTTTTATTGAGGGATAAACGGTCATGATGGCCTCGGGGTTTTCGCCGTATACAACCAGTTCAACGCCCTTAAAATACAGGTCATTCCCCTGGCACATCACGAAAACATCTTGCCCGCCGATATTTCCCTTCCAGCTCCGCCTGGCTTCTTCAGGGGTTAAAGTAACCAGGAGAATATCTCCTTTTTCCGTGCATATGCGTATCGGAGATGCCATACCCGCCTTCACGCACATCATAACCGTATCTCCGTTTTCCTTTAAAACCCTGGAACCGGCCGGATCCACAATGTTTATATCTCCCTTAAAAATGTACTCGGGCGCTACGCCTTCACAGGCTATAAAGAAATATGCAACCTCGTTCCCGGAATTTACAAGACACAGGGGCTGGACTGTGGCCTGTTTAAGTACCACATCCTCCATCTTAAAGTTAAACGGCCAGAAGAAATAGGCATCCTTTTTCAGAGTAAAAGGAACGGAGGGCAGCGAAAGGACCTCTTCGTCCAAATGTACATGCGCCTGTACCCCGGGAATATCACCAATGCCTGGATATCTTTGATGGTTGTTAAAAAAGATAAAGCCGGAACCATCCCGTGCAACTCTAATTGCCATCCGTGCGGTGGTGGTATCATAGCGGTCCTTGGGCAACTTGTCGGGCAGCACGGTTACCATAGGCGCCAGACGATGGCCAAAATCCCGCAGGAATAAGTGAAAACACTTCAAAATATGATAGTGCTCGCGTATCTGCCCGTATTGTCCGATAGCTGCCTGGAAATCATAGGAGATAACCGGATAATCGTTAGGGTAGTTGGTATCCCTCGATTCCTGCATGGTGGATAAGCGGCCGATGGGATTGCTCCCGCCGTGGAACATATAATAGCCCAGCATATTGGCCCCACTGGCCAGCTTTACCATCGGAACAGAAGCTACATCATCGGGGCTGAGCAGAGGTCGGCGATGATATGTATACTGTATACCGCCACCAATTTCACAGGTAAAATACGGATATAAACCCAGCTTGGAGTTATCGACCGTTGGTGTAGAACTACTGCCAAAGAGATCGTTGCCAATACCCGCATCGTTACGGACGGCGCTGAAAAAATACCCTAAATTTGGCTTTAATTCATTTACATGTTGTTCCCATGGCGCTTCCGGATAGCCTCCAAACATAGGTATAACTTCCAGTTCGGGGAACTCCGCTCCCCCATCTCCTCCCCATCCGGTTACAGTATACAGAGGGGCTAGCATTCCTTCTTCCTGGGCAATTCTTTTTAACGTCAACAAATGCTGGGACCCATGCTGTAGCTCGTTCTCAAGCTGTATGCCGATTATGGGCCCTCCATCTTTATAATATAATCCTTCAAGCTGCTTGGCAATTTCACGGTACAGAATACGGACATAATGAAGATATGTAGGGTCGTCCGTTCTGAGTTTACATCCCTTGCTCAGCAGCCAGTCGGGAAATCCACCGTTTCTGCACTCTCCATGACACCAGGGACCAATCCTGGCCAAAAAATACATACCATGCTGTCCGCATAATTCAACAAATCTGCGCAGGTTACAGTTACCGCTCCAGTTAAACTTACCCTCTTCTTCTTCATGATGAATCCAAAATATATAGGAAGCAATAATGTCAATGCCCGCCGCTTTCATCTTAAGTATTTCTTCTTCCCACCGTTCTTCGGAGTAACGCGAATAATGGAATTCCCCCATTACGGGTAGCCATGGCCGATCCCCTTTTTCTAGATAGCGGCTATTGGGAATAAGGCTAGTTCCTTCCGGATTAACATCTCCCATCTTCAAGTGGCCTTTAATAGGCTCGTTATACCGGGAAGATTTAAAAAAGAAATTCATCTCTTTAACCCCTCTCCTATATATTTTTATCCGCTTTATGAGCCGGCTCAATTTGTCCCCTACAGATGAAAATTCCCCAATCTTGCAAAATAAATGCCAAAAAATTTACCAGCAGTTTACGGCCTTATAATTGTATTTTCCAATCACTCCCGGGAATTGTCAAGCACCTGCCCTTACGGGCTTTGCCCCTCGCATGATTTTCAAATACAATTGCCGATAGGCCATCCTGCCTGGCAAAAGATGAAAATTCCATGTTGCAATTTTGGGGAATTTCATTTAAACCAATAGCCTTTCAATTATAAATATTTAACCTCATATAATTTCCTATTATAAAACTTAACATTTCTCGTCAATCTATATTATGCCTTTCTATCCATCAAGGCAAAATATTCTCCGTTAGCTTATTCGGCTAGCTTATAAAACCCTCAAACTTGTAAAAATTTGTATTATTAACCCTTAAGGCTTCCTATCATAATCCCCTGTATAAAGTACCGTTGCAGGAACGGGTACACCAACAGGATCGGCACGGTTGCCACCATAATTGTGCAGTATTTCACCAACAACCTGTAGCTTTCCTGCTCGCTTTGTCCAACTGATCCTATCTGTGTCATGCTCTGAGTGCTGTTCTTCAACAATATTTCACGCAATATAACCTGTAATGGGAATTTATTCTTGCTTGTGAGGAACAACGATGGATTAAACCATTCATTCCATCTGCCTACTGCATAAAACAGAGCGATAACCGCCACAGTAGCTTGAAGCACAGGTACGGCTATAACCCATACTATCCGCCAATCGCTGGCTCCATCCAATTTTGCCGACTCAATCAAGCTGTCGGGCACGGTAGTAAAGGAAGTGCGCATAACTATCAAATTCCACGTATTTACAACGGTCGGCAGGATAACTGCCCATCTACTATCCATTAACCCCATGTTCTTTACCATTAGAAAGAACGGGATTAGCCCTCCCTGGAAATACATGTAGAAGATTATTAACGCCATTACTACCTTATTCCAATACAACCCTTTCCTGGACAATACATATGCTCCCAAGATGGTTACAAACATGCTCAACAACGTACCTACAACCACGTAGAATAGGGTGTTTAGATACCCGGATACGATGTTTGGGTTATCAAATACCAAACTGTATCCCTTTAATGTCGGGTTCCCCAATGGCCACAGGTAAAATCCCCGTTTAGCATAGACCAGAATAGGATCGCTTATCGAGGCTATCGCAACATGCCACAGAGGATACAAGGTGACCACACAAATAATAAAGAGCAATATATAGTTGACAAAGGAAAATACCTTTTCACCTCGCGTTTGCATGTACATTATCTATCATTCTCCCTTCATTACCATAGACTTACTTCGGTAATCTTTGCGCTGACTTTATTCGCTAATATAACCAACAGGAAATTGACCACCGAGTTAAACAATCCAACCGCCGTAGCAAAGCTAAAGTTGCTCTCTACAATACCTTTTCTATAT
>Ga0134098_1000885_pt1 | contig 28214 bp, 24 predicted proteins | sample 9_3taG_FD_94456 | JGI IMG/M metagenome (GOLD analysis project Ga0134098, IMG submission 94456) | Switchgrass degrading microbial communities from high solid loading bioreactors in New Hampshire, USA - 9_31_10_142_A3 metaG | ecosystem: Engineered > Bioreactor > Semi-continuous > Anaerobic >... | reverse complement strand
ATCAGCCCCTGGGCGCCAAACCGCGACAGCAGCAGCCACAACGTGTTCGCACTGACCCGCCGGCCAGTGCGCAGTGCTTCCACACTCTCAGCGCCGGGAAAGCCGTCAGGACCCCAGATCTTTTTCCACCAGGGAAGGGTCGGGCTTCTCCTCAAGGTTTACTCCATTCCCTTTCGTGCTCCGCGCCGGCCGGTAGCGCATCGAGATGATGAAGAAATCCCCCATGCCGCGCAACAGCGGCGCTCGCGCCAGCCGTTCATCCAGCGCACACAGCAGTTTGTACAACCTCCGGTGCCGGCGGGCCAGGTTCTTGCTCTCCGCAGGAGGGGCGAATATCGATAGACCCTCGACATCCAGCAGTTCAAATTCGCTCCCCAGTGCCTCCCGGACCTGCCCGGGTGTGTAATAGTACACCATAAAGTATTTCCCTTCCAGATGAGCGCGTGTTCCCCCCGGCCTCAGGCGGCGGAACGCCAGCCGGAAATCGCCGCTGAACGCCAGCGCCAGTTCCCAGGGGCAGACCGGCGGCATAATCACCCAGGTGACCAGCCCGCCGGGCCGCAGCACGCATGGCAGGTGCCGGGCCACCAGGCGCAAATCCGGGATGCAGTTCAACCCGCCCAGGTTCGAAAAAACCGCATCGAACGGTCCACCCTTCACCCGGTCCAGTTCGGTGAACGAATGGCGCTCGCAGCTCACCAGCTCTTCCAGCCCCAGCTCTGCGACCTTTTTCTGCAGGCGGCCCAGCATCCCCGGGGCAATATCCGTGGCGTGCACGCGGAAACCCTGTTGGGCCAGATACACCGCGTCTGTACCCGTTCCGGCGTTGAGCTCTAAGATATGCGCTCCGGGCGGCAGCCACCGGGTGAGATGGGCATAGACCTTCCCCCGCATGCGCGCCAGGTTGGGATGGTCCTGGGCAAAACGGTCATATTTTTCAGCGGTCAGCGAAAAAGCCTCGGCCAGATCTGCGAAGGGTTCGGCCAACTCGTTACCCATCCCTCTGCGCGGACGGTATCGATGCGTCCAGCGGGTGCTGCAGACCGGGCAGGCTGGTCACACCCCGGTGCGGGGCGCTCTTTAACCGCCGCAGCCTGAACCACGCCAGCGGCAGGGTGACGGCATGGTAGCATGCCGCTGCCACAGCCCGCATAATGCTGCCTCTCTGCTCGTTCCTCACCGGATTGCTCGTTCCCTTCTGCCTGCCGCTCAACCGCCACCAGGTCCGCCGCAGGCGGTACTCCTTGTGCAGCACGCTGTGAAGCTGCCGGTAAAAAGCAGTCGAGAAAGGTCCCTGGTACAGCATCGCCAGGTCGTTCGAATCAATCCAGTTCTGCTGCACGCCGAGCTGCGCTTTCACCGCTTCATGAAAGCGCGTCCCGGGCAGCGGGTAGGAGACCGACATCCCGATATCGTCTGGCCGGCATTCCCACACCATCTTCATTGTTTTCAGAATATCCTCCCAGCTCTCTCCAGGGTAGCCGAACTGCAGGAAAAAACCCACCCGGATCCCGGCTTCTCTCAGCCGCCGGGCTGCCTCGTAAATCTGCTCGACGCGCGTGCCCTTATCCATGGCCTCAAGGATATGCTGCGCCCCCGATTCGGCGCCTACCCACGCAGTGTGACAGCCGGCCCGCCGCAGGGCTTCGATCTCACCCTCTCGCAGCAGCAGATCGACCCGGTTGAGGCATTTGAACGGGATCTTCACCCCCTTTTCCTCCAGCAGGTCAGCGAAGCGCTGCACCCAGCCCGGCCTGAGGCCAAAGATATCGTCCACAATCCACAGGTGGTCGGGGCTGTACACTTCCTTCAGCCAGGCCACCTCCGCGGCGGCGTTCTCCGGGCTGCGAGAGTGATAGCGCTGCCCCCAGATCGGCTTCGCACACCAGTTGCAGTGGAAGGGGCAGCCCCGGGTAGTGGCCAGGTTCATCGAGAAGTACCCGTGCCGTTCCAGCCAGATTTTGCGGTAGCGCTCAATATCCACCAGATCCCAGGCCGGGAAGGGCAGAGAGTCCAGATCACGAATGTCATCCCGAGGGGATGTGATCACCAGCGATTCCCCTGCCCGGGCAGGGACTCTGTAGGCCAGCCCGGGTGTTTCGGCCAGGTGCTCCGGGGTGCGCCCGCTGAGCTGGTCGACCAGTTCTCCCAGCGTGACTTCGCCCTCTCCGCGCAGCACAAAATCCGCCCCGGCCGCCAGGTACTCTGCAGGGTGATCCGTGGCATCTGCCCCGCAGACAATGACCGTGCAGCCGCGTTCCCGCGCCAGTGCGATCATTTCATAAGCCGCCTGGCGCATGCGCAGCAGGCACATCTTCGAAAGGTAATTGAAGTTATCTTCAAACAGCACAGCATAGAGCGGCCGGTGAGCTTCGAGCGCCCGCCGCCAGTCATCCGTCGATTCGGCCAGCATGGCGTCGAACAGCGCTGCCTCGCAGCCCCTCTGGCGCATGTAGCTGGCTGCATACAGGGTACCCAGAGGGGGGTATGGCTGCATTGCCTGCCACAGCTTGGGGTCGAAGCGCAGGAAGTACGACTGGCCAAACAGGATCTCGCTCATGGCATGCCCTCCAGCGCTCCCTGCAGCAGGTGTTCTGCCTCCTGAGCGAGGCCCAGGCGTTCCACACGCGCTTCGAAAGCTGCCAGCGCACGCCGCCCGTGCCCGTCAAAGTGTCCCTTGCACCAGTCTGCTCCAAAGTTCACTTCGGCACGATCCCCTGGCTGGTTGTTGAATTTCCTGATTTTGCGCTCCATCTCCCAGCGCTCGAGACGGTCCACGGCCGGAGCGCGCAGCCCCGTCTCAACCGCAGAGCGCAGCAGACCACGACCGGAAGTACTGTGCCGCCCGTTCGAGGCCTGTATTACTCCGACTTCCGGCGCGCCCAATGCGTTCGGCAGCAGCGCGCGGGTCCAGTCGTTCACCGCCCTCATCCGCTCGTAAACATCCATACCGGCCACCGGCACCATCTGCGCCAGCTCGTGCGCCGTGTACAGGCTGCGGTCGTTAATCTGCAGACGGTTCTCCGCCAGGTAGTAATTCGGGCACAGCAGCACATTGCGCTGCTGGGCATGCCGCACCAGCAGGATGCCGAACGCACGGCACACCCACAGACGCCCGGGCTCGGTCACCACCAGGAAGTCCAGATCCAGCCGGCCGTCGACGTTGCTCACCGCCAGCGCCCCCGTCACCGCAGTCATGCGCACGAAGGGCAGCCGCCCCAGGATTTTTCCGTAGTGTACGGCTGCCGGCCACAACCTCGCCGCCGTTCTCTGGCGAGCCTTCCTCACTGCGCTCAATTCCTCTCGCCCGCGCAGCGTGATGTACCCGCCGGCCTGGTTTAAGTGCTCTCGCGCCAGACGCCCGCAGGTCAGCGCCTCACAAACTTCATCCAGGCTGGCCCGCTGGCCGATCAGGTAGCGCTGCAGTTCTTCCGGCCGCAGGGGATAGTCGAACACATCGGCGTAGACGGTGGTCAGTACTACGGCCAGGTCCAACCTGTCTTTATCCATGGGTTGCCATCCTTTTTCGCCGCTGCACTGCCAGCGCCTGGACAATGCTCATCCCCGAGGTGAACAGCAGACCCAGGCAGAAGCTCAGCGAGTAATAGGCGATGAGCCAGTTCTGCGCCCGCACCGCCATGTAAACGGTCCCCATGTTTACCAGGGCAAGCAGCAGCTCAAAATACACGATCGCATCCAGCCGGAGCTGGTATCGGCTCCGGGTCCAATCTTCCCCGCGCCTTCGAATGCCGAATTTGGGTGTGCGTTCGAAAACCCCCGGCCGGCTGGTGTAGACCTGCAGAGCGGCCCACACTGTGTTCACCATCATCCCGGCCCCCAGGCACGAGATACATAGGATCGCCGGCACTTTTTTCCACCAGGTGTGCCCGAGCTGCTGCTGGGCAACGGCAAAAAACGCGGTCGGCGCCAGCGCCGTGGCGTTGAATAGAAAGGCGATCCCAAACAGCGTGAGCAAATTGGAATAGCGCTGCGAGAGCACCAGGATCAGCGGGTAGAGGAAGACCAGGGCGAATAGAAGCAGGTGCACCACATAGCCCGTCAGATGCAGCGTGGCTTCCATTTTCAGAGAAAAAGGCGCCGCCGATTCCCAGATCTGGGGCAGGAATTTTCGGGCGCATTCCAGGCTGCCGCGCGCCCAGCGCTGCTGCTGCCGCCGGTATGCGCTGAAGCTGACCGGAAGTTCTGCAGGAACCTCCAGGTCGCGCAGATACACCGCCCGCCAGCCCTTGAAAAAAGCCCGGTAGGAGAGGTCCAGATCTTCAGTGAGAGTCTCTGCTTTCCATCCTCCTGCATCGATCATCGCCTGCCGCCGCCAGATTCCGGCCGTTCCATTAAAGTTGAACCAGTAGCCGTTCTGGCTGCGGGCGAACTGCTCCACCATGAAATGTGCATCGATCGAAAGAGACTGCAGATAGGTCAGCACGGAGTAATCCCGGTTGACATGCCCCCAGCGCGCCTGCACAAAACCGACGCCCGGATCCTTATAAAAGTGCGGAATCGTACGTTTGAGAAAATCGGCGGGGGGGATGAAATCGGCGTCGAAGATCGCCAGGAATTCGCCCCGGGCCTGGTGCAGCCCTTCCATCAGGGCTCCGGCCTTGTACCCGCTGCGCTCCCGGCGGTGCAGATGGAGAATATTGATCCCCTGCTCGCACAGTTCTGCTACCTGCTTTGCCACCAGCAGGGCGGTCTCGTCGTCCGAATCATCCAGCACCTGAATCTCCAGCAGGTCACGGGGGTAATCCAGTTTCGCCGCAGCCAAAATCAGCCGGCTGGCGACGTACAGTTCGTTGTAAATGGGTAGCTGCACCGTCACCACGGGCCATTCCTCAATAGTGATCTCCTCGCTGCGCTGCTCCCCTCTGCGCCAGGTCAGGTAGGTCAGATAGAAGAAGTTCACCCCGTAGATAAACAGAGACCCGACCACAATCAGGTAAAGGATAGCTGTAGGGATAAACAGCAGGTCAAGCATGGCTCTGCCCCCGCAGCGCTGACAGGTATGCCATCCCCCACAGCCCCCAGGCCAGCCATTGCCACAGCCGCCCGGGAACCAGCAGCCAGGTGTAGTAATCGAAGAAACCCACCAGGGTCACCGCCAGCAGCAGCCCCGAGGCGCCAACCAGCGCCGGGCCGAAATGCAGCCTGCGCCGGTTCAACCACAGGGCCAGCCAGGGTGCCGCGCTCAACAGGGCGTAAAACAGCGCGCCGAAGATCCCGGTCTCTGCGGCCACGTCCAGCAGGACAAAGTGGGCTGGCTGATAGTCCACCGGAAATACAGGGTAACGCCCACGCAGCGCCAGCGGAAACGTACCCAGCCCGGTTCCCGAGACCGCGTTTTCGGCAAATATCTCGTTGGCTGCATTGTTCAACAGCGGACGTGATCCCAGGGACTGCATTTCCTGTGGATTCTCTGCAAACGAGCTTCCCCGGTTCAACCGCACCCCCAGAACCGGCGCATATGCCACGACAAAGGGCAGCAGCACGATAAGACTGGCAGCCCACAGGCTCAGTAATCGCAGCAGTAATCCATGATCCCGTTTTCGCCATACCAGCCAGGCCGCCAGCGCGGATCCGGCAGCAAAGGCCAGCCAGGCTGAACGTGAGAACGTCACCAGCAGTCCCAGGGCTCCGGCGGTGAAGAAAGCCGCGTAAATGCTGTCCCACCTGCTGCGCGTGCTCATATACCAGGCCGCGAGCAGTATCAATCCAAAGGCCAGAATACCGCCCAGCAGATTGGGGTGATCGGTGAGACCGTAGGCCCTCAGCAGACGAACGCCGCTGCTGAAGACGACGCTTACACCGTTCCAGTCCGGGTCGAGTTCGTATTCTCCCAGCGTCTGCAGCCCCAGATCTCCCTGCTGCAGCACCTGCCCGATCCCGACCAGGGCCTGGATGAAAACCTGCACCAGCAGCGGCAGAGCGAGCTGGCTCAACGACCGTATTTGATTGATCACAAACAGGTAAAACCCCAGCAGCAGCACCAGCCGTCCGGCGTGATACGTCGACAGCAGGGGATCGATGGATTTTATGACACTGAGCAGCCCGGTTACCGTTACGCCCATCAGCGGATAGGTTAGAAACCACGGCCCCAACTCGATGCGGCGCGGCCGCAGGGCCAGGCTCAATCCCCAGAACAGCAGCGTTCCCAGGAAGAACCAGTCGCTGCTGAACAGCAGCACGTCGGTATAGTCCGCGTAGATGGGTGGGAATTCTCTGTGCATTAAGACGAGCCGGAAACGCAGCGGGAGTGCGATCAGTGTCAGGGCAAAACAGACCTGGGATAGGGCTTCGCACCATCGGGCAGCATCCAGCTCCACTCGCACTCTGGAAACCGGCTTGATCATCTTCACTCTTCCACTCCTCCGGCCTGGTCACACGCTTTCGACTGCAGGTCGTGTTCAGGCTTTTCCCCCGGTGTAAAGGAATACCAACCCTGTAAAAATCCGCCGGACTGAATTCAGCGTATAAACAAATACAGGCCGCCCATCGCGACCACGTACCGCCTGTCTGACGAAGATGTGATCAGATCGAACAATAATTTTTACCCCGATGGATGCTCAAGTGTTGATTAATGGCCGTGCGCTGGGACGCCGGATCACCGGCGTGGAACGCTACACTCGCGAAGTGAGCGCTCGCCTGGGCATCCCCCTCAGGACTGCCGGCATCCACGCCCCGCAGGGGTTTCGCGGTCATATCTGGGAACAGGTTTTTCTCCCTCAGCAGATCAGCAAACATGAAATCCTCTGGTCCCCGGCCAATTCCGGCCCGCTGGCAGTCTCTAGACAGGTGCTCACCATTCACGACCTTAGCGTGGTCGACCATCCGGAATGGTTCAATCCCCGCTTCGCCATCTGGTACCGCTGGCTCCTCCCCCGTTTGGCCCACAGGGTGAAACTCATCATTACTGACTCCCTGTACTCAAAAATACGCATTTCCCGGGCCTTTCGGATTTCCGCGGATAAAATTCATGTCGTTCCCTGCGGTGTCGATGCGGAAAAGTTCTATCCCCGTCCCGATGTGGAGCGCGCCCGCCTGCGCCGCAAATACAGCCTGCCCCCGGCTTACATGCTCTTTGTCGGCACGCTCGAGCCGCGCAAGAACCTGCCAACGCTTGTGCACGCCTGGGCGCAAGTCTTCCGGGAAGTCAGGCCTGTGCACCTGGTGATCGCCGGGGGACCGGGTGATGCATTTCGCCGGCTTTCCCACCTGGAGGCGCCGGCGGATGGAGTCCTGCAGGTCGGGTATGTCAGCGATGCCGATCTGCCAGCCCTTTACTCGGCAGCGCTGGGTTTTGTCATGCCTTCCCTTTACGAGGGCTTTGGGCTGCCCATTCTGGAGGCCATGGCCTGCGGGACTCCCGTGATCGCCGGACGTGCGGCCGCCCTCCCCGAAGTAGTGGGCGAGGCCGGCCTGCTCATCGACCCCCTCTCCGTCCCGGACCTGGCTGCTGCCCTGCGCTGCCTGGTCCAGGACGACGAACTGCGCCGCGACCTGGCTCGCAAAGGTTACGAGCGATCCCGCCTCTACACCTGGGACCGCTCCGCCAGGCTGGTCAGGCAGGCCCTCCAGCAGGCTGGTGCTGCATGAGTGCAGGTCTCAAGATCGCCTTGGTGCAGGATGCACTTCCCTTCCGCGGCGGGGCGGAACGTATGCTGGAAGCCGTGCTCGAGATCCTGCCCCACGCCTCGCTCTATACGCTGGTCTACAACGCCCCTGCTTTCCACGGCATGCGTATCGCCGCGCGCCAGGTCCACACCTCCTTCATCGATCGTCTGCCCGGCGCACGGCAATCGCACCGTGCGTATCTGCCCCTCTTCCCATTCGCCATCGAGCAGTTCGATCTCTCCGATTACGACCTGATCCTCTCCTTCAGTTACGCCGTCGCCCACGGCGTGCTGGCCCGACCCGGGCAGCGGCACATTTGCTTTTGCTACACGCCCTTGCGCTACGCCTGGCACCAGTATCATGCCGCCTTCCGTCAGGGCGGACCAGGCGCTGGTCTGCGTTCCTGGCCGCTAAGAATTCTCCTCCACTACCTGCGCCTCTGGGATCAGGCAGCCGCATCCCGGGTGGATGGTTATGTCGCCGTATCTAACTGGGTGGCGCAGCTGGTCTGGCGCGCTTACCGCCGTCCGGCGCGGGTGATCTACCCGCCCGTGGAGGTCGATCACTTCACTCCCCTCTCGCCCAGGCAGGATTACTACATGGTCCTCTCGCGCCTGGTCCCCCACAAGCGGGTAGACCTGATCGTTGAGGCCTTCTCGCGCAGCGGCCGCCCCCTGATCGTGGTCGGCGCAGGGGAGGAACAGTCACGTCTGTCTCGGTTGGCATCTTCGAACGTGCAGATCCTCGGCTGGCAGCCGGAGGAGAAGGTCCGCTCTTTGTTAGCCCGGGCAAAAGCGCTGGTGCATGCGGCTGAGGAGGAGTTTGGCATCGCACTGGTCGAGGCGCAGGCCGCAGGCTGCCCGGTGATCGCTTTCGGCCGCGGCGGGGCTGCCGAGACAGTCATCCCAGGCAAAACCGGCCTGCTCTTCCCGGATCAGACCGTCGAAAGCATTCTGGAGGCTGTCGAAATCTTTGAAAACAACCGCCTGCTGTTCTCTGTGGACGACCTGCGCTGGAATGCGGAACGTTTCCGCAAAGAGCGCTTCCAGCAGGAAGTGCTCAATCTCATTGAACAGCAGTCCCCGGTCGCGGTATCGGACCTGCTGTACACGCCCCAGGACCCATGACCACACTTGAACTATCGATCGGCGCTTCATCCCGCGCGGCCAGGGCAGCAAAATCCATCCTGGACTGGCTGCTCGCTTTCTGGCTGCTCGTGCTGCTTTCCCCCTTATGGCTTTTGATCGCTCTGTGGATAAAACTGGATTCGCCCGGCCCGGTGATCTTTCGCCAGCCGCGCCTGGGCCAGGATGGGCGCATTTTTCACATCCTGAAGTTTCGCACCATGGTCCCGACCGCCGAACAGGAGCTGGAAGAAGTTCTGCAGGGCAGTCCGCAGGCCCGGCTGAGCTGGGAGCAGTACCAGAAGCTGCGCCAGGACCCGCGCCTCACCCGCTGCGGCCGCATCCTGCGCCGCTTCAGCCTGGATGAAATCCCCCAGCTCTGGAATGTGCTGCGCGGAGAAATGAGCCTGGTCGGGCCGCGCCCGATCCTACCCCGCCAGCGAGAACTCTACGGGGCTCCTTTTTCAGTCTACTGCCAGGTAAAGCCGGGGATGACCGGGCTGTGGCAGGTGAACGGCCGCAGCCGGACCTCTTTTTCTGAGCGTGTTGATTGGGACGCTGCTTACCTGCAGAACTGGTCTCTGCGCCTGGACCTGCATATTCTGCTGCGTACCATCCGTGTGGTGCTGCGCGGTGATGGCGCCCTGTAAATCCCCTGCTTATGCCTTCTGGTAGGCGATCACGACCGCCTGCAGCTTATCCTCAAGCCCCTGCAGACATTCGATCTGGCTCTCATTGATCGGGGCTACCTTCAGGTTCCCCAGCGCAAAGCTGAGCGATTCGAACTCCGGGAGACCGCTGGTCTGGTAAGCCAGCAGGACGTCAACCCCTTCTCCCAGAGTGTTTTCGGCCTCCTGCAGCAGGTTCAGGTTCTCACCTCGGAGATCGGCCCAGGTCCATCCACTGGTGTTCATGTTTTCCTCCTTATAATCAGTCTTTTCGCCCGGGTACCTTCCCGGTGAGCAAGACAACGCCGCCCGGTGTCAATAATTCTACCAACATAATATTACCCCCGCATTTCAACCTTGATCTTTGATGCTGCCGCAGGTTGCTTCGCACACGATATTTCGGACTTTCGCTCAAAGCGCCTGTGAGCAGCCAGAATCAACCGAAAAAGTCCTCCAACACCGGCGCCAGGACATCCTCCGAGACTTCGTGCGTCTGCCCCTCAAGGATGCGCAGCTGGCCCTGCGGCATGGCTTCTGCCAGCTTCTTCGCCGTCCCCTGCATAAACGGATAACTCGCTCCTCCCGCAATCACCAGCACGGGTACATTCACATTCCTGGCGCGCTCCACGGGCACATCGGCTTCCTCGCCCATTGCTGCGGCATCATAGGCCAGCGTATGCCCCACCGCCTCGAAAAACGGCCAGATCGGCGCCTGGCGCATCCCCTCCACATCCTCTGGCCTGGCTCCGGTTAACTGCATGAAAATCGCCACGGCGTCGCCTTTGCGGCCTTCCTGCAGGACCTCATTCAATTTTCGGCTGTATTCCTTCCACTGCTCGCGGGCGATCGGGTCCGCGTTGTAGGGCGGTTCGTACAGGGCCAGCTTCTGGATGCGCTCACCCAGCTGCAGCTGCATCTCCAGGGCCAGTGCTGCCCCGGAGGATATCCCGTAAACAAACGCCCTGCCTCCCGCCGCTTCGATCAGGGCATCAATGTCCTCGATTTCTTTCTCCAGAGCGTACGGCAGCGTGTCCCCGCTCTCGCCTCGTCCGCGCCGGTCATACGTAAAAACGGTGAACTGATCGGCAAGCTTCTCCGCCAGCGGGACCAGTCCCCAGTTCGCCCGGTATACAAGAGCCCCGTCCACCAGAATAACCGCTGGCCCGCTCCCCAGCCGGTCGTATGCGATTTTCGTACCATCCCTAGAAGTTACTGTACCCATTTCGTTTCCTCCCTGTCTGATTTTCAAATATTCCCCAAAACTATGCCCGGGATGGACAGTCAGAAAAACCCGACTGTCCATCCCGGGTTAAGATACCTGTCCTTTTCATATTGGAGAAGACTGTTGTCCTGCCAGCACCTTCTCCAGGCGCTCATAGGATTCGTTCAACCCATCTTCCATTCCATTGGCGAGCACGGCATCGCGCGCTCTCCCTGCCTCCCTACTTTGCGCTCAGATAATAGATCATCTCATCCAGCATCAGCGCTGCCATGGGATTGCGGGTCAGGCTGCGCCTCAGCCGGAACGTGGATATGAGGATGTGCCCTTTTCCGTGCCGGCGCTCGGCCACCAGTGCCACCGTGCGGTGCAGCCAGCCCACCGTCAGGCCGGCATGAACCTGATTGGCAAACTCGTGACTGCTCAGGCCGGTGATGACGTGCTCCGGTGTCAGGCCGGCAAAAGCGAAATCAACCACTCGATCCACAGGCAGCCTCCTGAACACCGTATCACGCCGTACCCAGCTCAGGCTGCTGGCCCAGTCTCCCTGCCAGCTCCTGCTGCGTCGTGGTACGACATCAACCGTCCCCAGATAGGTCTGCAAACTGTTATCGCTCTCGGCCAGAAACAGCACTTTTCCGCCCTGCAGCAGGTACTCGCGCAGTTCGTCCGTCATCACCGCCGCCGCGGCCAGGTCTGCCTCACCCGGTTGATCCACCACGCAGTAACCCAGTGCATCCAGTTCTTTCTCCAGGGCAGGGGCGTAGATGCGCTTGTCCGCGGCCTGCGGCCGGCCCGCGGGGAAGAAGAACAGCTCCAGGAAGTTTTCCCCGGCCGTCTGCCCGTTCCGGTCGACCAGACGCAGGTCCAGCCGGGCGCGTGTGGGTTGGCTTACCAGCGGAGCCTCGAAGCGTATCGTCCCCAACCGGCTCACCCCGGCGCGCTGCGGCTTCAGTCCCTTCAACTCGCCCTGCGGTCCGCCGGGGATCTCAAGCCGCCATTCCAGCCGGCAGTCGTTCAAATCCCTTTCGGAATAATGAGAGAGCAGAAGCGGCACCCGGACCGGTTCACTTTCCCGGTAGGACAGCCGGTTCCATTGCGGAACGATCAGATCGTCGCTGTTGATGACCGCGAAATCCTCGAAATAGAGCTTTGGATTGCGCAGCATATCCAGCAGCCCGTTGCACTCCCAGTGCACATCCGTGAACTCGGTAATCACGTAACCGGCAAGGCTGGGATGCCGGCGCATCTCCTCGATCTCATACTTCATCGCCTGGAACTGCATCCGCTGGCTGGCCTGCGCCAGATCCTTTAAAGTAGGGAAGACCCTGTCCAGGTGAAAAGTCTCGAAACGGCCTTCGATATTGTGCGGGTAAACCACACCCTCGCCCCATTCATGCCCGGTCTCGAACCACCAGGGCTCTCCTCCGTAGTGAGCGTACAGCTTATCAACATCCGGCAGGCCCCAGTTGCCGAACTCTGAAACGACCAGCGGTTCGTCGCCTCGTGCGCGCACCTCGCGGGCATGTTCGATATCCATTTGCCTCCACGGGTTCTTCAGAAACTCCCGCCACTTCCGGTTTCCCGGATAGGGGCGCGCATAGGTCCACGCCGGCCGGCCGGCAAAACTCTCCACCCAGCTTTTCCACTTCTGGTAATGGTCCGGCATGGCATAATAATTATGAAAATCAGCGATATCCGTGACCACCTGAAAGTTGCCCCAGCAGGCCGAATTACCAACCACAAGCCGGTAAGGGTCCAGCGCCTTAAGGTGATCGTACATCTCACCCAACCAGGCGCGGTGATCGGGATTCGTTAGGTCCACGCCCCAGCTTTCGTTGACAATCGTCCAGATTACGATCGACGGGTGGTTCCAGTCTCGCTCCACCATGCCGTCCAGGGTTTCACGCGCCCGCCGCTTCGCATCTTCTGTCAGCACCTGCCAGTTCGGCAGTTCCGTCCAGATCAGTATCCCCACCCGGTCTGCCGCAGCGTAATAGCGCGGATCGGCCACCTTGATATGGATGCGCAGGCAGTTCAACCCCATGGCACGGGCCTTGCGGAACTGCTCTTCAAGATATTCTTCCGAAGGCGGTGTGCAGATCAGGTCCGGATAATAATCCTGATCCAGTGCCCCGCGCAAAAAGAGCGGTCTCCCGTTTAACAGGATCTGGCCGTCCTTTGTGCCGACGGTGCGAAAACCGAAGGTGTCGCTCAGCCCGTCTGCCTCTCCGCCCTCGATGCTGACCTCAAGTTTATACAGGTTGGGCGCATCCACATCCCAGCGCTGTACGTCGGGCACATCCAGGACGACCTGCGTGTCCTGGCTGCGCAGGGATGCTGACAGCTCGCCCTGCGGTGAGAAAACCCGGTAGCTCAGCTGCTGCTCCGCGGACAGCTCTCCATGCAGGCTCACCTCGATCAGCACTTCTCCCGTTTCAGCGTGGGGCGTAATCTTCACCCGCTTCAGGTGTACTTTTGGGCGTACCTCCAGCCACACCGGCTGCCAGATCCCTGAGAGCGGTCCGTACCATGACTGTTTACCGTGCGGGATTTCAGGGAAGATCGTATCAGGATCGCTGACGCGCACAGCCAGCCGGTTTCTCCCCGGCAGAACGGCATCGGTGATGTCCAGTTCAAATGGCAGGTATCCCCCTTCATGCTCGCCAACTCGCCGGTCGTTGACCCATACCTCGGCAAAGTAGTCCACCGCTCCAAATCCCAGAATCACCCGGCCATCTTCCCATCCCGCTGGGGCTTCAAACTCGCGCCGGTACCATACCGTGCCGGTATAGCTGCGCAGTTCATCGCTTTGAGACTGCCAGGGGGCCGGTGTTTCTACGGTGACCGCGGGGACCTGTTCAAGGTCATCAGGTTGCAGGCTTTCATCTCGATCCAGATGCAGCAGCCATGTACCGTCCAGAGAAATACGTGTTCGTATGGTTTTTATTGCTTCCAATGGTTGTACCTGCCCATTCAAAAGGATCATCCAGCGCGTCGAAATCGCAAAAACTTTTTCAGGTTTTGATCTGCGTGGGACCCGGATATTATATTCGGTTTGGCATATTTAGACACGCTGGCAGGTTCATCTCTGCTGGTGAAAACACATCGCTGCATCCGCCCCTGCACGACCTCGCGGGCGGCTTCTGAGATGCCGTGACATCTCCTTGATCCTTATCCCCCTTTTGTTTTGCTTTACCGGACGCGGCCTTACGCAGGCCGCTCATGAATCACCGAGCGGTCTCGGCTGCGGATCGGTCGTTGGCCCCAGCACTTCCGGCTTGCCGTCTACCCACTCCAGCCGGTCCATCCACATGAAGCGGTTGTTCCCCCGTGTTCCGGAGGAGAGCACCTCCCAGGCATGGTAGACCAGCCAGTCCTGGCCATCCACCTCGATGATGGTCTGGTGCCCCGGGCCAACGACCAGGGGCTGCTCGTCCATGCGGCTGGAGAGGATCGGGTTCTCGGGCGCGTCCTCACACGGGCCGGTTGCCGTCTCACAGGTGGCGTACCCGACTGCGTACTCATACCCGCCAAAGTTGTTTGCGCTGAAAAACAGATAATACTGTTCCTCCTTCTTCACCATGGTGGGCGCTTCGATCACATGTCCTTCCCAGGGTTTATCGTTGCGCAGCAGACGCACCGGCTCTCCCACCAGGCTCAACCCGTCCGGGGCCATTTCCTGTACGTAGATATAAGTCGGATAACCACAGCAGTTGCCGTCGTTCTTGAAATACAGATAGAGCCTGTCCCCATCGCGGAACGGGCTGGCATCGATCGTCCCGCCCTCATCGCTCTGGCAGACCAGCGGGCTGTCGCGCTCATCGCGGAACTTACCCTCCGGCCGGTCGCTCACTGCCACGCCCACACACTGCTTTCCGGAGGCTTTGTCGCGCGCCGTGTAATACAGGTTGTAGCGCTCACCGATCTTCATCACCTCTGGGGCCCACACATCCGCCGAACTGAACTGCACCCACGACGCCAGCGCCGGCATCGCATCGCTCTGGATCTTCCAGGTCACCAGATCCGTGGATGTCGCCATCTGCACATTGCGGCTGGCCCCGTTGGTCGCGTATGCATACCAGGTATCCCCTTCTTTCAGTAAGAAGGGATCTGGGAAGTTATAACGCAGCACGGGGTTCGTAAAGGTGTCCTCTCCGCTTGCGTTCGCTCCCTGCGTTCCGGAGGTCCCGGCTGGAGCGCTGGTCGCAGCAGCCGTGCCGGGTGCAGTGGGCGTTTCTGCGGCACGTGCGCAGCCCGAAAGGCTAAAGATGATGACCAGCAGAGACAGCAGGGCGCTGCGTTTCATCGCTAACCCTTCAGCCCGGTGGTGGCAACGCTCTGAACGATGAAGCGCTGCAGGAACACATACAGAACCAGCACCGGCACGGCTACGATCACCGCCCCGGCCATCATCAGCCCGTATTCCGACGTGTAAGCTCCCTGCAGCGTCCGCAGTCCCGGCGGCAGTGTCTGCAGCTGGCGGTCCTTCAGCACCAGCAGCGGCCACAGGAAATCGTTCCAGGAGGCCAGGAACTCGATCACCGCCAGGGTAGCCAGCGCCGGCTTGGCCAGCGGCAGCACGATCATATAGAACACCTGGAAGGTGCTGGCTCCGTCGATCTTCGCCGCCTCCTCCAGCTCGTGCGGGATGCTCTCAAAGAACTGGCGCATGAAGAACACCGGGAACACCACCGCGAAGCTGGGCAGCAGCACCCCCAGGAAGTTGTCCAGCAGGCCCAGACGGTGTACGGTGACGAAGTTCGGCACCAGGAACATGATCCCCGGGAGGAATAGGGTTGCCAGCAGCAGGCCAAACAACACTTTCCGGCCGGGGAATTTCAACCGCGCATAGGCATACGCTGCCATCGAGGCCAGCGCAATCGTCACCACCGTGTGAATGATGGCGATAATCAGGCTGTTGATAAACCAGCGGTCGATCGGGGTCGATGGATTGCTCAGGATCTTGCTGTAATTCTCAAGAGTGATCGTTCTGGGGATCCAGTCGATCGTCTGGCTGAACAACTGCGACTTGGGCTTTAACGACGTGGAAAGCATCCAGACGAGCGGAATCAGCACCACCAGAGCAACCAGGGTCATGAGTACGAACCGCAGGATGCGGCCGGCGAGCTGGCTGCGGTGATAACCCTGCCGCACCGGAACTGCCTGTGGTAAGCGTTCACCAGTGAAAGTATCGGTCATCTTTACGCCTCCAGATCATCTCGACGGCGGAAAATCTTGAAGTTCAAATAAGAAACAGCAATCATAATCATCGCCACGATAAACGACATGGCCGAGGCACTGCCCTGGAAGGGGCGCTCAAAGCCTTCACGGAAGATCCGCAGCATCACCGGTTCAGTCGCCCCGCCGCCGCTCGGCAAACGCGGATCACCGCGAGTCATCATCAGCGGCTGCCCGAACAGGTTAAACGAAGCAATGATCGTCGTCGTGATGATAAACAGCAGCACCGGCTGCAGCATCGGCAGGGTGACGTACCGGAACTGCTGCCAGCCGTTCGCCCCGTCAATCGCTGCCGCCTCGTACAGGTGCTCCGGAATATCCTGCAGTGCTGCCAGCAGGATGATCATATTGAACCCCATCGTCCACCATACTGTGGCGATCACGATCGAAATCATCGCCCACGGCATGGTCGAGAGCCAGCGCGGTCCCGTGATGCCCAATCGCGCCAGATAGTAGTTCATCAGCCCACCCTGACTCTGCAGGATCCACCACCAGATCAGCGAAACGACCGCCACCGAAAGCACCCATGGAGCAAAATAAACCGCCCTGAAGAAGTTGCGCCCGGGCGTTTTTGAATTCAACAGTACGGCCAGCCCCAGCGGGATGAGCACCAGGAACGGCACACTCATCAGAACGAACTCTACCGTGTTGCCGAGTGAATTCCAGAATTCGTTGAACTTTACCGTGCCAGGTGTGAACAGATCAATGTAGTTCTTCAGGCCCACAAACTGGGTCGCCTCCGGGCGCAGATAGTCGAAGTTGTGAAAGCTGATATACAGGCCGTTGAAAAAGGGGTAAGCGACAAAAATGGCGAAAAAAAACAGATGGGGCAGGATAAACAGGTAAGGAGTAAAGTCGAATTTCCTCCAGCGTGGTCCGGCCTTCTCAGTAGAGATTGGCTGAGCTGCAGTAGTCATAACCACTCACCTTTCCCGTTAAATCGAGCAGGTTCCTTCCTTCAACAGCTTCGATGGAGGAGTATTCAGAAAGGATGCAGCCTGGAGAGCGGGGTGAGGTCACCCCGCTCTCCAGGTTCATAGAATTATTGTCCACCGCCTGGGGCATCCCCGTAGGTGGCAGCGTTTTGATCTAGGATCTCTTTCGCGCGTGCGGCAGCGTCATCCAGCGCAGCCTGAATGTCTGTCGCGGTGCCGTTCATGATCGAGCCCACGGCGTCGTCCAGAGGTGCGTAAGCATCGGTGATGCCCGGGACCGAGGGCGGGAAGACGGCATTCTCAACCGATGGTGCGATCGCGGCCTGCGGCATCACTGCCTGGAACTCTTCGCTGCTGCGCACCGAGCTGCTCGCCGGGATCTGGCCGGCCTGCGCCCAGGTCACAGAGTTATCCAGGATGTACTGGATGAATACACCGGCTGCCTCCCGTTTACAGGGGTCCGGATTGGCCTGGATAGGCAGGGTGAACTGGTGCGACCCGGCCCATACCGCCGGCTGCGGTCCGATCTGCGGGACGGCTGTGGCGCGCCCGTCGAATTCAACTGCATCGCCGGTCACATTGGTGGTCTGCCAGATGCCGTTCCAGATCAGGCCCACCGTACCCGCCTTGAAAGCTGCCAGCTCGGCGTCCACCTCCAGGTTCGGGTCCGACCAGTTCGTCTGGGCGTCTTTCATCCACTGCAGCGCCTGCACGCCGGCCTCGCTGTTCCAGGTGGCCTCCGTACCGTCTTCATTGAACGGCTGGCCGCCGAACTGGGCAAGCAGCATCTCGAAAATCTGGCGCACCGGGAAACCGCCGGTGATGTCAAAGCCCTTCGTGCCGTTGGTGGTCATCGCCGCTGCCATTTCAGCGAACTCTTCGCCGGTTGTGGGCGGGTTTTCAAATCCGGCTTCGCGCAGCATATCGGCATTGTAGAACATTGTCATCGGGTGGATATCCAGCGGGATAGAATAGCGCCGCCCGGCAACTTCCCCCGCATTCCATACTGCCTCGGGGAAGTCCGATCCGTCGAGACCCATCTCGGCGACCATATCGTCGATCGGCGACAGCACATTGCGGAACGCCTGCGTGGCCACCTGATCGGCGTGCACAATAGCGATATCCGGCAGCGTTCCGGCTGCGGCCGCAGTCTGCAGCTGGGTGTAGTATTCACCCTGGCTGGTCATCGTAACCTGGATATCCGGGTGCTCGGCGTTGAACTGGTTGACCATCTCGCCCATGTATGGCCCGTCGGGTCCGGTGAAGGGGTTCCAGTACTGCAGTTCGACAGGGCCGCAGGTAGTGTCACCCCCGGCAACTTCACCGCTTCCTTCCGTTTCACCGGACGGAGCCTCCTGCTCCGAACCCGGGGTGGGTGATAGGGCGCCTCCGCCGCAGGCTGCCAGCAGCAAACTCAGAATGAGCAGCAAAGGGATCAGATTGCGAACGATCTTATTCATCACTCTCATCTCCTCTAATCAGTTTGCGGATAAAAAACGACTCGTACAGATCCTCGCCCGAACGTCTTCCTTTTGCTTCACCCCTCCTTATATATAGAAGTCTGGTTCAAGAATAGATTAGCTTGAGGATGATGTCCTGCGGGTAGTTGCCGAACCGGCTGCCGAACAGGTTAACGCCCCCTGGATGCCGCGCGTCCTCTTTTACCCCAATGCGCACTGCAATAGCAGGTGATTGCTCCAGTTTCAGGTCGTGTAGAGTGACCGGTGATACCCTGATCCCATCCACATAAGTGCCGTTCGCGTTGATTTTCCAGATTTTCAGCAGCCCGTACTGGGTGTTGTTGGTGTCCCACCACGCGGGTGTTAGGAAGCCGCGTTCTCCACCGAAATCCGCCGGGCTGGTCCACGTTCCAATTTCCATCCCGTTGACCCAGACCGTAATATCCGAAGGCCAGCTTTCGTGATGCAGCGGCGCTTCCGAACAGACTTCGAAGCTCAGTTCCAGCCCCGCCAGATGGCCGCTTAACGGCTGCCGCCGTGGGAAGCGGTATTCTACAAACCCGCTGCGAAACCACAGCAGCTGCGCCCGCATCCGGTCAGGCTCAAAAAAGGAGGCCGGATCATCCAGATGACCGATGATCCCCTCCTCACTCAGCAGTCCACAGGTGGGCATGACGTTCGCCTCGACATACGCTCCCAGCGGCATCGAAACCTGCTGCACAACTTCCTGCTCTTGTACATCCGCTGGAAGCTGCACCACAATGCGGTCGTATACGCGTGCACACACCTTCTGCACGCCGCGTTTGGCAGGCTCCAGGTCTGTTTTGATCAGCCCGGCATTCTCCAGTATTTTGATGTGCAGCGTGGCAGTGGATTGGGGCAGTCCCAGGGCCTCGGCGATTTCCAGCAGGCTGCAGGTATGCGTGCCTAAGAACCGCAGGATCTGCAGGCGCGTATCCGATCCCAATGCCTTCGTGACTGCTTCTAACTGGCTCAGGTTGTCGTCAGATCCAACAAGTTCGAGCACCCGGTTTGAAGGTAGGCCGTTCATCTCTGTTTGTATCCCCGCATCAGGCCGGCAGTACTTTTAAAACAGGAAAAACCCTTTTTATGTATATATTCCTGTTTCGATCTTAATTAGATTATAGAAAAAGATATAAAAAAGTCAATAAGGACTTTATTTGTCCGTTTCTATCCCTGGAACCGCTGCTTATTGACTCGCCGGAAAACTTCTGTATAATTGTTTATAATGATATAACCAATTTTCAAGGGGAGAATCCAGCGTGCCGCTCCGTCCACTGGATAAACACAGTTCAGTACCGCTCTACAGCCAGCTTTATCACCGGCTGGTGGAGCAGATTACCTCCGGCCAGCTAAAAGCCGGCGACCGCTTACCTCCCGAGCGCGAACTGGCCGAAGGACTGAAAGTCAGCCGTATTACTGCCCGCCAGGCCATCGATGCTCTGGTCGAAAAAGGGCTGGTCTACCGCGAACAGGGCCGGGGGACTTTCGTGGCAGAAGCCCGCATGCGCGGCCTGATCGGCTTCACCAGCTTCAGCGATGACCTGCGCTCGCGCGGGATGCATCCCAGTTCGCAGGTGCTCGTCCAGAAGCTGGTCACCGTCGATGAGGAGACCCAGAAAGTGCTCAAGCTGGGGCCGGAGGAACAGGCCCTCCACCTGGTGCGTGTCCGCATGGCAGACGGGAAGCCCGTTGCCCTGCAGTCTTCCTACATCCCTGCCCGGCTGGTGCCTGGACTGGAGCAGGAAGACATGCGCGACCAGTCGCTTTACTCCATTCTGCGCGAAAAGTACTATATCCATCCGGCCTGGACGGAGGCCGAAATTGAAGCGACCAGCGCATCGGCCGAAGAGGCGCAGGCCCTTCAGCTCGATAAAAACGCCCCGGTGCTGGTGGTGCGCGGCATCACCTTCACTGAGTCCTTTGAAGTGATCGAGACGGTCCGCACCGTCTACCGCGGCAAGGGCCTGGCGCTCTACATTGGACGCCAGCGCATTACCACATTGAACCCCTGAAAAGGCTGTCACCTGTTATGCAGTCTGTGACCTACTTCCTGCCCGGTGAGGTTCGCCTTACCAGGGCTCAGATCCCGGTTCCCGGGGACGGTGAAGTACTGCTTAAAGTGCTCCTGGCAGGCATGTGCACCACCGATCGCCACATCGTTCAGGGGCATTTCACTGTGCCTTCGCCGCGCATCCTGGGTCATGAACTGGCTGGGGTTGTTCAAGCGACCGGGCCCGGCGTGTCCCCGGACTGGACCGGGAAAACCTGCGGCGTGATGCCGGCGCGCTTCTGCGGGACCTGCAGCATGTGCCGTCAGGGTCAGCCGCAGTTGTGTCAGAACTTTGAATGTCTGGGCAACACCCACGACGGTGGTTTTGCGGGATACACCATCGTCCGTGTGGAGCAGCTGGTTCCCCTGGATGGACTGCCGCTGCTGGACGCGGTCTGGCTCGAGCCGCTTGCCTGTGTGCTCCAGGCCCTCGAACAGCTGGGTGGCAGGGATACACCGGATCCGGTGCTGGTATCCGGCGCCGGCGTCCTGGGCCGGCTCATGGTCCAGGTGCTGGCGGCCTGGGGCAAACAAGTAGCCGTCGTCGACCCCAATCCGGACCGGGTCGATGCTGCGCAGGCCATGGGCGCACAGGCCGGGTGGGTGGTCCCACGCACCGGGCCTGTCTCCGACATCGCCTCTGCCCTTCAAGCCTGGGCGGGCGGCAGCATCGCCGCACTCATCGATACCACGGGCCAGCCCGTATCGATTGAACGCCTGCTGGATTGGGCCGGCCCTCGTGCCCGAGTTCTGCTCTTCGGCGTATCCTCCCCTTCCGCACACATCACCATTTCTCCCCAGAAGCTGTTCACCCGCGAACTCACCATTCTGGCATCTTCCGGCATGACCCCAGCCTCATTTACTGCCGCGTATACCCTGCTGTGCTCCTGCCAGTTGGACCTGTCCGCCCTGAGTGCACCCCCGGTAAGCCTGGAGGAGCTTCCTGATTATTTACTCGGCAAACGCAGCCCGAACGGGCTGAAGGTCATCGTATCACCGGATTCTGTCGGTCAGGATCAACCCCATGACTGACGATGCTCACACCCTGCTGGCTGTTGACCTGGGGGGCACGAAGGTGGCCGCTGCCCGCCTCACGCAGGACGGCCGCATTCTCGAACGCCTCGAAGAACCCACCAGCCAGGACGGCCCCCAGCCGCTCATCGCCCAGATCGTGCGCATGCTTGACCACCTGCGCAGCGGCGCAGCCGCCCGTCCGCTGGGCGTCGGCATTGGGATCCCCGCTGTCCTCGAACCGGACACTGACTTTGTGATCTGGGCGCCCAACCTGAACGGCTGGCGCGATGTACCCCTTCGCACATCCATCGAACAGGCCCTGGGGCTTCCGGTCTTTGTCGAATACGACGGACACACGGCTGTGCTGGGTGAGTGGTGGCTCGGTGCCGGGCGCGGCTACAGCTCCGTCGCCATGATCATCGTCGGTACGGGCATAGGCGGTGGATTGATACTCGACGGCCGCCTCTACCGCGGGCACGACCGTCTGGCTGGCGCGGCCGGCTGGTTTGCGCTGACCAGCGACCCGGAGGCCAGCGATCCCCACGGCAGTTCCATCGGCCACTGGGAATCCCTGGCTGCCGGACCGGGAATTGCTCGCCGGGCACGCCGCCTGCTGGAACAATATCCATCTTCCTCCCTGCACCAGATCGACCCGCAGACGCTCAGCGCGCGCGACATTTTCGCCGCTGCCCGTCAGGAGGATCCCCTCGCCTGCCGCCTGGTCACCGAGACTGCGCAGCTCATCGGCCTGGGGGTGGCAAACGTGATCAGTCTGGTCAATCCCGAGATCGTGGTGTTGGGCGGTTCTGTCGGCCGCCAGCCCGAGCTGCTTCCGCATGTAAAAAATGTCGTCGCCCGCTGGGCCCAGCCGGCATCGGCCGGCTCTGTGGTGATCACTTCATCCCGCCTGGGTCCGGATGCCGGCCTGTACGGCGCTGCTCGCGCCGTTCTGCTGCGTACCGTCCCCGGTTCATCCCCCTGAAAGGAGGCGTTAGAAAGATCGATTTCCACCTACCCCCGGTCCATATAAGCGCATTTGATTTTTAAAGCCGTCCGTAAAAGAGTTTCAGAGGAGGAAATAGGATGAAAACCCCCATTTTCAGACTGCTGCTCAGCCTAACCGTGCTCGCGCTTCTTCTCGCCGCCTGCGCCTCCCCCACCGCCAGCCCCGAAACCGAACAGCCCCAGGCGCCTGCTCCGGAGACCGAAGCCCCCCAGCCTGAGGAACCCGCTGTCACCGGGGACGTGCCTCAGACAGGCAGCGAACCCGTTACCATTCACGTATTGATTCGACCCGACGAAGGCGGCAATGTCGCCCTCTACGCCGAGAAGTTCCAGCAGGAGACCGGCCACTTCGTTCAGGTCGACTTCGTTGGCTGGGCTGAGATCCACGATAAAACCGTTACCACCCTGGCAAGCGGCGGCGGTGGTTACGATATCGTCTTCATCCCCAATGCCAACGCGGCTGAGTTTGCTGCCGGCGATTGGTTTGAGCCTGTGAACGACCTGATTCCGGATTCTGAGCGCAGCCAGTGGCTCGAGTCCGTCGTCGACCTGTATACCTTCGACGGGGACCTGATCGCTGTGCCCTGGTATTCGGGCGGCGCTCACATGGCCTACAACACCGAGATCCTGGAAGCGGCCGGCGTCAACCCCGCTGAGATCCTCACCTGGGATGACTTCATGGCCGCCTGCGAAGCGATCAAGACCTCCGGCGCAGCCGAGTTCTGCTTCTCTCCCAGCGCCAAATACCCGGGCAACTTCTACTACAATTGGGGCACCATGGTTAAGAGCAGCGGCGGCGAGTTCTTTGACGCCGATGGCAATCCCGTCTTCCAGAACGATGACATCGCCCTGCGGACCCTGCAGATGTTCGAAACAGCTATGGCGGAAGGCTACTTCGATCCGGCCGGCATCGCCCTGGATGACTACGAAACCCTGATCGAGTTCGGCACCGGCAAGACCGCTTTCCTGCTCGACTCCACCTGGTCGGTGACCCAGGCGAACTCCAACACCGAACTTTCCGGCGTCACCGGCAAGACCGGTATCATGCTCATCCCTGGCACGGCCGAGCAGCGCAGCGGCGGCTACATCTACGCCGGCGGCCTGGGGCTGCTGCGCACTTCCGAGAACAAAGAGGTCGCCAAGCAGTTCATCATGTATCTGACCAGCGAAGAAGCCCAGAAGCACCACGCCATTGAGGGGGCCAATCTTCCCACCCGCACCGCTCTATTCACCGATGCCGACATCGCCGCTGCCTGGCCTGGCTTCGAAGTCCTGGCAGAGCAGGTCTCCTACGGCGAGTTCCCGCCCCAGTTCCCCTGGTTCGAGGAATGGCGCCGCTCGGCTGCCTCCGCCGTCCAGGACGTAATGGGCGGCCGCAAGACCGCTCAGGAAGCGGTTGACTGGCTGGTGGAAGAGACCAACCGCCTGAAGAATCAATAACCATCGCCTTACAGGGGGGAGGAGGTCCGTCCTCCCCCCTTTCTCTGGTATCAGCTCCGCTCCAGCAGGCGAATTTTCTCGCCCGCTGCTCTTGAATGGTACGGCATGTATGGGCAGCGGGCGCCAGCGAAGGTGAATTGTGGCTTCAACCGCCTTATCGAAACCGCAGAAGAGAGGGATCAGCCGCCGCAGGCGGGAGGAGATACTCCTGACCATCCTGCTCATGGCGCCTGCTGTGCTCATCATCGCTGTGGTGACGGTCTATCCGTTTCTGCGTTCATTCTGGATCAGCCTGATCGGCTGGAACCTGACCCGCCCCCAGGAGGGACACCCGTTTCTGGGGCTGGAAAATTACCGCTTTATCCTTACCGACCCGCTGTTCCTCGACAGCGTGCGCATCACCCTGATCTTTGTCATCGCCGCGGTGACCATTGAAATCACCCTGGCGATCGGGATCGCGCTGCTGCTCAACCGCCCCTTCCGCGGCCGCTGGCTGGTGCGCATGCTGGCGCTGCTGCCCTGGGCCATTCCCTCCGTGGTCAACGGCATCATGTGGAAGTGGATTCTCAATCCCAGCTACGGCTCGCTCAATGGGCTGCTTTACTCGCTGGGCATCATCGACCGCTACATCGTCTGGTTGGGCAGCCCGGACCTGGCCCTCGCCATGGTCACCATCGCAGACATCTGGAAAGAGACGCCGTTCATCATGCTGCTCTTCCTGGCTGCACTGCAGACCATCCCCCACGAACTCTACGAAGCCGCCCGGGTGGACGGTTCCAGCCCTGTGCAATCTTTCTTCCACATCACCCTGCCCCTCATCCGTCCCACCCTGTTCGTGGCCGTCGCGCTACGCACCATCTGGGCTCTGAAGAGCTTTGACCTGATCTACACCCTTACCGCCGGTGGACCGTCCAACGGCACGGCCGTCCTGGGTTACTACACCTACGTCAAGTCCTTCGTCTCGCTCCAGCTGGGGCGCGGGGCCGCCGTGGCGTACATCATGACCTTCGCCGTGCTGCTCCTGGTGATCTTCTATCAGCGCGCCCTCTACCGGGAGGTAAAGTACTGATGGATACCCCTGTGAAACTGGCCGGCGCCCGCAGCGTACAGGTTAACGCCCTCCAGTTTGCCCACAAAGCTCTCGGCCCGCTCTTTTTCTACATTCTGGTCGCGCTGCTGGTCTTCGCCATCCTCGCTCCTTTCACATGGATGGTCATCTCCAGCATCTCGCCGCCCGCCGAGCTTGCCACCACGCCCCCGCACTGGATTCCCCAGAATCCCACCCTCAGCCGCTACCGCGCTCTGATCTTTGGTCCCAGCGAAGGGCAGTCCATACCCATTGCTGCCGTCAAATTCCTGGACTCCCTAAAAAACAGCCTGGTGATCAGCACCACCGTCACCCTCATCTGTATCGTTGCCGGCGCCTCCGCCGCCTATGCCCTGGTTCGCCTTCCGGTCCCCGGCCGCCAGCACTTCCTCTTCAGCATGCTTTCCGCCCAGATGATGCCTATCATCGTCATCATCATCCCGCTCTACCTGGTGATGCAGACCCTGGACTGGATGGACACTTATCACGGCATGATCCTGCTCTATTCGGGCTTCATGCTGCCCACCGTGATCTGGATCATGTTCAGCTACTTCCAGACCCTGCCCGAAGAACTGGAAGAGGCTGCCATGATCGACGGCTGCTCGCGCTTTCAGGCCCTGCTGCGCGTCGTCCTGCCCATCTCCGGCCCCGGGCTGGTGGCTGTGGCCGCCTTTTCCTTTCTCTACACCTGGAACGAATTTTTCATGGCCCTGATCTTCACCGCCTCACGCACCAAGACGATTACCGTCATCGTCACCGAGTTCAGTACGCAGTCGGGCATCGACTACGGCCTGATGATGACCGGTGGGGTCATCGGCAGCATCCCCCCGCTGATCATCGCCTTTTTACTCCAGCGCTACATTGTCTCGGGTCTGACCGCCGGGGCTGTCAAAGGCTGATTTCAATCACCAGTAGTCGTATATCGGTCTTCTCTCATGGGAATAAAACAACTTGTAAAAGGAGAACTTTTTCATGTCCGCCAATCAGTATCTCTGTGAAGCCGAAAAACTCATCGAAAAAATACGCACCACGCAGATGGACGCCATCCAGCGCGCTGCCCGCGCGATGGCTGCTTCGATCGCCGCCGGCCGCGCTGTGCACCTCTTCGGATCAGGGCACTCGGTCATCCCCGTCCTGGATATCTTCCCTCGCTACGGTTCGTATCCAGGCTTTCATCCGATTATGGATCCCCGCCTGATGTGGTTTAATATAACCGGGCCCGGCGGTGCCCGTGAACTGCTCTGGCTGGAACGTGAGGAGGGTTACATCAAGAACGTGCTGCTCTCTCATCACCTGGATGAGCGCGACACCATGCTGGTTTTCTCGCACGGTGGGATGAATGCCGCCCCCATTGAAATGGCCCTGACGGCCAAAGAGAAAGGGCTAACGGTTGTGGCGGTCACCTCGGTTGCCAACCGTAAAATTAACCAGCCAAAACACTCGTCGGGGAAGTCGCTTCACGACATCGCCGATATCGTCATCGACAACTGCTCGCCGCCGGAAGACGCCCTGGTGAGCGTAGACGGGTTGAAAGGCAATGTCGCGGCCAGCTCCACCCTCACCGCTGTGGCCATCTCCATGTCTCTGGTGGCCGAGACCGCTGCAGAGCTGGCGCGGCTTGGTAAACTTCCGCCCCGCGTATTCGTGTCTCCGAACGTTCCAGGGGTGCCGCCGACCAATAACGAAGAGGTCTTCCGCGACTACGAAAAGTTCGAAGCCAGCCTGTAGAAACGCCGCACAGACCGCTGCCGGGGGCATCTGCTGAGCCGGCCCGGATGCCCCTTTTTCCCAGGAGGTGAAATCGCGCATGACCACCGGCTTTGCCCTGCACTCCATCAGCATCTACGACCGGGGAACCCGGATCGATGACGCTCTGCTCGTGATTCGCCAGGGAAGGATCCACTACGCCGGTCCACGCCGGGAGCGTGAGCTGCCGGCAGACCTGCCCCTGATCGACGGTCACGGCTGGGGTGTCTCCCCCGGGTTGATCGACCTGCAGTTCAACGGTGCCTACGGTCATGATTTCACCCGCGATCCTTCCTCCCTGCTGGCCGTTGCCCGTCGTCTGCCCGAAACCGGTGTGACCGCCTTTCTCCCCACCTTCATCACCAGCCCGATTGATTCTTATATTGAAAAACTCAACCGGGTTCGCATAGCGCAGCAGGCTCAGTCGCAGGGGGGTGAAACCGGAGCCCGCATCCTGGGAGCACACGTAGAAGGACCCTTCCTCAATCCGGCAAAAAAAGGCGCTCACCGCCAGGAATGGTTCATCGATCCAACGCTGGAAGCGCTCGAACAGCTGCAGCCGCTCGAAGCCGTACGCCTGCTCACCCTGGCGCCCGAACGGGCGCACGGGCTGCAGGCTGTGCGCTGGCTGAGTGAGCGCGGCGTTGTGGTCTCTATCGGTCACAGTGCTGCTGGCCCGCAAGAAACCTGTGCGGCGGTTGAGGCCGGTGCAGCTCTCGCCACCCATCTCTACAACGCCATGCGCCCCATGGACCACCGCGACCCCGGCCTGGTTGGCGCCCTGCTGGTGAACGACACCATCCGCTGCGGCCTGATCGTCGACGGCGTTCACGTTCACCCCCTCATGGTCCGGCTCGCTTACCGCCTGCTCGGCCCCGAACGCATCGCCCTGGTGACCGACGCCATGGCTGCGATGGGGATGCCCTCCGGCGAATCGCTCATCGGCGACCAGACCGTATACGTCGATGAGACCTCCGCCCGTCTGGCCGACGGGACCCTCGCCGGCAGCATCCTGCGCCTGGATCAGGCCGTGCGCAACATGGTCGCCTTCAGCGGCTGCTCACCCGCCCAGGCCTTGCAGATGGCCACATCCACTCCTGCCGCTGTCCTCGGCCTGGAAGGCGAGATGGGTCGTCTGGCCCCCGGCTGCCCGGCCGACCTGGCGATCTGGGACTCATCCTTACATCTCCAGGCTACCTTCATGGACGGCCGCCCGGTGTACACAGCCCCAGCCGTTCAGCCCCTGTTCGCATCCCTGGCCAGCCCGGTATGAGTGAAGCTCACGCCAGCGCTCCTGCTTCTGTGACCCTGCAGCCCGCCTCCCCTCTGGACGAGCTCCGTTCACCTGCTTTCCAGCGCCTGCTCCAGCAGTGCATTCACTGTGGTCTCTGCCTGCAGGCCTGCCCCACCTACTCGGTCTTCGGTTCCGAGGCCGATTCGCCCCGCGGCCGCATCGCCCTGGTATCCGCCGCCTCCACCGGGCGCATTGAGCTGAACGGCGTCTTCCGTGAACATATCGACCTCTGCCTGGGCTGCAGAGCCTGTGAGACCGCCTGCCCCAGCGGCGTGCAGTAT
>Ga0134098_1000876_pt1 | contig 28374 bp, 26 predicted proteins | sample 9_3taG_FD_94456 | JGI IMG/M metagenome (GOLD analysis project Ga0134098, IMG submission 94456) | Switchgrass degrading microbial communities from high solid loading bioreactors in New Hampshire, USA - 9_31_10_142_A3 metaG | ecosystem: Engineered > Bioreactor > Semi-continuous > Anaerobic >... | reverse complement strand
CCTGTGGAAAGCACGAAGCCCCACCTGCGTGGGGCTTCTCGAAAAGGGGCTGCGGTTGGTGCATCACGGATGCGGGTTTGAAATTGTGAAAACCTTCAAGGTCTTAATCGGTTCGGTGCCGCCTGTGATCCTTTCCTCACTGCGGTGCTGTCCAGGATCGTTCACGCCGGAGATCTTGAAGGTTTTTTCATCACCGGCGGCATGCGGCCTTACTCAATACGCCGGCGAGGAAGCGGCGGCTGCTAAGCGTGCGAATGAGATGAAGAATAAAACGGTAGCCCTATTACCACCAGAATAAACGCCTTCTCCCCCGCCGGGGGAGAAGGTTGGGATGAGGGGGAACCCAGGAAGACCCAGGGATTCCCACTCATCCCATTGGCTCCATCCGGGAAATCGCGTAGGGGCGGGTCTCAGACCCGACCTTTGATGATCCCGACTTCTGGCGGCTGAAGCCGCACCTGTGGAAAGCACGAAGCCCCACCTGCGTGGGGCTTCTCGAAAAGGGGCTGCGGTTGGTGCATCACGGATGCGGGTTTGAAATTCTGAAAACCTTCAAGGTCTTAATCGGTTCGGTGCCGCCTGTGACCCTTTCCTCACTGCAGCGCCGTCCAGGATCGTTCACGCCGGAGATCTTGAAGGTTTTTTCATCACCGGCGGCATGCGGCCGGTGTACCGGTGTGACATTGGCGGCCGCAGAGCGGACTGTCCGCAGGTTCCCACGCAGAGCGTGGGAACGAGATTTTCCCCTTTTTCCCCGTTTCAACACCCCCATCTGGCCTCAACCTTGCAACCCATCTGTTCAGTGGGACTGCTTCCGGAGACCGAAAAGTAAGTCATAAAACCTGGCCGCTGCGCCTGCACAGCCGCTGGCGATGGGGTCTTTTACCGTTTTCACCTTACCCTTTTATACCGTCAGGCTTACGTTTTTATGAGGAAATTCGGACTAAAATCGAGTAAACTCTAAATCAACAGTTGTTGACATTATTGTCATTCCTGTAAAGCAAATTATATAAAGCATCAAAAAGAAACTCTTACCCCAATTTGGAGGCATCCATGCGTCGTGGGCGTATCTTCTTTTACCTGGCATTCATCCTGATCCTGGGGCTTGTGGCGGTCTATGTCATCAGCCAGCGCTACCTTCAGCCTGCCGCCAATACGGCAGGGGAAGGCGGTGAAGTCCAGCAGCCGGTTGTAGTGAACACCGTTGACGTGGTTGTGGTCACGCAGAAGGTCAGCCGCGGCACCGTCCTCGATGAGACCGTCCTCGGTCTGGTCCCGCTGCCCGAAGAAAACGTCGTCACGGGAATGCTCACCGACATCGCCTCCGCCGCCGGCCGCCAGGCCATGTACGATCTACAGGCAGGGATACTGCTCACCGAAGGGATGCTGGTTGACCCCAGCGAGCAGCTCGCTGGCTCCGGATCTGTGGCTGCCCTCTCTATTCCCCCCGGCATGGTGGCGGTCTCCATCCCGATCGACCGGCTCTCCAGCGTCTCTTATGCGCCGCGCGCCGGCGATCACGTCAACGTGATCCTGACCACATCCTTCATCGATGTGGACGCCGATTTCCAGACCCCGCTGCCGAACCTGACCGGCGTGGTTATCTCCCCCGGACCCATGTCGGACCCGGTGCAGCTCTCCGCCTCGCTGCAGGACGGCACGCACGGCCGGGCCGAGATCGACCCCGTGCTGGGACAGACCTTCTACCTGATGCCCTCAGGCGAGCCCATCTCCCGCCAGGTCTCGCAGACCCTGCTCCAGGATGTGGTCGTGCTGCACATGGGCAATTTCCCGCTCAAATCTGAAAAAGCGCAGGATACACAGACGGCCGAACCAATCATGGCCGACCCGGCGGGCCAGACTCCTCCGCAGGGAGAGGCGGCCGATGAGCCTGTAATCCCGGAGGTCATCACCCTGGTGGTCACCCCGCAGGACGCTGTCACCCTGAACTACCTGGTGGCGCAGGGCGCCCGCCTGACCCTGGCGCTGCGCTCGGCCGGAGACGCCTCGCGCGTCGAGACGGAATCGGTCACCCTGCAGTTCCTCCTGGATCAGTACAACATCCAGATCCCTGCCAAGCTGCCCTACAGCATGGACAACTCGGGGTATAAACCTGAGCCTGTAGTCGAGCCGGTGCAGTAACCGGATCATAATCGAACCCTGCGCGTAAACTTGCGGTCGTATATCCGCAAGTTTACGCTGTTGAAGAGACCAAGTTCCCTGGAGATGTGAATGGCTGGTAGCGATAAAATTCGCGTGCTGATTGTTGACGACATCGCCGAGACCCGCGAGAACCTGCGCAAGCTGCTGCAGTTTGAAAACGATGTTGAGGTGGTGGCCATGGCCCGCACGGGCCGTGAGGCCATTGATCTGGCCAAAGAAGTGAAGCCGGACGTCGTCCTGATGGACATCAACATGCCCGATATGGACGGCATAACGGCCACCGAGTCCATCCGCCGCATCAATCCGTTCACCGAGATTGTGATCCTCTCGGTGCAGGGCGATCCCAACTACATGCGCAGGGCGATGCTTGCGGGGGCGCGCGATTTCCTTACCAAGCCTCCCTCGGTAGACGAGCTCACCACAGCGATCCACCGCGCCGGCCGCATGGCGCAGGACGAGCGCGCCAAGGCCGTGCCGGCCGCAGCGCTGCCGGGCACCGGTCCGCTGGGTATGCAGGCCCTGCCGGCGCGCGGCAAGATCATCTTCGTCTACAGCCCCAAAGGGGGGACGGGCAACACCACCCTGGCCGTCAACCTGGCCATGACCCTGCACACCAAGGAAACCCCCGTCGCCCTGGTGGACGGCGATATGCAGTTCGGCGACGTGGCCGTTTTCCTGAACGAGCAGAGCCGCAACTCGATCATCGACCTGGCGCCGCGCGCCGACGAGCTGGACACCGAGATCGTCGACGAGGTGATGGGCACGCACGAGCCCTCCGGGGTGCGCATCCTGGCCGCGCCCAACCGGCCAGAATATGCCGAAAATGTGACCGGCGACCAGTTCGCCAAGATCCTGCAGTTCCTCACCCTGATGTTCCGCTTCGTGGTCGTCGACGGCGATTCGAGCCTGACCGACGTCACCCTGGCAGCGCTGGACACCTGCGACAGTATTGTGCTGCTCACCACGCAGGATATCCCCTCGATTAAAAATGCGCGCCTCTTCCTCGACCTCCTCGATGTGCTCAAGATCAGCAGCGAGAAGGTGACCTTTGTGATGAACCGCTTTGACAAGCGCATCGGCATCTCGTCGGAGAAGGTGGGCGAGAGCATGAAGCACCCGGTGGCGGCGGTCATCCCGCTGGATGAGAAGACCGTCATCCCTGCCGTGAACCGCGGCGTTCCCTTCATGCTCGGCAATCGCACCGCCCCTGTGGCGCGCAGCTTCATCGCTCTGGCCGAACTCCTGCAGAAGAACCTGGACGACTCGCAGCCCGAAGAGGAAGAACAGCCCCGCACCGGGCGGCTGCGCCTGTTCGGCCGTCATTAATTTCACCAACCATGGGAGGTAGTCTGTGTCACTCCTGAAACGCATCGAGCAGGGCCAGGCAAACTCATCCAATAATGCCAAACATACACCGGGAGGAGGCGGGGATACCGCCCGCCTGGGCCCCATGCAGGGGCGGCGGGTGATTCCGCCCGGCGTTAACTCCCAGCGCGACACCTACCTGGACTTGAAAGTGCGCGTGCAGAACCGCCTGCTGGCCGAGCTGGATCCTTCGATGGACATCACGCAGGTGGCCGAGGTGCGCTCCACCATCCAGGAGCTGTTCGAGCAGATCCTGAACGAGGAGAACATTGTCCTCTCCCGGCCCGAGCGCCACCGCCTGTTCGAGCAGATTGCGGCTGAGATCCTGGGCTTTGGCCCGCTGCAGCCCCTGCTCGAGGACGACACCATTACCGAAATCATGGTCAACGGCGCCAAAAACATCTACATCGAGCGCAAGGGTAAAATCCAGCGCGTGCCGCTCTCCTTCGAGAGCGACGAGCACGTGATGCGCATCATCGACCGCATCGTGGCCCCGCTGGGGCGCCGCATCGACGAGTCCAGCCCCTACGTAGACGCCCGCCTGCCCGACGGCTCCCGTGTGAACGCCGTCATCCCGCCCATCTCGCTGGTGGGGCCGGTGATCACCATCCGTAAGTTCTTCAAAAACCCCATCACCATCGAGCAGCTCATCGAGTTCGGCAGCATCACGCCCGAAGCCCTGCAGTTCCTCAAGGCGTGTGTCGAAGCGCGCCTGAACATCGTGATCTCGGGCGGCACCGGTTCCGGTAAAACCACGCTGCTCAACATCCTTTCGCAGTTCATCCCGTACGACGAGCGCATCGTCACGATAGAAAACGCGGCCGAACTGCAGCTCCGCCAGGAGCATGTGGTCACGCTGGAGTCGCGCCCGCCCAACATTGAAGGGAAAGGCGAGGTCACCATCCGCCAGCTCGTGGTCAACGCCCTGCGTATGCGCCCCGACCGCATCATCGTGGGCGAGATCCGTGACGAAGCCGCCCTGGACATGCTCCAGGCGATGAACACCGGCCACGACGGCTCCATGACCACGGCGCACTCCAACGGACCGCGCGATACCCTGGCCCGTATCGAGACCATGGCGCTCATGGCCGGGATGGAACTACCGGTGCGCGCCATCCGCGAGCAGATCGCTTCGGCGATCGACCTGGTCATCCACCAGGAGCGTATGCGCGACGGCACGCGTAAAGTGGTCAAGATCACCGAAGTGAGCGGTATGGAAGGTGACGTCATCACGATGACGGACATCTTCAGCTTTGAACAGACCGGTTACGAGGAAGGCAAGGTCATCGGCCGCCTGCGTCCCACCGGTCTGCGTCCCAAGTTTATCGATAAGATCGAGGCTGCCGGCATTCATCTGCCCGCCACCATCTTTGGCATTGGTGAGCGGCGGCGTTATTGAGTTGAGCGGCTGCAGAGTAATCCTGCGCACAGGAGATAGCATCACATGCCATTTGAAATCCTGATCGGTGGAGGCGCGCTGGCCTTTATCCTGATTATCGTCGGGGCGATCATCACCATGACCAGCGACGAGGCGCTGGTGGAGAAACGCCTGGGCCGCTATCTCGATGAAGATCTTAAAAAGGCGAAGGAAGCCCCGGCGGAGAAGTCCTCTCCGGTGGGCGACTGGCTCAACGCCCGCATGGAGCACTCCAAATGGGGTGAAAACCTGTCGCGCGAGCTGGCGCGCGCCGACCTGAAGCTGCGGCCGGCCGAGTATGTGGCGCTGATGTTGATCATGGCCGTCGGCGTCGGGGCGGTGGGCTGGTTTGCCGGCGGGAAGTCGGTCATCTTCGGGCTGCTCAGCGCGGTGATCGGTCTGTTCATGCCGCGCCTGATGGTGAAGAGCAGCCAGGCCAAACGCCTGAAGAACTTCGACGAGCAGCTCGCCGACATGCTCAACCTGATGGTCAACGGCCTGCGCGCCGGCTACTCGACGATGCAGGCGATGGAGGCCGTCAGCCGTGAAATGCCGCCCCCGATCTGCGATGAGTTCCGCCGGGTGGTGCAGGAAATGCAGCTCGGTATCCCTATGGAGACCGCCCTCGACAACCTGCTGCGCCGCATCCCCAGCGACGACCTGGACCTGGTGATCACGGCGATCAACGTGCAGCGCGAGGTCGGCGGCAACCTGGCAGAGATTCTGGATACCATTACCTACACCATCCGCGAGCGCGTGCGCATCAAGGGCGAGATCCGCGTGCTGACGGCGCAGGTGATGTACTCGGGGCGCTTCCTCTCGCTCATGCCGGTCTTCATCTTCCTCATTCTGTGGGTGCTGAACCGGCAGTATATGATGGAGTTCTTCAACCCCGAAACGCGCATCCCCGGCATGATCGCCCTGGGCATCGGTGTGCTGATGATCGGCACCGGGTCGGTGGTGATGAACAAGATCGCCTCGATCGAAGTGTAAGCGCCGGTATGCGCATGACAGCTTTCGACAGGAAATGCACTTTGCGGGAGCCTGAACTATGGATTTGACGACAATTCTGCTGATCGCCATCGGAGTGGTGATTTTCATCGCGGTGATTCTGGTCATTATCGGCCTGCGTGACCGCGAGGGGGGCGATCCCCTGCAAGCGCGCCTGAACGAGTATGCGGCCAGTGGGAAGATCGCCACGCTGGAGGAGATCGAGCTTTCACAGCCGCTCAGCGAGCGCGTGCTGGTCCCCATGGCGCGCAAGCTGGGCGAGTTCACCGCCCGCTTCACCCCGCAGAACGCCCTGCAGTCTACCCGGCACAAGCTGGAGCTGGCCGGCAACCCCAAAGGCATCGAGCCAGCGACCTTCTGGCTGTCGCGCTTTCTGCTCGCCGGCCTGCTGGGGGGCGCCATCTTCTTCGTCTTTTCCATCAGCAGCCTCGACTGGTCGTGGGGGCGCAAGCTGCTGCTCGTCGCCGTGTTCACCGCCCTGGGGTACTTTCTCCCCGAGTTGATGCTCAAGAGCAAAATCGAACGGCGCCAGCAGGAGATCCGCAAAGCCATGCCCGACGCCCTGGACCTGCTGACCATCTGCGTGGAGGCTGGCCTGGGCTTCGACGGGGCGATGTCCAAAGTTCACGAAAAGTGGAACAACGAGCTGTCCTTCGCATTCGGGCGCGCCATCCGCGAGATGCAGCTCGGTAAGCTGCGCCGTGAGGCGCTGCGCGATATGGCCGACCGCATCGGCATCCCCGAGATGACCAGCTTCGTGGCGGCGGTGATCCAGAGCGAGCAGCTCGGTGTGAGCATGGCCAAGGTGCTGCGCATCCAGTCGGACCAGATGCGCATGAAGCGCCGCCAGCGCGCCGAGGAAGCCGCTCACAAAGCGCCGATCAAGATGCTCATCCCCATGGCGCTGCTGATCTTCCCCTCCATTTGTATTGTGCTGATGACCCCTGCTGCGTTACAATTACTGCGATCGAGTTTGATGGAGCTTTTCTAAGCGGAGCAAGGCCGCAAAAAAGTACGCCAACCAGACAGCTCCTCAAGGAGTCGCTACGAGCCGCAGCACAGATCCCTGGACTCCCCGCGTCCAGGGGCAGCCCCTGTACCGGTTCTACGGCTGGATATGGGCCGCCCTGGACGGCCTTTTTCCGCCCGAGTGCGGCGGGTGCGGTATGCGCGGGGTGCGCTGGTGTGATCGCTGCCGGGAGCAGGTCGAGCAGATCTGCGGCCCGGTGTGCGACCGCTGCGGCCAGCCGGTCCGCCGGGCCGGGTTGTGCGCCGCCTGCCGGGTATATGAGCCGCATTTCGTCCGGCTGCGGTCGTTCAGCATGTACTGCGGCCCTCTTCGGAACGCCATGCATCGGTTAAAATACAGGGGGGATATTGCCCTTGGAGAAATGATGGCGCGGCCGCTCATCTCTCTGCTCTTGAAACTGAATTGGCCAGTGGACCAGGTGGTCCCGGTACCCGCCAGCCCAAAGCGGCTGGCCGAGCGCGGCTACAACCAGGCTGCGCTGCTGGCGCGCCCGGTGGCGCTGGCCTGCGGGCTGCCTTACGAGCCGGGAGCCCTGCGCAAGGTGAAAGAAACACGTTCGCAGGTGGGCCTGTCTCTGTATGAGCGCCGCGAAAACGTCGCCGGGGCTTTTGCCGCCAGTTCCGGGCAAACCGCCGGCCGGCGCGTCCTTGTGATCGACGATCTGACCACCACAAGCGCCACAATCGATGCCTGCGCGCAGGCGCTGCTGTCCGCAGGCGCGGAGGCGGTCTACGGCCTGACTGTGGCGCGTGCGGTTCACATGCAGTTTGAACGACTACCATCACCCAGACAGGAGGTTTGAAATGGCACTGGAAGTTGAGGTTTACACCAGAAATATGGAAGTTACGGACCGCATCCAGGAGTATGTGGATAAAAAGGTCTCCAAGCTGGACCGTTATCTGCCCGGCATCGAGGAAGCGCGCGTGGATCTGGCCTACGAAAAATCGGCCCGCAGCGCCAACGACCGCCAGGTGGCACAGATTACGGTGCGCGGCAAGCGCTTTGTGCTGCGCGCCGAGGAGCGTGCCGACGACATCTTCGCCGCGCTCGACATTGCCCTGGACAAACTGCAGCGCCGCATCGAGCGCTATAAGGGCAAGCGCTACCGCGGCCGCGGGGATGGAAAATCGGCGGCGGAAGTGGCCGCTGAGCCGGCTGTCGAGGTCGAAGAGGAAGAGACCCTGGAGGAAGCGCCCGTGATTGTGCGCCGCAAGCTCTTCCACCTGGTCCCCATGGATGAGGCCGAGGCGATCGAGCAAATGGAGCTTCTGGGCCATGAAAACTTCTTTGTCTTTTATAATGCGAATACGAACGGAGTAAACGTGCTTTACCGGCGGCGCGAGGGGGGCTTCGGTCTCATCGAGACGGAAGTTGCCTGAGCCCGGTGATCCAGGCACGATCAGAACGATCATACAGGCCTGTGCACGGCGGCTGGGATCACCAGCCGCCGTGTATATCACTGTTCAGTTGAGGAAAACATGGTTGAATTTACCGACACCGTCTTTCAGATCGCCGATCTGATGCCTGGCGATGGCATCGACCAGGAAACCATCCGTGACGCGGTGGAGAAAATGCTGAGAGCCTTTGGCGAGGACCCCAATCGGGAGGGCCTGCAGAAAACCCCCGACCGGGTGGCGCGCATGTACGACGAGCTGCTGGCCGGCTACCGCACCGACCCGGTGGCGCTGTTGAACGATGCGATCTTTGAGGTCACGTACGATGATATGGTGCTGGTGCGCGATATCGAGTTCTACAGCCTGTGCGAGCACCATATGCTGCCCTTCCTGGGCCGGGCGCACGTGGCTTACCTGCCGCGCGGCTACGTGGTGGGGCTTTCGAAGATCCCGCGCATTGTGGATATGTTCGCCCGCCGCCTGCAGGTGCAGGAGCGCATGACGCACCAGATCGCCGAGTTTATCCAGGAGCTGCTCAACCCGCTGGGCGTGGCCGTGGTGGTGGAGGGGCTGCACCTGTGCGCAACCATGCGCGGGGTGAAGAAGCACGACGCCCGCATGACGACATCGACCATGCTGGGCGCCTTCCGGTCCAACCTGGCGACGCGCGAGGAGTTTTTGAACAACATCTCCCGCGGCTCGAACCCGATTTTGTAGGTTTTTTATCCGGGCGCGGACGAGTGCGGCGTGGGGACCGTGCCGGTCTGCGTTGAGGCGGCCGGTCGATCCAGGCGTATGGTGCGTCCGGCGCCGGCCGCGGAGCGGCCCAACAAACCCGCCGCCAGGCGGGTTTGTTGGGCATTCCCACGCAGAGTACGGGAACGAGAGTAAAAACACGGTCTTGTTACGAGGCGGTAAACACCTCATCGAGCCAGTCGAACATGACTCTATTCGGAAGGGCCAGGTTGTCCACCTGGCAGTGCGCCGCACCGCCTTCTTCTGCGGTAAAGATCACCAGCTTCTTCTGCGGGTGCGGCAGCTTTGCATACATATCTCTGGCAATTTGCAGCGTAATTCCGGCCTCACCCTCGCCGGCCATGCACAGCGCCGGAATGGGAATACCGGCCGGGTTGATTTTCCCATGCACGAGATAATCATAGGCCTTCGCAAAGCGGGCTGCGATATCGCGCAGGTTGAAGCTGATCTTCAGACCAAAGCGCCAGACGATTTGATCGAAAGCCGTCCTGGTGACCGGGTCCCGGCGGTTGTGCCCGGACTGCTGGGCCAGTGTGGCCCTGAACACGTCTGGCATGGCCGGATTGGCGATCATGGCACGGAGCTGGGGGAGATAGCGAGCGGCTTTACATGCGATATGGCCGCCCCAGCTGAACCCGTAGATCGCCAGGCGCTCCACATCGATCTCATGCCGGCCTGAGCAGTAATCGATCACAGCCCCCACCGGGATTTCCATTTTTGCACCAAAATGTAATCCCTGCTCAGGGTTTACGCCCTGCCCGGGCAGATCTACGGTGAGCACGTTGTACCCCCGCTGCGGACCCGTCTGCCCGGTGATGAAATAACAATCCTCGGCGAATGTCTCCACACCGCCGATCACGATCAGTGTGGGCCGCTTTTCCCCGCTGTCATCCACTTTCCAGAAGTAACCGGCCAGCGTTTTCCCCTGGAAAGGGACTGCGATCGTCTCAACCGGCGGATCGAACAGCCCGGCCGCGGTTTGAAAACAGGCCCGCATTTTCTGGCAGAGATCCAGAAATCGCGGGTCTTTAGCGCTCATGATGAACAGCGGGGCGCGGTAATACGTGCAGGCGCGCAGATACGCCTTTCTTGCCTGTTCTCTTTCTCCAGTATTCAATAACTGCTGTGCCTGAGCTTCTACACTCCTGGCCAGCGCTATCCAGGCCGACTGCCAGCTTGCCGGGTCGCCATCTTTGATGTTTTCTGCGGCGCGGAAACATTCGTCCCGGTCGCTGCCTTCATAGATTTCCCTGCCGGCGATCCAGGAAAAGTAATAATCCATATCCTGGTGATCAAAATACAGCCTGTTCAGGCTGCGCTGGGCAATCGAACTTCCCTGTGTGTCCACAATTTTCTCCTTCTTGTTTCATGGTGCCCAATCCATCATAAAAGGCAGCTGGGCGGTGGATGCGAACATCCGGTTGGCAGCAGCCGGCTCGTTTACGTTATCGCTGCACTGTCAATCTATTGATCCTGTCAAACGACTCGACCCGTTCTTCTCCAGCCTGCTTGAGGAAATCCTCGAGAAGGTGGTTGAAGAAGTCCGGGTTATCCTGATTGGCGTTGTGCCCGGCGCCGGGAATAACCTGATATTGGATTTTCGGATCCGAGGCTGCCCACCGCGGCGGATGGTCCGGTAATATCCTGCTCGCCGTGCGTCAGCAGCAGCGGAATGTTGATGGTGAAATCCGGGCAGCCTTCTCGACAGATGGCGGTGATGACCGCACTCCAGATGGTGATCATTGTCTGGCGGTCAATCTGCTGGAGAACATCACGCACATAGGCGGCGACATCCGCTTTCACGGTGGTTGTACGGGCGATGAGATTGATCAGTGACTGCAGCGGCCATACCCGGTAAAAAGTGGTTGACAGGCGCAGGGCAGCCAGTTCGAAGGCATTGACAGAAACCGCAATCGGGGTAGAGCCAATAATTACCAGGGCCTGGCAGCGCTGCGGCTCCCGTCTGACCAGATGCTGGGCGAGATAAGCGCCCATCGACTGTCCCACCAGGAACACGGTTCTGGCATGCTGGCGATCCAATATCGCCAGCATATCGTCCACATAATCGTTGATGGAGAGTGAGGACAGCCCAACCGGCCGGGATTGGCCGTGCCCGCGCGCATCCCATACCAGAATCCGGTAATCTGCGGCGAAGTGGGCTACCTGTGCGTTGAACATGCGGTGATCCATCAGCGCGCCGTGCAGAAAGACGATCAGAGGGCGGTCTTCTCTGCCGACCGTCCAGTAATGAATGGTGCAGCCGCGGTGCTCCAGGAACTGTTCCGTCAGCACTGGCGGGGTTTTCAGGAACAGACTGGTGTTTGCGCAGAAGACTGGTTCATGATCAGTTCTTTGAACACTTGAATCACACACTGCTGGGCGTTATCCACTCATTGTAGCTTTGATGACAGCTCAGGCAGCCTGTACCTGTGGGTCCATTCTGTCTATTCATGATTGATTGGCACGATGAAGACCGGGCTGTCGGCCAGCTGCACGACCTGCTGCGCAACGCTGCCCATAAACAGCCGGTCCAGGCCACCGCGTCCATGCGAGGTGATCAAAATCAGGTCTGCCGCCTCGCGTCTGGCAGCGGCTGTAATCGTGCGTGCCGGATGCGACCCGGTTACAATCGTGCGTACTGCCAGCCCTTCCGCACGCAGCATACTGGCGATGGTTTCCAGATAGTGGTGCATATTGTTCTCGGCTTGCTTGCGAATGGTCTTGATTACGCTGGTGGGGGCGCGATATTTCTCGCTTTCGGGCACGGCTGGTACGCTGATAAGGATCAACTCGCAGCCGAAATTCAAACCGAACCAGCGGGCAAAGGGCAGTACCTGTTCCGAGAACGCCGAGCCATCCAGTGCGATCAGAATACGCTCGAACTGGGGCGTTTCGGGCGTGGCGTTTACTTCCACCTGTACCAGCAGTACAGGGATATCCAGAAGGCGCACCAGCTTCTCCGAGAGACCGCCGCGCAGCCAGTTGTTTTCTCCTGACGATCCGCGGGTGGTGGTGACGACCAGATCGACTGCGTTTTCGCGGACGACCTGATGGGTGACTGCGGATGGCGAGCCAGTTCGGATCGTGATGTTTACCTGAATACCGGCAGCGTGCAGCTTTTCTGCCACGCCGCACAGGTAGGCCTCAATGTCGGACGACTGCGCCGCTCCCTCAATATATGCATGCGACGCCGACAGCAGCGTAATGTGCGCGCCGGTGGTTTCGGCGATAAACTGGGCTGCGGGAACCGCCTGAGCTGCGTTTGTAGAGCCGTCTAACAGCAGCAGGATATGCTGGATATCGCCGGTTCGCTCGCGCCATTTGGTGTGCTGGGTGGGTTCAGGCATCCACACCAGAGTCTTCGTGCCGGGCTCACCATTCCCGTTGGCCGACCCCTCCACGCTGGACTGCCCAAAGCCAAACCCTGCCAGCAGGCTGGCATTGATCTGTCCCAGGTACTCCATTTCTGGCGAAGGATCGCCAATGCGCCGGCGGAAATAGGTAAAGATCAGGTACAGCAGTGGGATTAACAGGAAATATGTCCAGGCCCCTTCCAGAAAGCGCTCTTCAAAGATGATCAGGGTCGCCGCTGTGGTGAGCAGGGCAGCAATGCCGGTGCCCGCAATCGCTGCCGCTCTGCCGGCCGAGAACTGCTGGCGAAACTCGCGCACCAGGCGTCTGGTCACAGCCCAGCTGGTCATGCTGAGCAGGATAAACACCCCGGCAGCATATAAAGCCAGGTAAGTTTCTTCGTGAGTGCCAAAAAGCAGAAAACAGAAGGTTACGATGCCCACCTGCAGCCATACAGGCCTGGGGGCAACCTCGTAGCGGTTTAGTTCGCTGAATACCGGTGGGACATAATGGCGCTCTTTTAAACCCAGGGCCAGGTTTTGTAACCCCTGTGCACTGGCAGCTGAAGCGGACATCAGCACAACGATCGCGACCAGCGACCCGAGATACGGCAGCGGAGCTGGTAAGAGCTGGTCCATCGTCTGGGTAAACACGGAAACGGCGGTATTGTGGGGGTCCGAAAGGTTAAAAATCGCCGGACCGACGATGAGCATGGTGGTCGCTGTGGTACCCATGATGATCAGCAGGCTGTGAAAGGCTTTGCGGCTTTTCTGATGCGGATCGCCGCTGTAGGCAGGGACCAGATTGGCGAAAACCTCGATCCCGGTCATCACCGCCAGGATGCGGACATAACCGCCGATCGTAAAATGGATATTTGCCGGGCCGAAGGCCTGCAGGGAGAGTTCGGGCAGGTGAAAGCCGGTCCGGAGGATCGTGGCGATAATCATGGCCCACAGCAGCAGGAGTACACCGAACGTCGCCGGGCCAAAGGTGCGTGCTGCCATGCGCGGACCGCGGTTAACCAGCCAGCCGGTTAACAGACTGAGTATGACGGCTGCCAGTGAGCGGTATTGAATGCCCAGTATCGTCTGATTCAAAACCGGGACCCGGTCGGCTATCAAGGTGACCATAGCCGACATGCTGACCAGAAAGGTGAGGGTATATTCAACGAAGGTAATGGCTGCATTGACTTTAGCCGCCCAGCCGCCAAACTCTTCTTCGCTCAGCCCGCTGCCGCCGCTGCCATCGGTGATCCACTGCATGACCAGCCTGTAGGTGGTGGAAACCACGGCAATGGTCAGCACAGCCAGCCAGATCGAACCACCAAAAGCAGCCCGCGCCAGCCCTGCAGCCAGGCTGATGTTGATAAATGGGCCAAAAACATACAGGGGCGAGGTGGCAGCATCGCCGCCGCCGGCAAGGGCGCCTTCAAAGGCGTTATGTAATTTATTCGAGGTATGAGCCATATTTACTTTCTTTAAAATAAAAGAACGGCTTGAAAAGCCGTTCGCATACTGGCAAGCGAAGAAGGGCCTGTTACGACCCCGGGCTGTCCATCTGCAGCACGGGCATAATGATCCGGCTGGGATGGACAGCACATGACAAAGCGAACGACCGGCCAGATAAACGACGGCCTGGAAGTACAGAGGCATGCGTAAATTGTCCACCCCGGGTGGGCGGATCGGTCAGCCAGCGGATTCGCTTAGAGAGAACCGTGTTCAGTGTCGTATTCACCGGATGTGTACCTCAAAAAAAGCCGGATAATTATACACGAATTATCTGCGGAGAAAAGGTTAAACCTGCCAGCTATCGGAATTATTTGCCCCTCATCTCAATACCACCTCCTGGCCGCAGTTCGCTTGCGTGCTTTGGTCTTCGCGCTGTTGATCGAGAGGCCGTGAACCTCAGCGCTCGTCAGCCTCCGCCCCCTCCATCCCTGCCAGCACCTCGGCCCGCAGGCGGATGGACTGCTGCTGCGCCAGGCGCGCGGCGACCTGCTCCAGCGGCTCGCCGCTGTGCGGGTGGGGCAGACGGGGCAGCAGCTCGGCCAGGGGGACGGCCAGGTAAACCCGCTCCCAGACCTCCGGGTCGATCACCTGCCCGTCGACCACGGCAATATCCAGGTCGATTGTGCGCGGGGCGTTCTTATCGGCGCTGCGCCGGCGGCCCAGACGGGCTTCGATGGCCCGCAGGCGCTCCTTTAGCTCCGGCGGGGACAGGGCGGTGGTCACCAGGGCGGCGGCGTTCAAAAAGTCCGGCCCGTCGGAGCCCACCGCTGGCGACTGCCAGACCTGCGAGACGCGCTCCACCTGCAGCTCCTGGCGCAGACAGACCAGCGCGGCGGGAAGATTCTCCTCCGGATGGATGTTCGACCCCAGCACGACGCACACCTGCCGCGCGGCCTGTGTGCGGCCGGCGCAGTCATTTCGTTCAGGGCTGCCGGCTGCGCTCAATCTCCACCCCCACTGATTTCGAAAAGCGCACCGCGCCCGGTTTCTCCACGCGCACCCGCACCTTCTCCACCCCCGGCTCCTCCAGGCACAGTTTGGCGATGTCTGCGGCCAGGGCCTCCACTGTAAAGCGCTGTGCAGTCTCGGCGTGCTGCTGCGCCTTCTTGGCGATCGTGCGGTAGCTGATGCTGTCGTTCAGGTCGTCTGTTTCACCGGCCCTGCTCAGATCGGCGAAGAGCACAATGTTGATCAGGATCTCCTGTGGTTTCTCGCGCTCCCAATCGTTCACACCGATAATGCCGCGCGCTGACAGGTCGCGAATGATAATCTGGTCCATGCTTGCCTCCAGGCTGAAAATGAATTAAACGAGATGTCTGCCCCCGTCCAGATAGAGGATTTCACCGCTGATATACGCCGGCCCGCCAAGCAGGAACACCAGCGCCTGCCCGACCTCCTCCAGCGTGCCCCAGCGCCCGGCCGGCACGTGCTCCAGCAGGTCGGGCGGTGTTTTTCCGGTGCTGGGCGGCAGGATGGCCCCCAGGGCGATCCCGTTGACGCAGATATCCGGGGCCAGAGACACGGCCAGCGAACGGGTCAGGGCGACCAGGCCGGCTTTGCTGATCGTATAGGGCAGGTGATCGGCCCCCGGCCGCAGGGCGCGCCAGTCGAGGATGTTGACGATGCGGCCGGTCTCGCCCGGCTCGCGGTGCTCCAGGTAGTGGCGCGCGAAGGCCTGCGAGAGGAAAAACGGGCTGCTCAGGTTGATGTCCATATGCCGCTGCCAGTCTTGCGGAGTGGTGTTCTGCCAGTCCCGGTCTTCGAAGATGGCGGCGTTGTTCACCAGCCCGTGCAGCGGGCCGAGTTCTGCGGCGGCGTGGATCAACTCCGCCGCCGATGAGGGATCGCTCAGGTCGTGCTGCAGCACCCCGGCCTGGCAGCCCAGGGCTTCGATCTCCCGGCGTGCGGCTTCGGCCTCTTCCGGGGAGCTGCTGTGGTGGATGATCACCCGGCCGCCGGCCCGGGCCACAGCCATGGCCAGGGCCCGTCCGATGCGCCGGGCCGAACCGGTGATCAGGATCGTTTTAGCTTGCAGGTTCATGATGTGGTCCTTTTTGAAAACGCCGGCCCATCAGCCACAGGCTGGCGGCCAGCACCAGCCAGGCGGCGAGCTGCGCCAGGCGGAAGCCCGAAAAGACCAGCACGCTGTCGCCGCGGAAGGCCTCGATGAAGATGCGGGCGAGCGCGCTGGCGGCGGTGAAGATCAGGAAATAATCCAGCCGGCGTCCCAGGGGGCCTGCCGGCCAGCAGGCGGCCAGGATGAGCAGCGCGAGCAGGGTCTCGTAGATCTGTGTGGGGTGGCGGCGTGCGCCCCACAGCTCGATCGCCCAGGGGACTGCGGTGGGGGCGCCGAAGGCGTCGCCGGACGCCAGGTGGGAAATGCCCAGGGCGACGGCGAAGACGGCGAAAGCGGGGGTGAGGGCGTTGAGCGTGGGCCACAGGCGCATCTCCTTCCGCTGCGCATAGATGAGCGCACCGATCAGGCCCGCGGCCAGCCCGCCCCACGGGTCGAGCAGCTCGGGCCTGGGGGAGAGCAGGTTGAGGGGAGCCTCGATGAAGGCGCGGCTGTAGCGGGCGGCATAGGCCAGCCGGGCGCCGGCCAGGCCGGAGAGCAGGGCGGTGAGGGCCAGGGAGAACAGGCGGTTACCGTCCACCCCGAAGCGGGGGGCATGGCGTTCCGCCAGGCTCAGCCCCAGCCACACGCCGAGCAGCAGGCTGAAGGCCGGTACGGGGATCCCCACGGGGCCGATCTGCAGCACAGGCAGCATCAGGAGCCCTCCTCGAGCAGTTCCTGCAGGCGCACCTCGATGAGCGCCGCGGGCATCCCGCCGATCACCACATCCTGAATCACACCGCCGGCGTCGATGAAGAAGGAGGAGGGCAGGGAGTGGGTGCGGTACAGGCCGGCCACCGAGCCGTCGTAATCGAAGACGATGGGGAAGGTCAGGTCGAGCGATTCGCTGAAGGCGAGCGCTTTTGCGGGGCTGTCGGAGTAGGCGGCGTTGACCGCCAGGATGACGAAGCCGTCGTCCTGGTGCTGGCGGTAGGCCTGTTCGAAGGCGGGCATCTCCTCGCGGCAGGGCGGGCACCAGGAGGCCCAGAAGTTGAGCAGCACCGGCCGGCCGCGCAGGTCGGAGAGGCGCAGGGTCTCGCCGCTGGCGCTGGTGAGTTCAAAGTCGGGGGCCAGGAAGCCGGCCCGCGGGGCGGGGATGGCCCCGCCGGTAGTGGCGCCCGGTTCCGCGCGGCTGAACACGATCCACCCCGCGCTGAGCAGGAGGATGGTCAGCGAAATCATTCCCCACCTGTTCGACATCTGTGTGCTCACCTGCGAGACGTCACAATATTGTGGACCATGCGAGGTAAGTGTAAAGGGGAAGGACCGGCCTGTCAACGGATTGGGGAACGGATATAACGGATCGCTGACCACGGATGGCGACCGCAGGTCGCCATCCGTGGTCAGCTCTTGACACCAGCCCCCGCTTTGTTATGATGGACTCCATGGCATCCCGCATCTGGCTGCGCCTGTCCGGCCTAACAACCGCTGCCTGTCTGATTCTCAGCGCCTGCCGGGCCGCGGCGACCGAGCCGCCCGCCACGCCCACGGTGACGCCGTCCCTCACGGTCACCGCCACCGACAGTCCCACCCCTCCACCCAGCCCGACAGAGGAGGCCCCCACCGCGCAGGCCTACCCCTACCCGGGGCCTCAGGACGTCCTGCCCACACTGGACGGCGCCTATCCGGGCGCAGCTACCCCATTCCCGACCGTATCCGTTTACCCGGGGCCCGGTGAGGCCCCCGAGTTCCCCAGCCCGACGACCGGGGCGTATCCGGGGCCGGAAGCGTTCCCGACCCCAACCGGCGGCGCATACCCGGGGCCGGCGGCGCCGCCCTCGCCGTTCCCCACTTCGTCAACGGGCGCGTACCCCGGCCCGGCCGTCACAACGCAGCCCTCCCTGCTGCCCACGCCCAACCCGCTCACGCCCTCGCCGACCGGTGTGATCCCCACCGCGCAGCCCACGGTCACGCCCACACGCCCGCGGCCGACCGTCCCGCAGATCACCGTGGACCTGCGCCTGCTGGCCACCGATCCCGATGAAGTGGAGCTGGCTTCCGGGCGCGTGCAGCTCGTCGAGTTCTTCACCTTCTGGTGCTACCACTGCCGGGCGATGATCCCCATCATGTACGGGCTGGAACAGGAATACAGCAGCCGGATGAACTTCGTTTACCTGGACCTGGACGACCCGCGCGTGCGCGAGTTCCGCGAGGCGCTGGGGTACCGCATCCCGCCCGGCGGGATCGAGCCCCAGTTTTACCTGCTCGATGCTGAAGGGGAGATCATCAAGCAGTGGCGCGGCGTCGTTGCGGTGGAGGAGTTCCAGGACGAGATCGAGCGCCTGCTGCGCGGGCCGGCGCCTTAGCCGGCGGCTTTCTTCCCCCGGGCCGGTTTCTGCGGCTCCCGGGCTCTGCTTCTTTCCACCACTTTGCGGCAGTATTCAAACAGCACCGGCAGCGCCTCTTCGTCGTCGTAGGGCACTTTGGCGCTGCCCTTGCCGAATTTTGCGCGCGGCAGCTGGGTTTTCAGCTCCTCGATCAGGTCGAAGTCGAGGGTGTGGAAAGTGTAGTGGTTTTTAGCGGCGGAGAAGGCGACGTAGCTGCCGTTGAGTTTGAACATGGGCATCTGGTAGGAGATGGTTTCCCGGGCTTCAGGGAAATTGGTGCGCATGAACTCGATCAGGGTTTCCAGGCGCTGTTTTTTGATCCCATCGAACTGGTTGACATATTCTTCGACCGTGCTGATCATATCCCACTCCTTCTGGCGGTTGAATTGAAGCACTGGGGGTAATTATTACCATGAAACCGGGCGCGGCTCCAGAGCGCTGGGGGCCAGGTGTGGTCACACCGGTCGCTCAAACGGGAACGAACCATCATTCTCCATAAATGGGCCGCAGGCCGGCTGGTGTTCCCTTTCTTTGTCAACCCCCACCCTTGCCCTACCCGCTTTGCTCGCTGATGCTCGCTCGCAGGGGAGGGAAAAACGTGTTCCCACGCGTCCCGTCTTGAAAGCACAGTAAGGCACTTGACAAAGTGTACCCACTTCCACTATAATATCCTTACCCCATCCCCCCTGGGGGGGATATCAGGAAGGAGTTGTGAAGCATGAAACATGAAGAAGCCCTGCGCCGCTTGAAAACTGTTGAGGGGCATATCCGCGGCATCGAACGCATGGTGGAAGACGGCGCCTACTGCATCGACGTCATCCGCCAGATCCAGGCCGTGCAGGCGGCGTTGAGCAAGGTCAGCACGCTGGTCCTCAACGAGCACCTCAACTCCTGCCTGATCACCGCCGTACGCGGCGAAGATCCGGACGAGCGCGAACGGGTACTGCGCGAGATCACGGATGTATTTGCAGCAGCCACAAAAACCTGAACAGGAGAGCAACCCCCCATGAAAACCCTCATCTTCGATATCCCCAACATCAGCTGCCATCACTGCGTTCACACCATTCAGACCGAAGTCGGAGAGCTGGAAGGCGTGCAATCGGTCACTGCCGACGCAGCTGCAAAAACGGCCACGGTCGTGTTCGATGCGCCGGCTACCGAAGAGAAAATTAAGGAACTGCTGGCGGAGATCAACTACCCGGCTGCCGCCGTCCATTCGCCCAACTAACCCTCATTCATTATTGATATAAAACCGCCGGCAGCACCTGCTGCCGGCGGCGTAAAAAAATACCCGGCCTGCTCCGCAGGATTGATTTTCATGGTTTGATCAAAATCCTCCAGCCGCCCGGTTGATACAAAATGAACCTGGTAAACTCTACTGCCGCACGGGCCGGCTGGACGGGAGGCTTGCATGGTTGATTCCAGACAAATTACACTGCCGGTGACGGGGATGACCTGCGCCAACTGCGTCGCCACCATTGAACGCAATCTGAAAAAGGTGGACGGCGTGCAGAGCGCGCTGGTGAACCTGTCGTCCGAGCGCGCCACGGTCGAGTTCGACCCGCAGCGCACCGGGCTGGACGACCTGGTGGCCCGCATCCGCCGCGCAGGATACGACATCGCCGCTGGCGAGGCCAGCCTGGTGGTGCACCGCATGAGCGACGCCAGCGACGCCCAGCGCCTGGAGAAGGCGCTGCTCCAGGTCGAAGGTGTGATCGAGGCGCAGGTGAACTTCGCCGCCGAGAGCGCACGCGTGCGCTACATCCCCACCCTGGTCAGCCAGGGCGACCTGCGCCGGGTGATCGCTGCGGCCGGCTTTGAGGCCGTCGAGACCGGCGGCGAGGGCGAGGACGCCGAACGCAAAGCGCGCGAGGCCGAGATCGCCCAGCAGCGCCATTATCTGATCGTTGGCCTGATCTTCACTGTGCCGCTGTTCGTGTTTTCGATGGCGCGCGACCTGGGCCTGCTGCCCATGTGGTCGCACGAGCCCTGGGTGAACTGGTTGATGTTCGCCCTGGCCACACCGGTGCAGTTCTACGTGGGCTGGCAGTACTACGTGGGCGCCTACAAAGCCCTGCGCAACCGCTCGGCGAACATGGACGTGCTGATCGCCATGGGCTCGTCGGCGGCGTATTTCTACTCCACCCCCATCGTCCTCGGGTTGATCCACGGGCATGTCTACTTTGAGACTGCCGCGGTGATCATCACGCTGATCAAGCTGGGCAAATTCCTGGAAGCGCGCGCCAAAGGCCGCACCAGCGAAGCCCTGAAGAAGCTGATGAGCCTGCGCCCGAGCACGGCGCGCGTGCTCCGCGACGGCGTGGAGAGCGAGATCCCCGCCGAAGACGTGCGCGTGGGCGACGTGGTCATCGTACGCCCGGGCGAGAAGATCCCCGTGGACGGGGTGGTGATCGAAGGCCGCTCAGCGGTGGACGAGTCCATGCTCACGGGCGAGTCCCTGCCGGTTGAGAAGGGCCCCGGCGACCCGGTGATCGGCGCGACCCTCAACCGGCACGGCCTGCTCAAGTTCGAGGCCACCAAAATCGGGCGCGAGACGGCCCTGGCGCAGATCATCCGCCTGGTGGAAGAAGCCCAGGGCAGCCGTGCGCCGATCCAGGCGCTGGCCGACCGGGTTTCGGCCGTCTTTGTCCCGGCGGTGATCGCCATCGCCCTGATCACTTTCCTGGTCTGGTATTTCATCATCCCGCTGCCGGCCGAGGCGCAGACCGGTCTGTTCACGCGCGCCCTGATCAACATGGTGGCGGTGCTGGTGATCGCCTGCCCGTGCGCCATGGGCCTGGCGACGCCGACGGCCGTGATGGTGGGCACCGGCAAAGGCGCCGAGCTGGGCGTGCTGCTTAAATCGGGCGAGGCCCTGGAGCGTGCCGGCAAGGTGGACACGGTGGTGCTGGACAAGACCGGCACGATCACGCGCGGCCAGCCGGCGGTGACCGACATCGTGCTGGCGCAGTCCGCCCGGGAGCCGGCTGCTGCGGCCGCCGGAGGGGCGGCGGTGCTGGAGACCGACCCCGCGCTGGAGCTGCTGCGCCTGGCCGCCTCGGTGGAGAAGGGCAGCGAGCACCCGCTGGGTGAGGCCATCCTGGCCGAGGCCGGTGAGCGCGGCCTGACTCTCAGCGATCCGCTGGGGTTCAAAGCCGAAGCCGGCCACGGCGTGGAAGCCCAGGTGGACGGCCGCCAGGTGCTGGTGGGTAACCAGCGCATGATGGCTGCGCGCGGCATCGAACTGGGCGAACTGGCGGGCGAAGTGGAGCGCCTGCAGAATGAGGCCAAAACGGCCATGCTGGTGGCGGTGGACGGCGCCGTGCGCGGCGTGATCGCCGTGGCCGATACGGTCAAAGACGGTTCGCTGGACGCCATCCGCCGGCTGCACGAGATGGGCCTGCAAGTGGTCATGCTCACCGGCGATAACCAGCAGACCGCCGAGGCGATCGCCCGCCAGGTGGGCGTGGACATGGTGCGTGCCGAGGTGCTCCCCGGCGACAAGGCTGCCGAGGTGAAGCGCCTGCAGGAGATGGGCCAGGTGGTGGCCATGGTAGGCGACGGCATCAACGACGCCCCGGCGCTGGCCCAGGCCGAGGTGGGCATCGCCATTGGCACCGGCACGGACGTCGCTATGGCTGCGGCGCCGGTGGTGCTGATCAGCGGCGACCTGCGCGGCGTGCCGCGCGCCATCAGCCTGTCGCGGGCCACGTTGAAGACCATCAAGCAGAACCTGTTCTGGGCGTTTATTTACAACATTATCCTGATCCCTGCGGCTGCGGCCGGGGCGCTGAACCCCATGCTGGCCGCCGCGGCCATGGCCTTCAGCAGTATTTTCGTGGTCAGCAACAGCCTGCGGCTGCGCGGGATGCGTATAGATTAATGATCTGGCAGGAGCGGCCAGTGAGACCCGGCCAGGCACTCTTCGATCGAGCGGTCGTTCTTTGACCGCCGCTGCGGGTGCCTGGCTGTGCTGCGGATGACAATTTCCCTCACCTGCGAACGGAGCGAAGCGAAGTGAGCGGGGGAGGGTCAGGGTGGGGGTAATGGGCGTGGCTCGAAAGCGCGGCGAGCATCATCCACGTGCACGTGTTTTGGACGCCCACCCAACCTCCCCCGCTCGAGCACGCCTGCCGGCAGGCAGGCTGCCATGCAGGGGAGGAGCATAATTCCCTCCCCTGTGAGCGGCCCGCCGGAGGCGGGCTGGCGAAACGGGGGAGGGCAGGGTGGGGGTAATGGGCGTGGTCGAAACGGCCTGCGGGCAAATTACCCGGCACCCTGAGCGGCATGCTCCGCATGCCCGGTCGAAGGGCGCCTGGGTGCCTGGTAGTCGATCTTCAGCCGCCGTTCCGGATGCCTGGGTGCGGTACTCAGGCGTCTGGCAGCCATGAAGAGATTAACAACCTGCCCTTATAAGACCCAGCCACTCCGCTTAAGCACATCTGCCGGCAGGCAGGCCGCCAGGCAGCGAAGGCGCGTCCTTGACCGCCCGCTCCTTTCTGGTTATGCTTAATCCCCGGGCGCGGGGGACCGCGCCCACATTACACACACTGGCGGTATTCAACCACACCATCATGGCTCGCAAACCTCTCACCCGACGCGAATTCCTCAAACTGACTGCCCTGGGGCTGGGCAGCCTGGCCTTCAGGCACTGGAACAGCCTGGCTCTGCTGCCCGATTTCCCCGACGCTGAGCGCCTGGGCCGCGCAGCCAAGGGCAGCCTGGAGATCAAGGCCCAGCCCGATATGAACAGCGAGACGGTGGGGATCCTGTACGAAGACAACGTCGCCCCGTGGATCCGCGAAGTCGTCAGCGACTACCAGGACCTGAACTTCATCAACCAGCGCTGGGTGGAAGTTCCCGGCGGTTATGTCTACGGGGCGCGCTTCCAGCCCGTGCGCAACATCCCCAACGAACCGGTCACAGAACTGCCAAACTCCTCCATCGGGCCGGGCATGTGGGCCGAGGTGACCGTCCCCTACGTGGACGCCTTCACCGAGAACGACCCCTCGCCCAACTCGTGGGTGGACTTCCGCGTGCGCGACGGCCTGCCCCCGCGCCTGTATTACAGTCAGATCTTCTGGGTCGACCGCATCCGCACCAACGACGCCGGGCAGGTCTTCTACCGCGTCAACCCCAACTACTACGGCGGCCTGGACCTGCTGTGGGCGCCGGGAGAGGCCTTCCGCCCGATCACGAAAGAGGAGATCGCCCCCATCCGCCCCGAGGTGGAGAACAAGCGCATCGTGGTGGACATCAACCACCAGACCCTTTCGTGCTACGAGGGCGATACGGAGGTCTACTTCTGCCGGATCTCGAGCGGGGCGAAATACAACGTGGCCGGTGAGGTGGTCGACGCCTGGTCCACGCCGGCCGGCGAGTTCTGGATCTCGCGCAAGTACCTGGGCGTGCAGATGAGCGGCAACGCCACCGGCGCCCCGTACGACTCCCCCGGGATCGGCTGGTCGATGTTCTTCGCCACCGGCGGGGTGGCCCTGCACTCGACCTACTGGCACAACGCCTACGGCACCCCCATGTCGCACGGCTGTGTAAACGCCAGCCCCGAAGACGCAAAATGGATCTTCCGCTGGACGGCCCCCGAGGTGCCGTACGACCCGGGCATGCTCGACGCCACCGTGACCGGCCTGCCCAGCACCAAGGTGGAAGTGGTGGAGGTTTAAGCTGAAAACTCTCTCACGCCGGGAATTCTTAAAGGTAGCCGCTCTGGGTGTGGGCAGCCTGGGTCTGAGCCGTGCACCCGCCGGCCTGCGCCCCTTTGCCCTGCCGGAATTCCCCCGGGCCGAGCGCCTGGGGCGGGTGATCGGCGGCAAAGTGCCGGTGAAAGCCCGCCCGGATATCGACAGCCCCGACGTGGGCGTGCTCTTCGACGATGACGTGGTCCCCTGGCTGCGCGAGGTGGTGGGCTCGCGCCCGCTGTGGTACAGCCAGACCTTCGTGGAGACGCCGCAGGGCTACATTTACGCCCCCAACCTGCAGCCGGTGCGCAACCAGCCTAACGAGCCGCTCACCAGCCTGCCATCACCCGAGGGCTTCTGGGCCGAGGTGACGGTGCCCTATGTGGACCTGACGCTGCACAACCCGCCGCACCGCTCTCCCTGGCTGAACCACACCGCTGCGCCGCGCCTGTACTACAGCCAGATCATGTGGATCGACGACATCCGCACCACCGAAGACGGGCAGGTGCTCTACCGGGTGAACGAACGCTACGGCACGTTTGGCGATATCTTCTGGGCGGCCGGGGAGGCTTTCCGCCCGCTCACCGAAGAAGACGTGGCGCCCATCCACCCCGACGTGGAAGACAAGCGCGTGGTCGTCGACCTGACCCACCAGAGCCTCTCCTGCTACGAAGGGAACACGGAGGTCTACTACTGCAGAGTATCGACAGGAGGCAAATACGACGCCGAAGGCAACCCCACCGACAAATGGTCCACTCCACCCGGTTCGCATTCCATCTGGCGCAAGCTGGTCTCGGTGCACATGACGGGCGGCACCACCGGCGGCGGGTACGACCTGCCCGGAATCGGCTGGACGGTGTTGTTTTCGGGGAATGGGGTCGCCGTGCACTCCACTTTCTGGCATAATAGCTTTGGCATACCCAAATCGCACGGCTGTGTCAACGCCCGGCCGGAAGATGCCCAGTGGATCTTCCGCTGGACACTGCCATCCGCTCCCTACGATCCCGGGGACATCACGATTTCGGGGAGCGGCAGCACCAAAGTGGTTGTTATCGAGAGTTAATTCGGTTGATCGAGCGAAACGCTGGAGTACATATTTATGCCTGGAGTTGAAATCAGTCTCGGCTTTGCCTTCCTCGCCGGACTGGCATCTTTCCTTTCGCCCTGCGTGTTCTCGCTGGTGCCCGCCTACGTGGGCTACCTGGGCGGGCGCTCGGCGTCGAACCTGAGCAGCGGGGAGAGCAGCCGCTGGACGGCGCTCAGCCACGGCGTCGCCTTCGTGCTCGGGTTCAGCGTGGTCTTCATCCTGCTGGGCATGGCCACCTCGGCCATCGGCAGCCTGCTGTACGATGCGCGCGACATCCTGGCGCGCGTGGGCGGCGTGATCGTCATTTTCTTCGGTCTGCACATGACCGGCATCCTGCGCATCCCCTTCCTGGAGTACGACCTGCGCCGGCAGACCGCCCCAGACCGCAGCCGCGGCTACCTGGCGTCGGCGCTGATGGGCGTGTTCTTCTCCGCCGGCTGGTCGCCCTGTGTGGGGCCGATCCTGGGCACCATCCTGGGCATTGCCATGTTCGGCGGCTCGGTGGTCCAGGGCGTCAGCCTGCTGTCGGCCTACTCTGCAGGGTTAGCCATCCCCTTCCTGATCGCCTCGGTGCAGATCGGGCTGGTGACGCGCATCATCCGCCGCTACGGCAAGGTGATGCGCTACATCGAGATCGTCATGGGCCTGCTGCTGCTCGTGGTGGGCGTGCTGCTTTTCGCGGGCCAGTACAGCCGCTTCGCCAGCCTGGCCTTCTTCTTCCCGGCCAGCGATGAGGTGCTGGTGGGCCGCTACCTGCTGATCGGGCTGGCCGCCCTGGTCGTGCTGGCGCTGGTACCCGGCTACCTGGGCCGCCGTAAGGGGCGCAGCTTTCTGGACTGGTACCTGTTTGGCCTGGGCCTGTTTCCCGTCGCCCTGATTGCGGCCCTGCTGGTCAAACCGCGCTCTGCAGGAGAACCCCAGCCCGGGGAGGGGGAACCCGGGCAGGCGGGCAGCGCCTCCGCCAGGGGCGACGAGGAGGCCCTCCCCCGCCCTGGATAGGAAGCTGGTTTGAAACGTTCGAGTAATACGCTCCTGCTGCTCGGTGCGGGCCTGCTCATCGGGTTGGGCGCCGGCTGCCTGCTGCTGGCGCTGACCGGGGCTGGCGGCGCGCTGTTTTTCGGTCTGCAGTCCTCCCTTTCGGGGGAAGACTCCATCCTCTTCCCGGAAGGGGACAGCCCTGCGCCGCCGTTCGAGCTGCAGAGTCTCTCAGGCGAGACCTACCGCCTGGAAGACCTGCGCGGCCGGCCGGTGGTGGTCAATTTTTGGGCCACCTGGTGCGCCCCCTGCCGGCTGGAGATGCCGCTCTTAGACTCCTACCAGGCGCAGTACGGCGACCAGCTCACCATCCTGGCGGTCAACTTTGACGAGCCGCAGGATCTGGTGCAGAGGTTTGTCGACGAGCTCGGCCTGACTCTGCCTGTGCTGCTCGACCCGGGCGGAAAGGTGGTGAACCAGTACCGGGTGCGCGGCTACCCGACAACGGTGTTTATCGACGCGGAAGGGGTCATCCGCTACCAGCATATGGGGCAGCTTGAAGAGCGCCAGCTGGCCCGATATCTTGAAGAAATGGGAGTATCCCTGGAATGATCGAAGTCACGCTGTACGGCCGCCAGAACTGCCATCTTTGCGACGAGGCTGAGGCAGATTTGAAGGCACTGCAGGCGGTGGTCCCCCACCGCCTGACTGTAATCGATATCGACAGCAGCCCCGAGCTGGTGCAGGCTTACGGCCTGGAGATCCCGGTGGTGGAGATCGGCCCTTACCGGTTGAAAGCCCCGATCACCGCCCAGGAGCTGGAGATCACCCTGCGGGCAGCGCAGGACCGCCAGCAGCAGCTCGAGACTCTCAACACCCCCGCCTATGGAAACCGCTGGACCGGTGCGGATAAGGTTTCGTACTGGCTGTCGCGCCACTGGCTGGCGCTGTTTAACCTGATCGTGTTCATCTATGCTGGCCTGCCGTTCCTGGCGCCGGTGCTGATGGCCGCCGGCGCGCCCGGGCTGGCGCAGCCCATCTACCGGGCCTACAGCTTCGTCTGCCACCAGCTCCCTTACCGCTCCTTTTTCCTGTTCGGCGAGCAGCCGGTCTACCCGCGCGCGGCGGCCGGCCTGGAGGGCCTGCAGTCCTTTGAGGCGGTGACCGGCATCGGTGAGGGCAGCAGCTCGCAGGAGCTGCTCGACGCGCGCACATTCGTCGGGAACCCCGCCACCGGATACAAGATCGCCCTGTGCCAGCGCGATGTGGCCATCTACGGGGCCATCCTGCTCTTCGGCCTGATTTTCGGCCTCACCGGGCGCAGGCTCCCGCCCCTGCACTGGCTGGTGTGGATCCTGGTGGGCATCCTGCCCATCGCTGTGGACGGTTTCAGCCAGCTCTTCAGCCAGCCGCCGTTCAATTTCCTCCCCTACCGTGAAAGCACGCCGCTCTTCCGCGCGCTCACCGGCGGACTGTTCGGCTTTATGACCGCCTGGTTCGGCTACCCCATGGTGGAGAAATCCATGGCCGAATCGCGCCAGTACATGTCCGAAAAGCTGCTGCGCGTGCGCCAGAGCCAGAAGCAAACCTGATCATCATGCCTGTTACCGAGATCCCTACCACCGGAGTACGCTATTTTCATTTTGAATCCCTGGATGCAGCCGGCCTGGTGCACGCCGTGTTCATGCGCCAGGGCGGTGTGAGCGAGGGCCCCTGGACTTCGCTCAACGTCGGCAGCACGGTGGGCGACAACCCCTACAACGTGCTGGAGAATAAGCGGCGCTCCTTTGCCGCCCTGGACCGCGACCCCGAGAGCCTGTTCGATGTCTGGCAGGTGCACGGGCGGGCGGTGGTGCGCGGCGAAGCTCCCCGGCCGCCGCATGTGCCTCACCGGCGCGCCGACGCCATCATCACCCGGACGCCCGGTGTGACGCTCTTCATGCGCTTCGCCGACTGCGTCCCAATTTTCCTGTACGACCCGGTGCGCAAAGCAGCCGGGCTGGTGCACGCCGGCTGGCGGGGCACCGTGCAGGACGCGTCCGGCGCGGCCCTCGAAGCCATGCTGGAACACTACGGCTCCCGGCCGGAGGACATCCTGGCGGCCATCGGCCCCTCGATCGGCCCGGATCAATACGAGGTCGATCGAGGGGCCGATGGCCGCCAGGATGTCCTCCGGCCGGG
>Ga0134098_1000869_pt1 | contig 28590 bp, 26 predicted proteins | sample 9_3taG_FD_94456 | JGI IMG/M metagenome (GOLD analysis project Ga0134098, IMG submission 94456) | Switchgrass degrading microbial communities from high solid loading bioreactors in New Hampshire, USA - 9_31_10_142_A3 metaG | ecosystem: Engineered > Bioreactor > Semi-continuous > Anaerobic >... | reverse complement strand
TCCCAAGAGCAGCCGTGCCCGCAGGCGATCGTTCAATCGACCACGGTGCGGGAGTGTCGAACTTTTTACACGGTCGCCAGCGGGAACGGCAACCTTATTTGCTGGGGTGCTCTCCCTCTCCATTGCCGTGCCCCTCCGGCCGATAGGTTCAGGTAGGGGTGAAAGGCAGCGCGCTGTGGTTGACCATGGAGACAACCACAGCCGTTTCCAGGGACTGGGAAACACTAGATACCTGAACGGATGCTCATTTATTTGATTCTAACAAAATATTTATACCAGACCAATTTATTTCTAATCTTTCTTCGATATTTATAGTCGTTGGCAGAACGGAAGGATCTGCACTCTCCTACATTTCCTTTTTTCCAGTCTAATAACATACAGGAGGAAGTTCGATGAAACGCTCTCGATTATTTTTCCTGACTGTAGTTTTTGCTCTGATCGTGACCATGCTGGCTGTGCCTGTACCGGTTGCGGCCCAGGAGGATGAACCGGCCGAATCGGAACCACAGCCGCTGGTAGTTTATACGGATTATCCCAGCCAGATGATTGGCTTTGGAGAAGTTGTAACCCTCACCCTTCAGCTCAAAGCGGGTAAGTCTCAGATCGTCGATCTTGAAGTCGAGGACCTTCCCGAAGGATGGGATGCCTCCTTCCGCGGTGGTTCGAAAATTGTCGAGTCGGTATATGTATCCTCCGGCAGCACAGCCCGGGTGGATCTGCGCCTCGAGCCCCCTGCAGATGTGGAGGCTGGTGAGTTTGAGCTGCGCGTGATCGCCGTGGGTCAAGGGGAACGTTCAGAAATCCCTCTTAAATTTAAGGTTGCCGAAAAACTCCCCCCTCGTCTGAGCTTAACCGTTGACGGCCTGCCGACCAAACGCGGAACCCCAAGCACCACCTTTAACTTCCCGGTCGACCTGACCAATGACGGCGGCGAGGATCTGCTGGTTGCGCTTTCCGCCGATGCGCCTCGCAACATGCTGGTAACTTTTGAGTCCGGCGGGCAGGAAATCACCGAATTGGAACTCCCCTCCTCGGAATCGAAAAAGGTGACTGTCAAAGCCGAGCCGCTCATCTCCCTTCCTGCGGGCAGTTATCCGATCGCAGTGCGCGCCTCGGCTGGTGATCTGAACAGCGAACTGGAGCTGGTGGCTGAAGTAGTCGGAGAAGGGAATCTGACCATAACCACGCAGGATGGCCGCCTGTCTGCAGAGGCCGTTGCCGGTGAAGAGACCCCTCTGAAGATCTTCCTTGTTAACGGAGGCACTGCCCCACTGCGCGGGATTGAACTGACTTCCAGTGCACCCAGCGGCTGGACGGTAACGTTCGACCAGGAGCAGATTGCTGAAATTCCGGCTGGCGAATCGGTGGAGGTGACCGCTACCATCAAACCGGCTGCAAAAGCGATCGCGGGTGATTACATGGTTACGATCAACGCGCGTCCCATTGACAGCCGCCAGGAATCCGCTGAATTCCGCATTACGGTAACCACCTCAACCCTGTGGGGTGTTGCAGGCATCGGGATGATTGCTGTTGCGGTTGGCGTGGTTGGTCTGGCTGTGGCCCGCTTTGGCCGCCGCTAAATCTCAAACAGCCCAGAATATCTCAAACGAAAGGAGGTGGAGGATGACCGAACCTGTCATTCAGACCAGCGGCCTCACCAGAAAATACGGCAAATTCGTCGCCGTTGACCACCTGGATCTCACGGTCAACCAGGGTGAGGTCTTTGGGCTGTTAGGACCAAACGGCGCCGGTAAAACGACTACCATCCTGATGCTCCTGGGGCTGACCGAACCGACCTCGGGCAGCGTGCGGGTGCTGGGCATGGACCCCTCTCGCCAGCCCCTTAAAGTGAAATCAAAGGTGGGTTACCTGCCCGATCAGGTCGGTTTCTATGACGAGCTGACGGCGCGCGAGAACCTGACCTTTATCGCTCGCCTGAACGGAATCCCCGGTGATCAGATCAAATCCCGCGTGGACCAGGCTCTGGCCCGCATGCGCCTGGACGATGTGGCCAATAAGCGGGTAGGCACCTTCTCGCGCGGTATGCGCCAGCGCCTCGGACTGGCCGACGTACTGGTAAAAGACCCCCAGATCATTATTATGGACGAACCGACTTCCGGGCTGGACCCGGAAGCATCCCACGAGTTCCTGGGGTTGATCCGCAAACTGAAAGAGGAGGGCATCACTATCCTGCTCTCCTCGCACCTTCTCTATCAGGTGCAGGCCGTCTGCGACCGGGTGGGCCTGTTCCACCGCGGCCGCATGGTGCTGGTCGGTACAGTTGAAGAGCTGGCGAATCGCGTTCTGGGCGGCGCCTACCGTATCCAGATCGACGCAGATGGACCGCAGGATGCGATCCTGCAGGCGCTCAACCAGGTTTCGGGGTTGAGCAACGTTCGCGCCCTCAACGCCAGACACTACGCCGTGGAAGCCGAACGGGATCTGCGCCCCGAGATCGCTCAGGCCGTTGTTTCTGCACAGGGCCGGCTGTACAAACTGGACCTGCAGGCACAGAGCCTGGACGATATTTACAGTGCTTATTTCAAGGAGGTGGAACATGGCGCAAGCCCTGTCCCGGCAGCAGTCTGAACGATCCGTACGGTACGCCGCTCGCCGTCAAACGCGCGAGGGCTCGCCCTGGGCTGGTCTGTGGACCGTGGTCGCCAAAGAAATGGCCGATCACCTGTCCAGTGTGCGTATGGTCATTCTGGAGGTTTTGATCGTACTGGTGGCGGTGGGAACGGTTTATGTTTCTACGCAGGCCATTCAAAACCGGATCAGCCAGGACGACTTTCTCTACCTGCGCCTGATGACGACGGCGAACAGTCCGCTGCCCTCCTTTATCTCTTTGCTGGCGTTCTTTATCCCCCTGCTGGCAATCGCGCTGGGCTTTGATGCCGTTAACGGAGAATTCAACCGCCGCACCATGTCGCGCCTGCTGGCTCAGCCCATCTACCGCGATGCCCTGTTGATGGGGAAGTTTCTGGGTGGGCTGTTCACCCTGGCCCTGGTCTGCACGTCCATCTGGCTGCTGATCCTGGGCATGGGCGTCTTTATCCTCGGGGTACAGCCCGGAACAGAAGAAGTGGGACGCAGCCTGTGGTTCCTGCTGGCAACGATCTTCTACGGCGGGATCTGGCTGGCCCTGGCCCTGGTGTTTTCCGTGATCTTCCGCCAGCCGGCCACGGCCGCCCTGGCTTCCATTGCCATCTGGCTGTTCTACATCGTGTTCTGGAACATGATCGCAGGGGTGCTGGCGCAGGCGCTGAGCCCAATTCAGTTCGGTTTTCCGAGCGAGATCCTGGCTCAGGCGAACATGCAGTTGACCCTGTCGCGCCTATCTCCAAACACGCTCTACGCCGAGGCCATGGTCGCCCTGCTGCAGCCAGAAGTGCGCTCCCTGGGCATTATCCTGCCGAGCCAGATGGATGGAGCCATCCTGGGATCGCCGCTGCCGCTGATGCAGTCCGTGCTGCTGATCTGGCCCCAGCTTACCGGCCTGATCGCCGGTACCATACTGCTCTTTGCTCTGGCGTATGTTCTCTTCCAGCGCCAGGAGATCCGGGCCTGATTTACCGGTGCCTGCCCATACGATCAGGGTTCTGCCCCGATCGTATGGGCGTATTTTTCAGGTAGATCCATCGATAAAGAACAGGCCTGCTGCAGCAGGCCTATCACTTTTTAAGATCTCGATTTCGGATGTAAATCATCTCTACAGGCGCTCTAGCCGGTTCAAAAACCGGCGGGCCTGTTCGCGCGCTGCAGCAGCCGATTCTCTGCGCAGCAGATCTTCCACGAGCATTTCGGCCTGTTCCAGTTCAAGCGACCGGACAATGGCTTTCATCTGCGGCACAGCGACCGGGTTCGCGCTCAACTCATCCACACCCAGACCGACCAGGACCGGGATGGCTGCCGGGTCGCCGGCCATTTCGCCGCACACCCCAACCCATTTCCCGTGCTGGTGAGCGGCCAGCACCACCTGCCGGATCAAATGCAGGACGGCGGGATGCAGCGGATCCGCCAGCTCCGGCAGCGACGGGTTGCCGCGCTCCGCTGCCAGCGTATACTGGGTCAAATCATTGGTACCAATGCTGAAAAAGTCAACCCGGCGTGCGAATACCGGTGCGAGGATAGCCGCCGAGGGCACCTCCACCATAATCCCTGTTTCCACAGGCCACTGGTGCGGGATACCCTCTTGTTCCAGTTCCTGGTGTGCCGCTTCCAGCAGTTCAAGCGCCTTTTCCAGTTCTTCCAGGCTGGAGATCAGGGGGAACATGATGCGCACCACTCCGGCCGCACCGGCACGCAGGATCGCACGCAGCTGCGGCTTGAACAGATCCGGGCGCCGCAGCGACAGCCGGATCGCGCGCACTCCCAGGAAGGGATTTGCCTCCTGCGGTAGATCGATATACGGGAGGGCTTTATCGCCTCCCACGTCCAGGGTACGTACGACCACCGGTCTGCCCTGCATGGTCTCTACGATTGCGCGGATCGCCTGATACTGTTCCTCTTCATCCGGAGGGGTTGCGCGCGTCAGGAACAGGAACTCTGTGCGCAGCAGGCCCACGGCTTCTGCGCCGTTTTGCATGGCCAGCTCGGCATCTTCCTGCTTGCCCACATTTGCGGCCGCTTCAATGTGCTGGCCGTCGCGTGTTACCGCCGGCTGGAGGCGCGCCTCCAGCAGCCGCTGGCGCTGGGCCAGCCAGCTGCTGCGCTGTTCCTGCAGTTTTTCCGCCACGTCCGCAGACGGTTCAATCCACACCCGGCCTTCAAAACCATCCATACCGACCAGCGTCCCGTCAGGGAGCGTTTCAATGGCGGCATCCACCCCGGCCACTGCGGGGATTCCCATCGCCCGTGCCAGGATGGCGCTGTGCGAGGTGGAACCTCCGGCGACGGTCATCACACCCAGCACCTTATCCATTTCAAGCCGGGCGGTGTCGGTAGGGGTCAGTTCTCTGGCGAACAGGATGACCGGTCCGGGGAGCTCAATCTTCCCGACGGGGGTCTCCCCCGCAAGAATGCGCAGGACCTGCGAGCCCACGTCGAGCACATCGGTGGCGCGCTGCTGTAGATACTCGTCTTCGATGCCCCGGTAGGTATCCGCCACCTCACAGACGGCGGTGTTCCATGCCCTTGCTGCGTTGTTCCGCTGCTCAAGGATCAGGGACCGGGCCCGTGCGAGCAGTTCGGGGTCCTGGAGAATCAGCTGGTGAGCGGTAAAAATCTCGGCCTGAGCTTCTCCTACGTTCTGCGCCACCCCCTGGCGCTGCTTTTCGATCTCCCGGCTGGTTTCTTCAACAGCCTGCTGCAGGCGCTGCCATTCCGCCTGCAGATCTTCAGGCACATATTCAGGGACCGGCGGCAGTTCGGCCTTCATTTTGAACAGTGGTCCGACAGCGACGCCATCTGCGACAGGCATAACAGTGGACGCGCTCCCAGGCCCAGCTTTCATCCCGCCTTCGACCGCTGCAAGCGGCTCTCGCTGCACTCCGACCTCCGGTTTCGCCGCAGGTTGTACTGGCTCAGCTTCTTGCACCTCGCCGAAATGGTCCCTGACCAGCGCCACCAGAGCCTGGAGCGCCTCTCTGGCCTGCGGGCCGCTGCCGGTGATCCCCAGTTCATCCCCTCTAACCGCTGCCAGGGTTGCCAGGGCGTTCAGGCTGCGCGCCGACACCGGCCCTTTTTCCTTCGAAAGGTTTTTGACCTGGATCTGCGCGTCATAAGAGGACGCTAGCTGGACAAAGCGAGCCGCCGGGCGGGCATGCAGGCCGTGGGCATTCTCCAGGCGCACAATCACCTGTTCACTTCCGAGCTCAACCGGTGTCTCTGCAGCTGCCGGGCCGCCAGCCGGGGGCTGGTCTGCCTGGCCCAGCTGCTCTTCTTTTGGCTGCAGTGCCTGGCGGGCTTCCCGGCAGATCGCGTCGAGATCGCTGGTGATACCCACCTGGACAACCGCCGCGATCGCCCCTTCCACAAATGGTGCGGCACAAAAACGGATTCGCTCCTGCATTTCCGGTGGCAGCAGATCATATGCCATTTCAGCGCTCAACACCGCGCTGCCCAGGTCCATCAGCACCAGCACGCCATCATCGCTGTAGACAGATTGAATGGCTTCCATAATCTCTACAGCATCGGTCCCGAACTCTTTCCGTTCGGGACCGACACCTGCCGCGATGGCCAGCGGGATTTGATCCCCTGCCACCTGGTGCACAAAAGCCATTAATGCCTCAGCCAGATCTCGGCTGTGAGAAACCAGGACCAGCCCAACCATGCTGTTCCGCCTCGTTTTTTTACGCAGCCTGAGCGACGAGCATTTGCATCAGCCAGATTCCGTATACGACCGCTGCAACACCAATGATTGCCAGCACCCAGTTCACCACTCGCAGCAAACCGGGGGACGGGTTGAGGTCCAGGATGATGCTGCGAAGTCCGATCAGTGAATGGCTCACCACGACAACCAGGAAGGTCATCTCCATCAGGGCAATCCCCGGTGTGGTGACATAAGCAATCACCTCTTCATAGCTGAGAAGCCCCTCCGATGGAACCAGGTGGTTGACAACCAGGTGCACAAACAGCAGCACGATGACCAGCACTCCGCTGATGATTTTCAGCAGCCATAACCATGTGTTTTCGCCCGATTTTGGGGCGGTGGATCGTTCTAGCATGATCGTCCTCTTTTACCTGAAAATCATTTACGCTGTGAACATATGAATGCCAAAGACCAGGCTCACCACTGCGGTGATGATCAGCACAGCGTAAAACATGTGCTTCTGATAAGGAACGCCAATCCCGAAAGCGGTGAGGGCCACGCGGAGTCCGTTCAGCCCGTGGTAGACACCACCGATCACCACCACGAGTTCACCGAACACGAATACCGGGGATTTCACAAGGGCCACAAAATCATCATAAGCCTGCGGGCCATCGGCCAGGGTGCGCAGTACAACCAGGTGCAGGAACAAATAGACTGTCAGGCCGATTGCGCTGAGTCGGTTCAACGAATATGCCCACATACCGGGTGCCCGCCGGAAGGCATCGAACCACTTCCAGAAATTGCTCCGCGCATGTGGATCAGTCCGCGCAGTAGTTGTCATAGCTCAGCCTCCTCTACCAAACAAACGCTGAAAGCGCTTCTTTACCAGCTGCTTGCGCAGATCCATGATGCGCCAGCCAGGCTCTACGTTCGATGGGCACACAGCTGTGCACTCAAAAGCGCTGTGACAGCGCCACACACCGTTTGGCCCATCCACCAGTTCCAGCAGGCTGGGATTTTTTTCCAGCCCCTGATGCTGTGCCCCCGCCAGCACAGCAGGTCCCAGATACTCTGGTGTGGTCAGCGGAACCGGGCAGGCGCTGACACACATACCACATTCGATACAGTCAACCAGCCGGATCATATCATCGGGCGCGTCGTGGTCGGGTTTGATGTCAAACACGCTGGTATCGGGCTTCGGAGCCTCGTCCAGAGGAATGACGGAGGGCGCCTTCACCATCTCCATCCGGGCGTACAACCGGGTCATATCGACGACCAGATCGCCGACCACCGGGAAGTTGCGCAGCGGTTCTACCTTAACCGTCCCGCCGTCACTGGTTACGGACCGGATGGTGGTGATGCAGGTCAGTTTTTCGACCCCGTTGACGCGCATGCCGCACGCCCCGCAGGTGGAATGGTGGCATGCATGCCGGAACAGCAGTGAACGGTCGTGGAAAGCCCACACGCGCTCAATGGCATCGAGCACATATTCATCTGGGTTCACTTCCAGTTGAAATGATTCAAAATGGGGTTCCACACCGTCCTTTTGCCGGTTAATGAGAAATGTGACGGTCCACTTTTCTGCCATTATGGTCTTCCCTGATTTTCTACGAAGTAACGGTATGAAATCAAACGGACTTCTGCGGTCCGGCCGGGCGTATCCATGCCGAGTTTCTTCACCACCACATCGGCGGTTTTCTCGCCCATCAGGCGCAGGGTCGTTGCTTTTCCGCCGGTGATGGTCACCAGGCCATCCACACCGTCGGATTCCTTATGATCGAAGAACTTGAAGGTGCGCGCTATGCTGCGGCCGCTGCTCCCGGCACCGATCAGCGGTCGGGTGGCAGTGTATGCGCCGCGCTGGGGCGCTTCCTTCAACCCCGGGATCAGCTCAGACCCCCGGGTAAGCATCAGATCGACCTGCTCCTCAATGACAGGGACATAGTCCAGGTCTTCCACCTCATAAGACGTGGTGCCGACGACCATCATACGCCGCTGCGGCAGGATAATATCCCCGTCGCCCGGCTTGTTGAGGCGGTTGACCACCCGGTGGGTCAGGCGCTTGCCATAAGCAACCATCACACCGGGCGTAGGCTTTACAGGCACCTGTGCACCCACATTTTCGGCAATCTGCCCCGCCCAGGCGCCGGTAGCGTTGACCACCACATCCGCATACAGCTCGGTGCGCTTATCGGTCATGCGGTCCAGCACCCGCACGCCTTTCACATTGCCCTGGCCATCCTGGATCAATTCCAGGACTTCGGTGTACAGGTAAAATTTTGCCCCATTGGACTGCGCAGTGGCTGCAAATGCCATCGCCAGCCGCAGCGGGTCAAACGTGCCATCAGGCACCCAGAAAGCGGCCAGCAGGTTCGGGTTGAGATTTGGTTCCAGCTCCAGCGCTTCTTTCTTTGTCAGCTCTCGGATGGGAATATTACAGGCCTCGTTTCCCTCAATGAACGCTTCGCCGTACGCCAGGTCGCTTTCGTTGATGCCTACGAATAATCCGCCGTTGGGTTCGATCGCTTCAGGTACGATCTTTCGCAGGATCATGTTCTCCTGGATGCATTCCTCGGCGGATTCCTTATCATTCACTGCATAGCGGGAACCGCTGTGCAGCAGGCCGTGAGTGCGGCCGGAAGTTCCATTCGCGAGGGGTCCCCGTTCGACCACAGTCACATCAACCCCCCGCAGTGCGAGATCATGCGCCGTGGCTACGCCGGTGAACCCTGCTCCGATCACGATCGCTTTAGGCTTCGTCATAAAATGCGCTCCCTTTGTCCTGTACCGGTTATCTCTATTTCATTTTATCTCAGATCAACCGGTGTTTTTATGTTCACCGTTTACAGGCCTGTAAACTTTATTAGTCGTTTTGGTTACTGCGTCCTCGCACCAGCCGGCAGCGGTTTTTGCCTCATCCTGAGCAGTCCGGGCAGTAGATCACTTCCTGAACGCAGTCCTCGCGGGCCTCGCCGGGTAGATCACCGGCTTTAAAACCCACCCTACCGCACCAGCAGGCGTACCAGCCCGGCTGTGCAGCCGGGTAGTAGATCCGCGGCTGGTTCAGGTCGATCTCTTCCAGGCCCATTCGCCAGCGTGCGTTCGTGATTAACCGCCGCGCGCCTGCGCGGCGCAGCTTCTCCGCATACAGACGAAAATAACTGCAGTGCCGCATCATTAACACACCCACGCTGACGCCCTCAGGAAAGTCCACCCGGCGGGCGTCTGCGTGAATAATAATTAAATTTTCAGGAGTTGGGTATCGCCGCAGCGCCTGCCTCAGCAGGGCATCCTGAATTTCAATCGCATACACACGCCGGACAATTTTCGCCGCGGCAAATGCAAACCGCAGATCTCCCGCGCCGATGTCGAGCACCACATCCTGGTGATGAAGCAGCCCCAGCACTGCCCGGTAATCGGCCTCAGAATAAGGAGCCCAGGCCCACTCCCAATCTTCCGGCTGCATTTCCGGGCTGGCCAGCAGTACGCCGGCGGCTTCGTAGGCCTGAAAACGATCCTGGTATAGATCCATATCCTGAGGTGAACGTGATTTCATTTACGCCGTATCCACTGGTTCAATTTCAGAGCACCGAAGAAGATCAGCCAGATGCTGCCCCCGAACACCAGTCCCCACAGGATTCCTTTTAACCATCCCACGGTTTGCGTTCCCTGCCAGACGGTCAGGATGAACACTACGATGCTGGCAAAGGCGATCACCTTTAAACCTGAACGCATCGAGATCCAGGGATCGTTAACATTCCCCTCCCGTTTGGGTTTGGGTTTGGTTTTTGTTTTTTTCGCCACGCGTATTTCTCCGCTTGCTGTACCGCTTCGCTAAAGGAGTGCGACGCACCCCTGAATACGGGGGTGCGTCGCCTGGCTTCAGGGTTCGACAGGAGCAGCTAAGGGCTGCCCATCCCGGTGATAACCGGGTTTACTCCACCCAATCGAAGGTGCGGGTGACAGCCTTCTTCCACTGGCTGAAGTAGTGCTCGCGCTTGTCTTCCGCCATCTGCGGGTTCCAGCGCTTGTCTTCCAGCCAGTTGGCGCGCAGGTCGTCAACCTTCTCCCAGAAACCAACCGCCAGACCGGCCGCGTAAGCAGCGCCCAGGGCAGTGGTCTCGGAAACTTTCGGGCGGATCACCGGAACGCCCAGGATATCGGCCTGGAACTGCATCAACAGATCGTTGTACACCATGCCGCCGTCAACCTTGAGGGAGTTGAGCGCGACGCCCGAGTCCTTGTTCATCGCATCCAGCACCTCGCGGGTCTGGTAAGCGGTGGCTTCCAGGGTCGCCCGGGCGATGTGGCCCTTGTTGACATAGCGGGTCATGCCGACGATCACACCGCGGGCATCGCTGCGCCAGTACGGGGCAAAGAGGCCGGAGAACGCCGGTACGAAGTAAATACCGCCGTTATCTTCCACCGTCTTCGCCAGGTCTTCGACCTCAGGCGACTTCATGATCAGGCCCAGGTTATCGCGCAGCCACTGCACCAGAGCGCCGGTGATGGCGATCGAGCCTTCCAGAGCGTAGACCGCCGGCTGATCACCGATCTTGTAACCCAGGGTGGTCAGCAGGCCGTTCTTGGACTGGACGGCTTTGGTGCCGGTGTTCATCAGCATGAAGCAGCCGGTGCCGTAGGTGTTCTTGGCGTTACCGACGTCATAGCACGCTTGTCCAAACAGGGCCGCCTGCTGGTCGCCCAGGTCGCCGGCCACCGGGATTCCCTTCAGCGGACCTTCGGCAACCTGGCCATAAACTGCAGCGGAGGGGCAGATCTCGGGCAGCATGGAGCGCGGCACGCCCAGGATGCTGAGGATCTCCTCGTCCCAGTCCAGGGTCTCGAGGTTCATCATCAGCGTGCGGGACGCGTTGGTCACATCGGTGACATGCACGCCGCCGTTCGGCCCACCGGTCAGGTTCCAGATCAACCAGGTGTCGATATTTCCGAAGAGCAGGTCACCCGCTTCGGCCTTGGCGCGGGCCCCTTCAACATTGTCCAGGATCCATTTGATCTTCGGACCGGAGAAGTAAGTCGCCAGCGGCAGACCCACCTTGGGGCGGAAGCGATCCTGCCCGCCGTCCTTGCTCAGTTCATCGATGATTTTATCGGTGCGGGTGTCCTGCCAGACAATGGCGTTGTAAACCGGTTTGCCGGTCGCACGTTCCCACACCACGGTTGTTTCGCGCTGGTTGGTAATACCCACGGCAGCGATATCACTCGCTTCCACACCGCCCTTGGACAGGGCGCCGGAGACCACGGTGCGTGTGCGCTCCATGATCTCAATGGGATCGTGCTCGACCCAACCCGGCTGCGGGTAAATCTGCTCGTGTTCTTTCTGATCTACAGAAACGACATCGCCTTCATGGGTGAAGACCATGCAGCGAGTGCTGGTCGTCCCCTGGTCAATAGCAGCAACATACTTAGCCATTTTTCCTCCTTACTGAATGGTTGGACAGGTAGCTAGTAATGGGTTTTGGTCTCCCGTCACTGGGAGGGCCGGTCATTCGAACCCAGTGTGTGGGTTGCGGCCTGCAGCAGCAGGTAAGAAGACGTCGCTCCCGGGTCTTGATGCCCGGCGCTGCGCGAGCCGAGGTAGCTGGCACGGCCTTTGCGAGCGACCAGCGGTATGGTTGCCTCCATGCCCTCTTTGGCGGCCTGGGCTGCGGCCTGCAGGGCTTCGTCGATGGAGCGATTCTCCTCCACCGCTTTTCTCAGTGCATTTAATGCCGGTGTCAGAGCATCCACCATCGTCTTATCACCCAGTTCAGCTTTGCCGCGCATAACGACCCCGTTTACGGCTGCCTCGAGGGCTGTTGTCCAGTCTTCCAGCGACAACTCCATTTTTCCGGCGGTCTTCATCCCCATCTGCAGGAAAAACGTACCGTAAAGGGGGCCGCCGGCGCCACCCACCGTGGAGAGCAGGGTCATACCAACAGTTTTAAAGATCGTGCCGATGTCTTTATCTGCAAACTCGTCGGCTTTGCTGATTACCGCCCGAAAACCACGATCCATGTTAGCGCCGTGGTCTGCATCTCCGATTGCAGCATCCAGCTTCGTCAGGTAGTCGCGGTTCTCGTGCAGTACATCGGCACTTGCCTTAATCCATCTAACGACGTCTTCTTGCTTTATGGTCATAGAACGCCTCGGAAATAAGGGGAGCCAGGACTGCTGGCTCCCCTTCCCATTGACTACACACCCCAGCGCAGTGCAGGGGTCTTCACGGGTGCATCCCAGAGTTTGATCAGATCCTCGTCCATCTTCAACAACGTGATGGACATCCCGGCCATTTCCAGGCTGGTGATGTAAGGACCGACCAGGTTGCGCACGACTTTCAGACCGTGCTTCTCAGCCACTTTCACCGCGTGGTTGTAGGCCAGGTAGAGCTCGATCAGCGGGGTTCCGCCCATCCCGTTCAGGAAGAGCAGCACCTCATCTCCCTGCTTGTAGGGCAGGTCGTTGATCACCGGCTCCATGAGCATCTCGACGATCTCGTTCGCTGGCTTGATCTCCATGCGGGTGCGCCCGGGCTCTCCGTGGATACCGATGCCGATCTCCATCTCATTTTCAGGAAGATCGAACGTCGGCTGTCCGACATGGGGCACCACGCACGAAGTGAGCGCCATGCCCATGCTGCGGCCCCAGTCGTGGACTTTGCAGCCCACTTCATAGACCTGCTCCAGGGAGCGCCCCTCCTCGGCAGCCGCGCCGCAGATTTTCTCCGCCAGTACGGTACTGCCGACGCCGCGACGCCCGGCTGTGTACAGGCTGTCCTGCACGGCGACATCGTCTTCAATCAGCAGGCTTTTGACCTCAATGCCCTCGCCCTTGGCCAGGTCGGCTGCCATTTCGAAGTTCATCACGTCGCCGGTGTAGTTCTTGACGATGTGCAGCACACCCGCGCCGCCGTTGACGGCTTTGGTAGCCTCCAGCATCTGGTCTGGGGTTGGAGAGGTGAACACTGCTCCGGGGCATGCGGCGTCCAGCATCCCCATGCCCACAAACCCGCCGTGCATGGGCTCATGGCCTGAGCCTCCACCGGAGATCACGCCCACCTTCCCCTGGACGGGCGCATCCGCCCGCACCACGTAGTTGGGGTCAAAGTTGACGCGAATCAGGTCCGGATGAGCCGCAGCCATTCCCATCAGGGATTCACGCACGACATTCTCCGGGTCGTTAATCAGTTTCTTCATGGTTCCTTCCTCTCGCACAAATCATTATGGCCGGTTGTACAGCGAAGCAAACTGCGGCCGGGGAAGACTAGCGGGCCTCGGGAACGGGCTGAGGCTCAGGCGGCGTCTCTTCTTTGCGCGGCAGGTAAGGGGTGATGAACAGGTCGTAGAGGAAGATACCAATGGCACCAGATATGGCCGGTACGAGGACAGGGATGATCAGCCAGTAGAACTGCGGATCGAACAGGCCCTGTGTGCCCACCAGGGCGCCGAAAATGCGCGGGCCGAGGTCACGAGCGGGGTTGATGGAGTAGCCGCTCGGGCCGCCCAGCGACAGACCAACCGCCAGCACGGTAAAACCGACCAGGAACGGACCCAGGTTGGTCTTGGTCTGAATACCCCAGTTGGCATCATCGAAGGCGGCCAGCACGCCCCACAGCAGGACCATGGTGCCGAAGAATTCAGCAAAACCTGCTGAGAGCATGCCGTAGGCGCCGACAGGATCGGTATTGACGCCTCCCCAGAATGCCTGTCCAAAGACTGAACCGGGGCCGGTCGACCACACGTTCGGCATTCCAGCCGCAACCAGACCGTCGCGGTAGGCCAGGTACACGCCAGCCGCGCCGACGAATGCGCCAGCGAGCTGCGCCAGGATGTACGGAACCACCTTCCCCCATGGGAAGCCGCGCTTGACAGCCATGGCGATGGTCACCGCCGGATTAATATGCGCACCGGTCACTCCACCGGCCACGTACACGGCAACCACCACCGCGAATGCCCATCCAATGGTTATGGTGTTCCAGTTGTAGGCCGTCCCGGCAAGACGGGGCCCCAGGCCAACGTTCGCAACCACACCATCACCCAGCAGGATCAGGATGAAGGTGCCGAAGAACTCGGCCATCAACTCGCCAAACAGAGTGTTTCTTTTCATTAGGGTCTCTCCTGTTGATCAATAGATAGATGAAATCAAATCACTCGCTTTCAGGGGATAGGAAAAGCATTCTAAGGATCGTTCGCTGAACCACCTCCTGTTTTCTAAGTTGTCTGTGGTTGATGTGGGCCGGAAAGATGCGGTTAATCAGAGAGTAAAAAAATCGCCAACACGCAGTCGCATGTCAGCGATATCCTCAAACGGGCAGCATCCAGCCCAGCCAGGCCCACATGGACCAGCCAGTCCAATCACTGTGGTGCCAATATACGGGAAGAGATGTACCTGTTTGGGGTTTCATACATACTCATTTTAGGTCGCTTCCGGTTAATGTCAAGCAAAACGGCACGTTCGTTTCACTTTGAAATGATAAATTGGGGCAAACTGTTTCAAAATGAAACATTACCTACCGGCCATCGCGGTAGTCCTGCGGCTCGATCTGGTAGCGTTTCAACCGGCGCCACAGGGTTGTACGCCCGATTCCCAGCATCTCTGCCATCTGGGTGACATTCCCCCGGCAGTACCGCGCCGCCTGCAGAATCGCCTCCTGCTCATAGGTGTCCAGCGATGCCACTCGCTCAAGCCTGCCGTCCACCTGAATCCAGGTCAGCGGGTTCTGGATGTAATCCGGCAGGTGGCGGGGGTAGATCCGCTCGTTGGCGCCGGCCTGCACCACCGCCCGTTCCAGCACGGTTTCCAGCTCGCGCACGTTGCCCGGCCAGGAATATTTCTGCATCAGTGTCATGGCGCTCTCATCCAGCACATAACCGCACTGGTATTTTCTTCTCAGGCGCGAGAGGATCATTTCCACCAGGAGCGGGAAATCGTCTTTCCGCTCTCTCAGCGGTGGCAGATGAATTTCAAACGCGCTCAGGCGGTAGAACAGGTCGCTGCGAAAGCTTTTCTCCCTCACCAGCTTTTCCAGCGGGGCGGAGGTCGCCGCGATCACACGTACATCCACTTCGATCGGCCGGCGGCTGTGCAGCCGCTGGACAATGCCCAGCTCGAGCACGTTGAGCAGGATGGCCTGGGCTTCCAGAGGCAGCGCGTGGACATCCTGCAAGAACAAAGTGCCGCCATCGGCAAGCTCAAACTTGCTCGGGCGGCCATCCCCATCCGCGATGTTATCTCCGCCTTCCTGACCCAGCAGCTCAGAAATCACTGTTTCGGAAGGCATCGCCGTACAGGAAAAAACGATAAACGGGCCGCTGCGGCGCGAGCCCTGCTGGTGGATTGCCTGGGCCAGCAGGCTCTTCCCTGTTCCGCTCTCCCCGCGGATCAGCACGCTGGCGCGCGCATCGGCTGCCGAATAGGCAAGTTTCTGGGCCTGCCGGATCGCCGGTGACTTGCCGACAAAATGCTCCAGAGTCAGCGCCCCTTTGACGCTGATCTGCCGGCGCACCAGCTGGCGGATCTCCTGCGTGCGTCTCAGCGTCGCCACAAAGAAGGACATCCCTTTCCCGGAGCGCACAAACCGCAGGCTCAGGCTGCAGTCCACCGCCTTTCCTTCAACCAGTATCTGGGCCTCCACATCACTGAGTGTCTTCTCTCTGCGTATGGCTTCCTGTACGAAATCGGGGAACTGGATCTGCGGGCTGAGGCGTTTGCCCAGCAGTCCGACAACGTTAATGCCCAGGATTTCACTGGCCGCCCGGTTGGCGTGCACCAGCACACCGTCCGCTTTCCACAGCAGGATTCCGTCAGAGCTCGTATCCAGAATCGTGTTCAAATGCGTGAGCTGCAGGTTTTGCTCGTCCAGCAGGTGGTCTTTCTCGTTCTGCCCCTCCACTGCCCGCGCCCCGGCCACAACCATGCCCAGGCTGTGCTGGTGACATTCTTCTGCCAGGTTGAACACTCCCAGGCTGCCCAGCGGTTTACCGTTCAGGTCAAAGATCGGCGCCGCCGATTCGGAAAAGATGTGGAACTGCTTCCGGTAGTGCTCCGGGCCGCGCACCTGCACCGGCACGCGCTCCATGAGCGACAGAGCAAACGCGTTGGTTCCCAGCTCGAATTCGCTCAGCAGGGATCCCTTGCGGATCCCGTGCCGGTCTGCTAACTCGATCATCGATTCGTCGCCCACCAGGTCCAGCAGGAAACCAGTCCGGTCGACGACGCCGACCATGGAGTTTGACCCCTCGATATACTGGTAAATGTCCTCCATGACAGGGCGGCAAATCGAAAGCAGATTAAAATTGGCGACTTGAGTGCTGAGCAGGTGTTCAGGAGCCAGAGTTTTCAAAGGAGTGGTCGCATAAGGTGACATGCGCGGCCAGCAGCGTTCCCATGACTTTGCGATGAAGACATTGATACCTGGATCGAGCTGGTGGCTTGAAATAAAGCTTTCCCATGCCTGATACAGATGAACCAGGGACTTCATCATTCCACATACCTCCATGAAAAACCGCTGGTCCTCCTCCAGTGATGGGCAAACAATCTACCCGCCCCCTGGCTGGTGAGGTTCGTTATTCACTTAATGGATCAACGTTGTGTGCAGCGACGATCGTTGTGCAGGTGCCGGATGCGTGGTGCACTATATTACAAAAACACTGATTCAGGGCGAAGGTTGCGAAATCATACCTATTATAAGACCGGATGATTAAAATGGGGGAAGAGAACAGGGGGAACCGCCTTTTCTCAGGAGGAAGCAAAATGCAATTGCCGGTAGAGGGTCGGACAGGAGAAGTCCGCATCCTGGGTGAGCCCATTTACTATCAAATCGCGGGCGCAGGCCAGCCTCTGGTCCTGATCCATGCCGGGGTGGCGGACAGCCGCATGTGGGATGAGCAGTTTGCTTTTTTCTCCCCCCACTTCCAGGTCTTACGCTACGACCTGCGCGGCGCTGGCCGGTCAGGCGTCCCCCGGCGCTTCTCCCATCATGATGACCTGGCTGCCCTCCTGGATCATCTTGGCATTCCGGCGGCTGTGCTGCTGGGGATTTCGTTCGGAGCTCGTGTGGCTCTGGATTTCTGCCTGGCTTATCCGCAGCGGGTGAAGGGGCTCGTTCTCGTCTCTCCCAGCATCGGCGGGCACCGGCCATCCCAGGAGCTTCAGCAGTTTGAAGCACAGGAAGAAGAGCTGCTGCAGCACGGGGATCTCGACGGGGCTGCGGATTTAAACGTGCGCATGTGGGTGGACGGGCCGCACCGGGAGCCAGTTCAGGTCAGGCCGGAGATACGCCGCCTGGTTCATGTGATGCAGCGGCAGGCTTTTACCATCCCCTGGCCCGGGGATGTAGAGTATCTGGAACTGCAGCCCCCGGCGTTGGAGCGCCTGCACGAAATCCGCGTTCCGGCGCTCATCGCTGCCGGCGGTCTGGATGTTCAGGATTTCCTCGACCAGGCCCGCCTGCTGGCGGACAGCATTCCCGCTGCGCAAATGATGGTCTTTCCGGATGCAGCCCATATGCTTACCCTGGAGAGACCGGGCGAATTTAATGATGCCGTATTGCGCTATTTGCAGTCTGTGCTGACGGGTTAAATAACCAACCCCCGGGTGAGGGGGGCACCCGGGGGTTGGTCAAGTTTATGATAACACATTTCTGAAAAAACGCAATAGTGTTAAACGCTTGATACTGGAGCGAATCAAACACGCCGGAAAAAAACATCCGGCGTGTTTTGGTTAACGCTGGTATTGGCGATCACGTTTTTCGGAATCCACAGCCCAGCGCTGTTACTGCGGATCCACTCTCTGCTGAACCCATTACCGCAGCGGGGATCCAGGAAATCCCTCCCCGGGTAGCAACCATCTGCCTATATAATAGCTTTTAACATCGTGCTGCTCAATCAGGGATATCCCTTTGGTGGGATCAGGAGAATCCCTACCCCCGTGCCGTGAGATCCCACGGATGTAATTTCGTCTCGCAGTAAATACAACCGTTCCGGAAAAGGAGAAAAAACCGTGCCCATCGAGGATGCGCAGCGCTGGGACCAGCGCTACAGCAGCGATAAACGTTTCGAAGAGAAGGGCGGGCCGCATCCATTCCTGGTCGAAAACGCCTATTATCTACCCACTCGTGGGTTGGGTCTGGATGTAGCGATGGGACTGGGAAACGATTCAGCCTTCTTAATCCAGCGCGGGCTGCGGATGATCGGCGTGGACATCTCCGGCGTTGCCGTTCGCCGTGCAAAGGCCGCGCATCCTGAACTGATGGCCGTGCAGGCCGACCTGACCCGCTTTTATCTGCCACCCGAGCGTTTCGACGTTATCCTTAACTTCTTTTACCTGCAGCGCGATCTCTGGCCTCGCTATGTTCGCAGCCTGCGCCCCGGTGGTCTATTAATCCTGGAAACTCTATTAGTCGATATCCGCGAGATGCGCCCGGATATCGACCCGCAGTACCTGCTGCAGCCGGGTGAGCTGGCCGGCGCCTTCCCTGATTTGGAGACCCTCACCTACAAAGAGGGCTGGTCCGAAGGCGCACACGGACACCCGCGCCCGGTCGCATCCCTCTGCGCTCGTAAACCATAAACTGCAGACACTCGATGGGTCCGCCTTCCTGGCTTCAACTGCCAGATCCCGCCTTCATCCCGGTTCGCCCACCAATTCGACTATACGAATACTTTTGAGGCTGCGTCCGCCAGATCTCGATCCCCGCGGCCATCTGCGCCAGCGGCAGCCAGCCATCCATCACCACAGCCTGCCGCCCGCTGAAAACCTCCTGCACTGCCGTTCCATCCGCCAGTCCGCTGTGGCCCACATACAGCGGCTCTGCCGGCCGTGCGGCTGGCCCGCGGTGCCCGATCACAATAATCTGTTCATCCTCCGTATCCCGCAGGAACGCCAGGGTGTCTGCCTCCACCAGCAGCACCTGGAAGCCTCCCTCGATCAGCGCCGGCGAACTACGCCGCAGCCCGATCAGCGTGCGGTAAAACTGGAAGAGTTCCTGGTCCCATTCGTCCCTGTTCCAGTTCATGCAGGCCCGCACCAGCGATGCATCTGCTTCTCCTCCCATTCCAGTTTCATCCCCGTAGTAAACACTGGGAACGCCCACATACGTAAACATTAAACCCACGGCCAGCCGGTTCAGGGCCTGGTCGCCGGCCACCAGCGAGAGGATGCGCGGTGTATCGTGACTGCCCAGCAGGTTGTACTGCTGGAGGGCGATCTCCCAGGGGATGGCTGCCCGGAACTCCTGCCAGGAACGCACCAGTGCTCGGGTTGGCCAGGGCTGCTGGGCAGTGATGGGATCGGGGTTCCCGTGCTGACGCACATGGAAGCGGCTCAACCAGAACCACAGCGGCTTGGCAAAACCGGAATAATTCATCACCCCGTCCCACAGATCCCCCTGTAACTGCTGGCTGGCATCAAAAAAGTTTTCTCCCAGCAGGTAAGCCTGGGGATTCTCTTCTTTGACAGCCTGGCGGATGCCCGCGCCCACCTCGAAACCGAGCTGATATTCGCCCTGGCGCGCCAGCATGTTGGCAACATCCACGCGCCAGCCATCGATGGAGTAAGGCGGCTTCAGCCAGCGCCGGAAGACCGCATCTGGCGCCTGGTACATCGCATGACGCAGCGCCCCGCTGTTGTAGTTGAATTTTGGCAGCCCTCTCACCCCCAGCCAGCAGGCGTACTCCTTTGGATGTTCATAGAAGGTGAAGAACTCCGCTGTGGGTGCGTTGGGGTCGGCCGCTGCCGCCTGAAACCAGGGATGGAATACCCCGCAGTGGTTGGGAACAATATCCAGGATCAAATGCATCCCTCGCCGTGTCATCTCCTCGCGCAGCGAAACCAGCGCTTCATTTCCCCCCAGATGGGGGTCTACGTTTTCATAATCGATCACATCATAGCGGTGATTGCTGTAAGCGGTAAATATGGGGTTCAGGTAGATGGCGTTGATGTCCAGCTCCTGCAGATAATCGAGCCGCTGCTCCACACCGGTCAGGTCGCCGCCGAAGAATTCCAGCATGGCTTCCAGCCCGTGCGCGGCCGGTTTTTCACCCCACCGGCGCTGGCACGTGACGGCCAGGCTGCCGTATCCATTCACGCCCTCGCGCACGTTGTTGCGCGGGTCACCGTCGGCGAAGCGATCGGGGAAGATCTGGTAAAACACGCTGCTGCGCACCCAGGCCGGCCCCTGATAGCCAGCCACCAGGCGGAAGTCCGCGCCGTCTGTAGGCAGGTGCTCGTGCAGTCCAGCGGCGTTGTACCACCATGCGCCATCGGGTGTGAAAATCAAAAACCGGTAGGTGGTGTAAGGCATATCCAGCCTCAGAGCAGCGCGCCACCATACACATCCGCCCTTCTCCGGCTGCCCCTCCTCACGCTCCATCCCGGTGAACTGCTGTTCTCCATCCGGGGCAGTCCGCACCAACACCCGCTCAATGGGCGCCTGCGGTGCAGCCCGCAGGCGCAGGGTGACGACATCGCCGATTTCATATCCATGGGGCCGCGGCCGCTGCACATAGCGCCTCGACCCGTCATGGTGGATCGACGCTGCATACGAAGGATAGTTGGGGTTCATAGAAATACCGGGTTCCTCCAAGTTTTTCGGATTTCCCCCTTAACATTAAAATTTACTCACAAAAAGAAATCCTGTTGTATAATACCGCCGTTCGCCCCCGTGCGATCATTCTACCGGAAAATGAAAACCTCCCAGCTCTTCTCTTGGAGGAGAAGATTAATGTTAGAGCGGGTGATCGACTGTGTCGACCACCCGCTCCTGATTCACAGCTTACGGTGCGGGCTGTGGCTCGCGGGCTGCGAATTCAGCCCCGGCGCGCAGCGCCTGGTAGTTCAACGACAGCAGGCGCTGGTGCCGGGCCGGCAAATGCCCGGCGAGTGCTTTTTCAATGTCCTCCAGGGCAAGAACCGGCAGCTTCTCCAGCAGCGCACCCAGCATCACCATGTTCGTCAGGCGCTTATCGCCCAGTGATTCGGCAATTTCATTCGCCGGGATCATCACGGTTTTGAGGTCTGTGCGCTGAAACGCACGGTTGATCAGGGAAGCATTGGCGATCAGGACCCCGCCGTCCGCCACCAGCGGTTCGTATTTATCCAGAGACGGCAGGTTGAACGCCATCACTGCCTGGGGCCTGCGCACCGTCGGGGACCCGATCTCTTCATCGGCGATGATCACCGTGCAGTTCGCCGTACCGCCTCGCATCTCAGGACCATAGGAGGGGATCCAGGTCACCTCCCATCCCTGGTCCATTGCTGCATATGCCATCACCTGCCCGGCAAAGAGAATGCCCTGCCCGCCAAACCCGGCGATCAAGATCTCTGTTTGCATTGTTATCCCTCCCGAGGCGCCTGCAGGCGCAGCCCCGCCAGCGCGGGCGTGACTTTGAAGTCGTCTAATGGATATACCGGTATCATGTGCTCCTCCACCCACTTCAATGCCGCCTGAGGGGTCATCCCCCAGTTGGTCGGGCAGGTGGAGAGCAGTTCAACCATCGAAAAACCCAGATTACGCTGCTGAGCTTCGAAAGCCAGCCGGATGGCTTTCTTAGCCTGGCGGATGTTCTTCGGATCGTGCAGGCTGCGCCGGACCACATAGCCGGCCCCATCCAGCGTGGCGATCGCTTCGGCCATGTGCAGCGGGTAACCGGTCTGTTCGACATCTCGCCCGAGCGGCGATGAGGTGGTCTTCTGGTTAGGCAGCGAGGTGGGGGCCATTTGCCCGCCCGTCATCCCGTAGATGGCATTGTTGATAAAAATCACGGTGATGTTCTCGCCGCGCGCCGCACAGTGCATGATCTCCGCCATGCCAATGGATGCCAGGTCGCCATCACCCTGATAGGTGAAGACGGTGCGGTCGGGCAGCACGCGTTTGATCCCGGTCGCCATGGCTGGCGCCCGGCCGTGGGCAGCCTCCACGAAATCCAGGTCGAAATAGTTATAAGCAAACACCGCGCAGCCCACCGGGGCTACCCCGATGGTTTTTTCGCGCAGCCCCATTTCATCGATTACTTCTGCGACCAGCCGGTGTGCGATCCCATGCGTGCAGCCCGGGCAGTAATGGGTGGGCGTATCCGTAAACGCTTCTGGACGGCGGTAAACCACCTGAGCAGAGTTAGTAGATCCCATGCTTTTCTCCTCTACCGCATCCTTAATTCACCGCTGCTCTCAAGCGCTGCAGCCAGGCATTCCGGGGATCATCTCCCGCGGAGAAAGATCCCTTTGCCAGTCGCTGAATTTCGGCCAGGATCTCATCGGGGAACGGCGTCACGCCGCCCAGACGGCCGTAAAACTCCACCGGAGCCAGCCCGGCTGCCGCGAGCTGCACATCGCGCAGCATCTGCCCGGTATTCATTTCGACCACCAGCAGTGCCCGGGCGCGGCTGGCAGCCTCTCTCACCTGTGCAGTTGGGAAGGGGCTCAGCGTGACCGGCCGCAGCAGACCGACGCGGATCCCGGCAGCGCGCGCCGCACGCACGGCCGAAAGCGAGATGCGCCCCGCGGTGCCAAAGCCCACGATGACGATCTCCGCGTCGTCCATGTAATATTCCTTATAGCGCACCTCGTTGGCCTGAATCTGCTGCCAGCGCTCAAACATGCGGATGTTGGCGGCTTCCTCTTCGTCCGGATTCAGGTAAATGGACGAGAGTACGCGCCGTTCGCGCCCTTCGGCACCGCGCACCGCCCAGTCAGGGTACGTTTCTTTCACCGGCTGCATCGGGGGCAGCTCAGCCGGTTCCATCATCTGGCCGATATTCCCATCGGCGATCACCACAACGATGGAGCGGTATTTTTCTGCCAGGTCAAACGACAGCACGGTCAGATCGATGGCTTCCTGCACGCTGGCCGGGGCCAGGACGATGCTGTGGTAATCGCCGTGCCCGCCGCCGTGCACGATCTGGTTGTAATCGCCCTGCGAGGGGGCGATATTCCCCAGGCCCGGCCCGCCGCGCATAACGTCGATCAATACCACCGGCAGCTCGGTACCGGCGATGTAAGAAAGGCCTTCCATCATCAGGCTGACGCCCGGACTGGAGGATGAAGTCATCACTCGCGCCCCGGTGCAGGCAGCGCCGTACACCATGTTGATGGCAGCCACTTCACTTTCGGCCTGTAAGAAGGCCCGGCCCAGTTCGGGCATTCGCTGTGACATCCACTCCAGCAGTTCGGTCTGGGGGGTAATCGGGTAGCCGAAATAAGCCTGCAGGCCCGCCCGCACGGCTGCTTCGGCCATGGCAATATTGCCTTTGAGCAGTTCTCGCGGCACAGATCACCTCCTAAGCCGCTGCCCGCAGGGCTCGCTGCGGGGTCTCGCGATATACGGTCAGTGCTGCTTCAGGGCAGACCAGCGCGCAGATTGCACATCCGGTGCAGCCCTCCCGGTGGAGATAGGCAGGATGATAGCCTTTCGAGGTCAACCTGTCCGGGTTCAGCGCGAGCACATGCTGCGGACAGGCCTGCACGCACAACTCGCATCCCTTGCAGTACAGATCGTCGACTTCAATCCATCCCTTTACGGGCATTCGAGCCTCCTTCATTACAGATTGGTTGCCAGTGAGCCTCTTTCATTATTGAGGCGCTCTGCCCGCTAGAAAAGTGCCAACTGTCATCTGGAAAGGTAACAAATATCCTCAAAAAACAGCGTTTATAAACCCGCCCGGTACAGAGACTGGCGCGTTGAAAAGCACCCTCGGATCTAAAATGGAGGGTGCTTTTCTGGTAATCAGTACGCTAAGCTGTTGGGATTACAACGATGGAGTCTGGACCTCGAGCTGGGAAGTGCAGAACGGACATCGCACGGCCTGTACAGGAATCTCCTTATAACAGAATGGACATTCCTTAACCACCGCCTCTGCTTCTGCTGCCTCTTCCTTCTTCTGCACGTACATGCGGTTAATCGCCCGCACCAGCAGAAATACCGCCAGAGCTGTCAGCAGGAAGGAAACCAGTGCGTTGATAAAGGCTCCATATGTGATCGCCACGGCGCCGGCCGCTTCCGCCGCTTCCGGAGTCAGGTATGGTCCCGGCGGATTCCCCTGGCGGAGCACCAGCATCAGGTTGGCAAAATTCAAATTACCGATCAACATCCCGATGGGCGGCATGATAATATCGTCCACCAGGGACTGCACGACCGAAGTAAATGCGGCCCCGATGATGATACCCACTGCAAGGTCGAGCACATTGCCGCGCATTACAAATTCTTTAAAATCCTGCCACATCGTATTTCCTCCTTTCTAAAATTGATATGGATTTTCCTGAAACGATTGACCTGCCGCGGCTGGAGGTATTTCCCATCTTTCCAGCACCCGATCCTGTCCCTGCTTCTTCTGCCAACATCAGGAAGTAATGAAGTCCCCGCCGTTTACGTGGATCACCTGCCCGGTGACATAGGAGCTGTCGTCCGAGGCCAGAAAAACATACGCCGGAGCGACCTCTTCCGGCTGCCCTGCGCGTTTCATGGGGGTATCCGATCCAAACTCGCTCACCTTTTCTTCCGAAAAAGAGGCAGGAATTAAGGGCGTCCAGATCGGTCCGGGAGCCACCGCGTTGACACGGATTCCCTCGTCCACCAGCGCCTGAGAAAGCGAACGTGTAAACGAAACAATGGCGCCTTTGGTTGCGGAATAATCCAGCAGCCCCGGGCTGCCGCGATAGGCCGTAACCGAGGTGGTGTTGATGATCGCGCTGCCTGGCCGTAAATGCGGCAGCGCCGCTTTGACCATATAGAAGAAAGAGAAAATATTTATCCGGAAGGTCTTCTCCAGTTGTTCGGGGCTGATGTCGGCAATGCTCTTTTGCGGATACTGTACGGCTGCATTATTGACCAGGATATCCAGCCTGCCCAGTTCATCGATTGTGTGCTGCACTGCCTGACGGCAGAAGATTTCTTCGCCTGCGTCGCCCGCAATGGTAATGCAGCGCCGCCCTTCCTGCTCCACCTGGCGTTTTGTCTCCTGTGCGTCGTCGTGCTCGTCCAGATACAGGATGGCGACATCCGCCCCCTCTTTGGCAAAATAGACCGACACGGCACGCCCGATCCCGCTGTCTCCGCCGGTGATCAGGGCCACTTTCCCCACCAGTTTCTCGCTTCCCTTATACTGCCGGTCTTCAAATTTGGGGAGCGGCTGCATCTCAGACTCAATCCCCGGCTGGCGATCCTGCTGCTGGGGAGGAAATGTCTGTTTTTCTGGCGCCTGCGCTTCTTCACTCATCGATCCTTCTCCTGATTATCATCTCTCGTTTCCCTTATCTATCTCACCCGGCGGATCACCCACCCGCTCACAAAACCGACCAGCGTCGCCAGCACAGCGGAAATTGCCAGCAGTGATGGGCCGGCCGGCTGCAGGACGTCCGGCCGTCGTTCTGGCTGCAGCGGCGGTAATTGCGACGGCGGTCGATCTTCTCTACCTGGAATGCCCGTTTGCCCAGCGCGCTGCGCTCCTGTATCCCCCGCGTCCAACCCTTCCAGATAGCTGCTCGCATCGCTCAACCGCACCGCTCCCGCCTCGGGCACGGCCCCCGAGCCAAAGCGGCTGGCGTACACCTGTGAAAACTCAGCCCCAATAAACAGGATCTGAGAAGAGTAGTAGACCCACAGCAGCACGATCAGCAGCGCGCCGGCCGCGCCGTAAGCGTTGCTCAACCCCCGGCTGCCCAGGTAAAGGCCGATCGCCCCCTTCCCAACCGTGAAGAGCAGCGCTGCGATCGCAGACCCCAGCCACACATCTTTCCAGCTGATTTTCACATCCGGCAGCACTTTATAAATTACCGCAAACAAAAACCAGATCACGATAAAAGAGATCAGGTTGTTAACCCACTGCCATACCGCTTCAGAGCCGGGGATCAGATCCGCTGCAAAATTTGCCGCAGCAGTGATTGCGGCTGAGATCACCAGCGAAACCAGCAGCAGAAAGCCGATGCCCAGCACCATGGTGAACGACAGGAAGCGTTTCATGAGCATATTCTTCCACCCGGCCCCCTGAAGGCGCACATCCCAGATGGTGTTCATCGCTTCCTGAAGCTGTACAAACACACCCGAAGCCCCCAGAAGAAGGGAGACCAGGCCGATCACCGTCGCCAGGATGTTCGCCCCCTGGTTCTGCGTCCCTATGACCATAGTTTCGATCACATCGCGCGCCGCCGCACTGCCCAGAAGATCGCCTGCCTGGTTAATGATCTGTTCCTGGGCTTCCTGCTGCCCACCCTGCAGGAAGAAACCCACCAGTGCGATCACGATCACCAGCAGCGGGGCAATGGAGAAGATGGTGTAATAAGACAGCGCGGCCGCCAGCCGGCCCACCCTGTCCTCGCTGTACTCGGTTAGCGTCTGTTTAATTAACGACCCCAGATCTTTGAGCTTCATCTTTCATTTCCCCACTGACTTCTTAATAATAATATCATGTACTACCCGCCGTACCGGCAGGGGTGCAGGATATATTATTATATATATCTAACAGTGCCGTTAATGCCAGAGCAGCTGTGAGGTCCGTTTCGAAGGGCACAGCTGCTCTGTTTTTCATTAGCAAGTCTTCAGCTGGCTGTTTATCCCTCGTCTTCAGAGGGCATCTGTTCTGCCAGTGCTTCCAGAATCCTTTCTTCGGCCGCCTGCAGGGCGTCTTCAGCCGCTGCGCCCTCCTGGAAATAAGAGCGCAGCGCAAAGTCCATCGGCGAAATGTACAGGTCCATGGCCGGATACGGCGGGTAAGTGGCCCCGCCGGCCAGCGCTGCGACCATCTGGTTCATCAGCGGGTCGCTCGTTTCCACGCTGGTCAGCGCCGGGATGCGGCCGGCCTCTGTCAGAAGCTCCTGCACCCCGGGCGAAAGGAAGTGTTCGATAAACCGCCAGCCAGCAGCCGCGCTTTCGTCATCGGCCCGGGCGTTCATATAAATGTTCTCCGATCGGACAAATCCTGCGAGCTGCCCTCTACCGTAGAGCGGCCAGGGGTCCACCGCCAGCCGGTCGCTGCTCAACGCTTCCAGCAGTTCCTCCTGGCGCCACGATCCCTCGATCAGAAAGCCCAGGTTGCCTTCTTTAAATAGTTCCAGGTCCTGATCGCTCAGAAAATCGGTTGGGCCGGCCAGTTCGAACGCGCTCAGCAGTTCCAGCCACGCTGCGCCCTCCGGCGTATTGAAAGCCGGCGTGCCGTCCTCATTCATCACCTGCCCTCCGGTAGCGCTCAAATGGCCGCCGGAGAAAAAGAAGGAACGCTCCAGCATCGCACCCACACGCTCTCCCTGCGTGGCGGAGGTAGCCAGGCGCACCAGGTCGTCAAATGTCTCGGGAGGCTCCGGGATGATGCTGCGGTTGCGGTACAGCACGACCCCGTTCACCGCGTAGGGGAATCCGATCAACCCGCCCCGGTACTGCACGGATCCCAGGGCTGCCTGGTTCACCGTGGTGACAAGCTCGGGAGAGGGGAGCCCGGACAGGTCTTTCAGCAGTCCTGCATCGGCCAGAGGCGGGCCCCAGGCGCCCGGTCCCAGGATCAGCGTTGGCACGCCTGACTCCCGGGCTGATTCCTCAAAGCGAGCCGGCAGGTCATCGATGGGGATATACAGCACATCGAAGTGCACGCGCGGGTTTTCATCCTGGAAAAGCCGGATGATCTCCACCAGCACGGGCACCTGCCCTTCATCCCACGAATGCCACAGCGTGATCGTCCCGGTTGTGCCGTCCGGTTCCGGCGTGGGGCTTGGCGATGCTGTAGGCGATTCGGTAGGCCCGGGCGTGTCCGCAGTCGTCGGTGCAGTCGTGGCCGTCCCGGGTGTTCCTGAACCACCGCCCGGGCTGCAGGCCGTTAATACCCAGCTCAAGATCAGGATCAGCACGAGCAGGGCAGTAATAGAACGACGGGGAGTAATGTTCGCAGATTTCATCATCTATGCTCTCAATTATACGGCTGGAATGCCCTTATCCGGCAGGCGTGTTAAGGATCCGGGCGGGTGAAAACCTGCAGCCCAGCGGTGCGCGTGCCGATCCACAGGCGGCCGGCAGCATCCTGTGCCAGGGCCAGCGGTTCGGCGCCCGAAAACCCTGAGTTACCGGTTGTGTAGGTGTGCCAGGTCTGCCCGTCAAAACGCGCCAGCCAGCCGCCAACCTCAGCCGGGTTGGCGCACCCGATATAGAATACACCGGGAGCCGCTTCCACCAGGCTGACCACTGTGTTCGACGGCAGCCCGGAGTTGCTCACCCGGTAAGCGGTCCAGACGGCCCCGTCCCACACGTGCAGCCCGTCTCCCAGAGTGGCTGCCCACAGCCGGTTCTGCCCGTCGACCAGCAGGTCGGCTATACCGGTCCCGGTTTTCAGCCCGGCCTGGGCGCCAACCTCGCTCCAGCT
>Ga0134098_1000862_pt1:17500-28781 | contig 28781 bp, 24 predicted proteins | sample 9_3taG_FD_94456 | JGI IMG/M metagenome (GOLD analysis project Ga0134098, IMG submission 94456) | Switchgrass degrading microbial communities from high solid loading bioreactors in New Hampshire, USA - 9_31_10_142_A3 metaG | ecosystem: Engineered > Bioreactor > Semi-continuous >... | reverse complement strand
CCTATATGTATCCCGGAATGAACAAGGTTTTGCAGGCAGCAGGAAGGGTCATAAGAAGTGAAACTGACAGGGGAGCGCTGCTTTTAATAGATGAGAGATTTACTACCCAAAGGTATTTAAGGCTTTTCCCAAAGGGATGGATGCACTATATAAGGGTGAGGAGCGAAAAAGACATATCTTGCTATTTAGGGAAATTCTGGGACAAATGAAGGTTTCTCCTAATGAGAAACCTTTTTTATATTACATACGCATTCATAGTAGGCGGCATGCTTTCCTATGCCGGAATACTTTTCAGGGATGAGCTTGTTTACCCCTCCCCCTTTCTGCAGCCACCAGCCCTCGTATATCATTATTACGTCATTTCTAAGGTTTTCACTGTATTCAATTTTACACTTAAGGCTTCCGGTTTCAGTATAGACTTCTGCAAGGTCACCTTCCAATAGATTTAATTCTAATGCTACTTCCCTATTTATATACGCAACAGGAATTTCACCTTCACCAGTCATTACAAAATGCTGCGAATGGAGGGAATCTTTAGTATGCGGAGTTAACAGGTAAAAAGGATATTCCTTGCTGGGTCTGACTGAAATAGGCTTATATATAGGCAGCGGTTCGAAGCCTTCCTCTTTTGCTGTAGTGGAATAGAACTCGAATTTTCCGCTGGGGGTTTTGAATTTTCTGTCTTCCCAGGGGATCCTATCAGCACCTGCTATATCTATTGGCCCATTTTTCAAATCTTCTAAAGAAATGCCTTTTAACTCCTTGAGAGGCTTAAGTACCCTTCCAATCCACCAGTAATGGTCCTTAATGGGGAAGTTATCAAGGTTTAACCTTTTTGCCAATTCATTGAAAATCCAAAGTTCTGAAGGCACCCAGGGGTCTGGTTCAACAACTGGGTTGCATAAATTCAGGTAATTGTGGCATGCTGAAGGGCATATTACATTTACATCCTCCAGGAAATGCCTGCAGGGCAGTATGACATCCGAAAGGTTGGCAGTATCCGTCTTAAACATGTCGATAGTTACCTTGAACTCAACCTTTTCAAAGGCCTTTATCATCTTCTGAGTGTCCATGCACTGGGTTATGGGGTTTGCCCTGGTAATGAAGAGTATTTTTACTTCAGGGTCTTTTTCAGTTAACAGGAAATCAGCAAATTTAGGCCTGGTAACAGTTCTGTGGTGCTTTCTTAAGGATTCACCTAATAGGAAGTCATAGTCAACATAATCATCCATTATGCGGTTGTTGTAGTTTACTCCTCCACCTTTAATGCCAATGTTTCCTGTTATTGCACCTAAAGCATCAATAGCCCTTATGGTATATCCTCCATTTGTATACCTTTGAACCCCAAATCCTGAAATTATGGCGGAAGGTTTATTTCTGCTGTATTTTTCTGCAACAAACAGTATGTCTTCCTTGGGTACTCCGGTAATTGATGATCCTTCCTCCAGGGTGAACTGGTCTACATATTCCTTAAACTCCTCAAAGCCCAAAGTATATTTGCTTATGAATTCATTATCAGCTAATCCTTCCTTAATCAATACATTGGCAATGGTCAGAGCCAGAGCCCCATCTGTTCCGGGATATGGTGCTATGTAGAAGTCTGCCAATTTTCTTGTCTCTGTCTCTATAGGGTCTATAAGTATGATAAATGCTCCCTTTTTTTTGGCTTCCTTTAGAAAAGGAACCATATGAACGCCTGTATTCATGGGGTTTCTTCCCCAGATGATTATAGTTTTTGAGTTTACAACATCCTTAATGTCATGGCTTAAGGGTCTGCCAAAATCATATCTTTGAGCTTCATTGCCTGCTCCGGCGCAAAGGCTTCCAACGGGAACCGTTACTCCGCCATAGGCATTGAAGAACCTGCTTTCTATATTCTTTAAAAGCCCAACATTTCCTCCATGATTCCAGTGAAGGAGGGCTGTGGTAGGATATGTTTTTCTTAGCTCATCAAGTCTGTATGCCACCAGGTCCAGAGCTTCATCCCATGTGGTTTCCTTCCACTCATTATTTTCCTTTACAAGGGGCTTTCTTAGTCTGTCGGGGTGGTTCATCATATCTATATGTTTCATTCCCTTTTTGCACAAAAAGCTGCCTGTTACGTGATTTCTTGGGTCTCCCTTTATGGCCAGAACTTTATTGTCTTTAACTTTGGCTACAATGGAACATGAATCCCAGCAGTCCAATGTACAGGATGTACTTATACATTTTATATTATCTTCCATAGCAACACCTCTTAAGTATTATAACATTAGATTACTATATAATTTGTAATATTTCGAACTTTTGTTGAATAAAGTGAAATTTTGTTATATTCTTATTATAGATAAATTTAACACTGAAAGAAAGTAATATGTGGAGAAAAGTTGAAAAAGATTAAATATTCCAAATAATATTGATTAAGCGCAGAATTTGTTATATCATTATTTATGATAGACAAGCTGTTATCAAAAACTGATAGTTTTCTCCGAGCAATATAACCTGTGAACTTAGGTTTATGGTTTTATTGCCGTTAGGGTTTGATTGGAAACGGTCAAGCCTCCCAGTGGAAAGGAGAACAGAGCTTAAGCAGTATTTCCATTGGGAGTACTGTTTATTTTGTTTCTTTAATTCCACTTTAACTAAGGGTCAGCAGTAATACTCTCGCCTATATAAGCGAGATTTAAAATAAAAAAGAAAGGTGGAGTTAAGTATGTTTAAGAGAAAATCCAGATTGATGATGCTTTTACTAGCAGTATTATTGGTACTTCCAAGCTTTGCTGTGTTTGCAGAAGAAGCTTATGCTGTGGAAATTGTGGCAGGGGATACAGTACTTAAATTAAGTCTGGAGGATTTAAGGAATATGCCTGAGGAAGCTCAAATTGATGAAGAATACATATATTACAGCAAATCGGGACAAAAGTCAGTACATGTAAAAGGTGTCAGCTTGGCATATGTGCTGAGAGAATTAGCTGGTGTGACTTATGAGAATGCAGTGGTAAACTTTGAAACTTCTGATGGCTACCCAGTTGATCCACAATATCTGGAGGACATATTCAATGAAGATCTAAAATATGTACTGGCCTATGAAATAAATGGAGAAGCCATAGACAACGACGAAAACCCGGATAATGAAGAGATTGCTGTTTACAGAAAGGTTAGACAGGAAAATGAATTTGGAACAGTATTTAAGCTGGTAGTAAGGATTACAGTTGGAGAGGCTATGGTACCAGCTCAATCAGAAGAGGAAAAACCAGTTGAAGGAATACCTGCAGAATATATATTTACAGATATTACAGAGGAATTTGAATTTGCCAAGAAGGCAATACAGCATCTTTACAGCAGGGGAATAATTGAAGGAGTAGGCAACAACATATATGCTCCAGAAAGAGAATTTACAAGGGCTCAATTCTGCAAGATAATGGTAGAGGCTTTAGGTTATGAAAAAGTTAAATACAAAGGAGCATTTACTGATGTGAAGGAGACTGACTGGTTTGCTGACTATGTACAGACTGCCTATGAACATGGGCTATTTGATGGATACGGTGATGGAAGCTTTAGGCCAAATCAGCCTATAAACAGGCAGGAAATGGCAGCAGTAGCTGGCAGAGGCGCTGTTATAGCAGGTATAGTAGATAGAGCTAAAATGGACAAGTTTGTAATGGAAAAATCAAATTACTTGGATAAGGAACTGGTTCCTGACTGGGTAGCCCATGAAGTGGCATGGCTTGAGGCTCAGGGAGTATTTGCTGAAATAGCTGAACATTATTTTGAGCCTAAGAAGGTAGTAAACAGGGCAGAGGCAGCTGTTGTAATATACAATACCTTATTTAAATAGATATGGTATTTATATGTAAATACAAATGAGCGATGGCTTTGGCTTTCGCTCATTTGCATAAAGGAGGGGTTTTATGAAGAGGTTCCATAAAAGAATTGTTACATTTTTGCTGGCATTTTTGCTTATAGTAAGCCAGGGTGCATATTTTAGGTCCTATGCTGAAGCGGCAAATGCAGACCTGATTATTACAGGTACAGGTGTATATGAAGAGGTTATAATTACAGAAAAGGACTGGAGTAAGTATAAGCTGATAGAAAGAATATATTCCGGAAACAATAGCCTGGGATTCCACAAGATAATAAAGGCTAAGGGATATGACCTGTTTGAGCTCATTGGAGAGGGAAACCTTAAGACTGACAGGGATTATGTAGTGAAGTTTACATGTTCTGATGGATTTGAATTTACAAAGACCATAAGCGAGCTTAGAAATACCTACTTTTTCAGCGACTTTACTGAAAGAAGCAAAACTGAAATAATGCCAATGATAGCCAGATATACTGCTGAATTGGCTGATTTTCCAAAGAATAAGTTTTCACCACCTGTTACATGGACTGACAGGGAAATAACTGAAGCAGATTTGGATAAAGGCTTTCCAAAGCTTGTATTTGGGCAAACCGGCATTGACGATATGAACCTGTCAAAGTGGGGGAAAGGGATAGTAAAGATAACCATTGGAGAAGACAGTCCAAAGGAAAATAAAGGAATAGGATTGGATTCCACATATAAGCATATAAGCTATGATGGCGCACCATATAATGTAGATGCCATTACAGGTGCTACATTTACCATTGAAGGGCCTGGAGTTGAAGGATACAGGGCCATATCCTTAAGGCAGATTGAAGAGGATGTTGAAGGACAGGAAAGAGGAGACTACTATGAAAAGATGGGCAACAAGGTAGTCCAAAACACCTATGAAGGTATAAATGCCAAATACCTTATCGACAATTATGTAAAGGTTAGGGACAATGCAGGGAATGCAATATTCAAGGATAAATCAAGGAAGGTAATATTAACAGTACCTGTTGAAGAGACTGAAAACTATCTGATAGCCTACGGAATAAATGAAGTTCCTCTGGTGTATCTGGATACGGATGTAGGTTATAAGGAGGATAAGCGTAACGACAACGGATGTTTTAAGCTTGTATATAAGCAGGACCAATCCACTGCTAGGGAGTTTTCCAATGTAGCCTATATCTACATAGAGGAAAAGGATGCTAAAAACATATATGAGCATACCTATCCACCTTATGATGATCCAAAGTATACAGACTATGAAATACTAATCCACGGGAATGCAATGGATAAGGTGATAAAATACAAGGTATCAGATATTGAAGCCATGAAGGACCTTCACTATGAGGCTGAATACAGCCTTTCCAACAGCGAATACTTCTGGTACTACAATACCTACAAGGGAGTTCCGCTGTGGGATTTGCTTCTTAAGGCAGGTTTAAATCCAAATATAGACGAGAATACCTCTGTTCAGTTTATAGCAGCAGATGGCTATAACTTCCAGCCTATGACCATTAGGGAAATAAAGGATAGCTCCCTTTATGGATATTATGAAAGGAATCCATTGGACTTAGGCGATGGCAAATACGATGGTTCCAATGACAAGCCACTTTATACAGGCATGCCTGTACTTGTAGCCTATGGATTCAACGGATACCCCTATGTTACAAGGCCAACAGATGAAGGCTATAATTCCGGACTTGGAAACGATGGCGGACCTTTAAGGGTAATATTTGGAAAGAAGAGCTACAATGATGCAAACGGTTCAAATCAGGTGCAGTTCTTTAAAGAGATAATCATTGGCGGTGGAGAGCCAATTTCATTGGGAGAAGGAAAAACAGGTGATGGCAAGAGCACCCAGACAGGAGTAGATGAAAGGTCAAGCTGGAACCATAACTATGGCGTATATACTGAATACCTTGACAGGCCTGTTCTAAGGATAACAGGATCACAGGTTAAGGAGCCTATGACCTTTACTTTAAGGCAGCTTGAATCAATGATGAAGTACGCAATAAGGGATGTATATACCGGCGATGGAATCCGCGAATTTGAAGGGATAGTGCTTTGGGACCTTATAACAGAGGTTGTAGGGCTGAAGGAAGGCATAGAAGTGCCAAGTGTCAGGGTGTTTAGCGGACCAAACTACAATCAGATAATCAGAAGTGCAGAGCAGCTTAAAAATGGAGTATTAAACTCCAAAGGCGAATTAAAGAAGATCATCATTGCCTATGCAGTAGACGGATATCCTCTTGTACCTGATGAAAGCTCTATTGGATATGTAAACAACAATGCCAATGGTCCATTAAGGCTTATTGTTGAGGAAAGCAAATCCATGTGGGTTAAATGGACTGACTGTATAGTAGTAGGTACTGGAGATTACGAAGAACCAAGGATGGAAGATGTTAAGGAACTGGATTTGTCAAGGTTTTCTGTAGAGGAAGATGAAGGAAGGATATGGATAGCATATAGGAATGATACTGGTAAGGAGCTTCCTGAAGCCAGTGTAAGAAGCATGGAATATGATAAGGATGGAAACCTGTGGATTGGAACAAATAATGGCGGCCTTGCAGTTAGAAGCAAGAATGGAAAATGGACTGTAATAAAGGAAATAGAAACTGAAAACTTAGGTACAGTTAAGGTGGATACCTGCTATGCCATTGCTCAAAGGGAGAATGGAGAGCTTTGGATTACCCTGGGAGGAGCATTGACACCACAGGGAGTACTGGTAAAAACAGGAGACACCTGGAAGCTGTTTAATACAGAAAACTCATTGCTGCCAGCTAATTTCGTTCAGGAGCTTGAACTGGATGGAAATGGAGGATTGTGGATAGGCACCCAAAATGGAGTTGTATATGTGGACAAGGATGGCAACTGGACTGTTTATGGGGAAGATGAAGGATTGCTGCCTTATTCAGTAGATGCCCTTGAGCCAGATGGACAGGGAGGAATATGGGTTGGCTTCTATCCAAATGTAGTTGGTGAAGGTGATAACGCACAATATATAGGAGCATATCAGCATATTAAATCCGATGGAACTGTAGATACCTATGAAGGCTTTGACAGCTCAAACTTTAATGTGAACTGGGTAAGAAGCATATCCATGGACGAAAAAGGCGGAGTATGGGTTGTAAGGTCAGGAAATGCAGATGGATTTGGACAAGGAGAGGTAGACTATATATTAAATGGTGAAAGGACGGTATATAAGGCTAAGGATTTGTATCCATCAATTGGAGAGGATGACGATATAAGATTTTTACTGGCTGAAGGGGACAACATCTATATAGCAACTAAATCTAGTGGCCTTGTTAAATTAGATGGAATAGGAAATGTAGTAGAAGTGATAAACGGTTCAAACAAGCTGCCATCAAAGAAATGGAACAATGTATATTTCCTTGACTACGACAACGGCAATCTGTTTATAGGAACCAATGGCGGAGCTGCAGTCTATACAAAGGCTGTTACATTTGAGGATATAGAGTCCAGCCCATACAGAGCTGATATTGAGAACATGGCTACTATGGGATATGTAAGTGGTAGCGGCAACAGATTTAGACCAGATGACAATATTACAAGAGCTGAATTTGTCACTATGGTAGTAAGGATATTGGGCCATGATATAGAAGAAGTAGTAACTTCTCCATTTAAGGATGTAAAGGCTGGAGACTGGTATTTAGAGTACCTGTCGGCTGCCAAGAAGAATGGAGTTGTTGTTGGGTATGATGACGGAACCTTCAGGCCTAATAAGGCTATTACCAGGATGGAGGTACTGGCTATACTGAACAATATTTCAGACGGAAATATTGAAGAGCTGGAGGAAAAAATACTTTCAAATAACCTAAGGGAAGTTACCAGAGGAGAAGCTGCAGCTATACTGTTGGAATTCTTAAAAAACTAGAATAATGGGATTAGACTGTGTAGTATTACACAGTCTTCCCTTATTACTTATTAGGAGGGTATTATGAAGAGGTTTAAAGCTTTGAGTATATTGCTTATATTTGTATTAGCTTTATCCATGACTTTGTCAGGATGTGGCAAGGATAAGAATACTACTGCAGCTAATGAAGAAGGAACTGAAATAGATGAAAATAAGGATGAAGAAGTATCAAAGGATATAAGTGGTGATACAGGGGAGGAACAGGAAGAATCAACAACTGATGTCAATGAAGAAGCTCTTCAGGGTATGAAAGAGGGTCAAGAAGATAACTCTGAAGGGAAAGGTGTACCATCCTTTGAAGGAGAATCAAAGTCTGGGGAGGCAGTACCAGAGAAGGAAACAGGTACAGAAGTAAAGGAAGAAAATGAGAAAGAGGAAGAAATTGCTGAAGAGGGCATAAATATACTTAAGGTGGAAGGCAAGGTTGGGAATCCATTGTCTTTAACATTGGATGAATTAAAGGCTATGGAAAACCTGATATTTGAAGGGGATTTCTATTCCTTGAACAATTTTGGAACTACTCAGCATACCAGGTTCAAAGGTGTTAAGCTGTGGGGGCTTCTTGAAAAGGCTCAAATAGCATCTGATGCTGCAAAAGTCAGGATAGTTGCAACAGATGGATATGAAATGGAATTTACAGTTGATGAGGTAAAAAGACAGGACTACATAGACGAGACAAATCCGGATGTAAAGCTGCCAATGATAATAGCCTGGGAGGAAAATGGCCAGGAATATGATGTTGAAGAAGGACCTCCATATAAGCTTGTAGTAGGGCAGAAGGAGCCGGGGGATATCAATAAGCCTCAATGGGTTTCAAACATAGACCGCATTATTGTTGAGTAGGGGAATGATATTATGAAGAACAGAAAATCCTATATTGTATTTTTGGCTGTAGTTATTGTACTTGTTGTAGTTTTATTTATTTCCAACAATTCCATGTCCCAGGAGGAAAAGATAGTTGAGTCCTTTTATCCCGGCTCCAAGGATATTGAGCTTGTAAAGTATATTTCCGATGATATGTATATTTCCCTCAACTTTCCTGCTGTTAAAAGGGCTTATGAGATTGACGGCAAGGTGAAAGCCTTTGTGTCAAGCTGTGTAGGCTATAACGGCCCCATTGATGTATTGGTGGCCATTGACAGCGATAGCGATGAGCTTATAGGAATACAGATACTCCAGCATGAGGAAACTCCAGATTATGCTCAACATATTGAAAAGGACTGGTTTTTGGAGAGATTTATGAACATTGCTGTGGACAAGTATTTAAACCTGGTAGTGCTGGAAAAGGAAGACCCACATGACATAATCCAGGTTACAGGAGCCACCATCAGCTCCCAGGCAGTGGTCAATGCAGTAAATGCAGCCATTGGAGCCTATCAATACTTAAACAATGGAGTGGAAATGGCAAGTGTACCGGATGTAGTGCCTCAGGAAATGTGGAGTAAGGAGACTAACAGCTTTGCTATAAACTGGGATGATGGCTCCATGAGGATAGATGTAGAGAGAATTAAGGAGTATAAGCAGATTGAAATGGATGTAGTGCTTATAAATACCACAGGTACAGAAACGGAAATGAGGGTAAAGGGGCCAACCCTAAGGGATGTGCTTGAGGAAGAAGGATTGGATCTAAGTGATTTTGCAGGCATTGGAGTTACAGGAAGGGACGGATACTATACGCTGATTGATAAGGAAAAGCTGGAGTCAGGAGATGTAATACTTGCATGGGAAATAGATGGAAAGCCTATAAAGGAAGAGGAAAAGCCTATTAGGCTGGTAGTCCCTAAGGAGCTGGGGCCATATTGGGTGAAGATGGTATCAAATATAGACCTTTACAGTGAAATATCTCCAAAGGACATAGACAAGGTTCACATATTTGAGCCATTGACGGAGGACATTGAACCCTATTATTATGAATACTATGGCAGCAAGGACAAGGCCATAGAAGTAGGGAAGATATTAAGGAAGTTTGATGTGGTAGATGAAAAAGGATTTTTCACCATGGCTGCTGTGGATGGCCTTATAAAGAATGAGACCATTTCCTTAGTAAAGCAAAGGTACTATATAAAGGTTGAAGGGGATAATGCACCTATGAACATATCTCCTAATTTCAAGTTGGGCATGAATGTCAAACACATGACTCACTTTTCCACTACAAAGGATGCAGTCATATTTCCTGAAATGATGGCAGAGGTGGTAAGGACTAAGGATATAGGCGGGAAGGAAGGAATGCTCCTTGAGGATGTGCTGCTGACAGCAGGCATGAGGTGGAATAAGGAAAACTCATTTATTGCTGTTAGTACTGATGAAAGGGCTGCTGAACTTACATCTGATGAAATACTTCAATGCTATTTAGTTCAAAATGAGGATAGTGTATCCCTTTACAAAGAAAATGAGGAAATACTAAATAATCTGTTGAGGATTGAGAAAAGATGAGGCTAAAAAAGCGAAGTATAATTCAAATAGCTATTACTTTAGCAGTAATAGCTATTATGATAATATATTATCTGTATATAAACGAATATACTGACTTTAAGCTGTTATCCATAGGGGATATGAACCCCTATGGAGGGTGGAGCGCATTGAAATCAGCCTTTACAGATGCATCCTACAGGTTTAGGGGAATATCCAACTCCATAGCCCTGACTGTTGCCATAGTCATTTCTGCGTTCCTTATGGGAAGGTTCTTCTGTGGATATGTATGCCCCATAGGAGCTCTGCAGGATTTTTTTAAGTATCTGGGAGGTAGGCTTCGCATAAGGGAAATAAAGCTAAAGAGGTGGAAATATTTTCACCCGGAAATGATAAAGTATTTTGTATTAATTGCGGTAATCGTACTAAGTATATTGGGGCTTGGGAATATTGTATCTCCCTATTCTCCCTGGATAGCCTATTTAAACCTGTTTTTAGGATTTAATATAAGGATAGGATTTATAGTATTGCTGTTGATATCCGCAGTTTCTCTTTTTGTCAGGAGAATTTTCTGCAGGGTATTCTGTCCCCTTGGAGCCTTTCAGGCACTTCTTACTGCCATTGGGCCATCAAGGCTTAGAAGGGGACAAAGCTGCAGCGGATGTACCCATTGCCTGAAAAGCTGTCCTGTGGGTATTGAAAGTCCAAAGGGCGATGAAATATCTCCTGAATGCATCAGGTGCATGGAGTGCGTTAATACCAATTGCATAAAGGGAACTGAAGGACATAGCCTGAAGTTTGGAAGAAAAGGAATTAACAGTAGGGCTTATGTAAATGCAGCACTGGCAATTTTAATTGCTATATTTATATTCCTTCCACTTATAGGTTTCAGAGCTGGCAATGAGGCCTTTGTGCAGATTGAAGGGTTAAAGGATGGGCTATATACCGGAACAGGCATAGGATTTGGTGGCAATATGAAGGTTGAGGTATTGGTTGAGGATGGCAGAATAAAGGGTATCAATGTAATATCCCACAATGAAACTACAGGATATTATGAGGAAGTATTTAGAACCCTGTCCAGGGAGATAGTAGAAAGGCAGAGCATAGGT
>Ga0134098_1000862_pt1:0-12500 | contig 28781 bp, 24 predicted proteins | sample 9_3taG_FD_94456 | JGI IMG/M metagenome (GOLD analysis project Ga0134098, IMG submission 94456) | Switchgrass degrading microbial communities from high solid loading bioreactors in New Hampshire, USA - 9_31_10_142_A3 metaG | ecosystem: Engineered > Bioreactor > Semi-continuous > Anaerobic... | reverse complement strand
ATGTATTAATTATTTCAATTTTCTAACATATAATTATTATATCTTCCTTTCATAAACTTTGTCAACTAGATATTTACGAAGATGTAATATCGTTTAATAATGTTATTTCATAAATATTTTTTAATAGTATTAAACTAGCTAAGTGAAAAAATCGCAATATAACTTATTTTATAAAGGCATCCAATTATGTCGTTTAGCTTTTTATAAATTAATATTTAAAATACAATTTAATTTCAAAATTTATATTAATATTTAATCTTGACAAAGCTGAAATCCAAGTCCTGGAGAAATATCGCAATTACCTATACTCAGATAAATATTATCATCTTGTTAATTTGCTGTGAAATATCTCTATATTTCCCTTAAACTCTTAATATCTGTCTTTCTCGTATCGTACAGACATAATTTATATATGATAACCTGTCTATTTTCTACTTTGACCTTTGACATCTTTATTTTTTTTTCTAAACTCCCATGCCATGCGTGTTATAAAATTTTCTTTTTCCTATTACTTCTAATATTACTTTATAATCTCTATATCATTTTTGGGTTATCGATATATTTGTGTACCTTCTTTACAATCAAAAATACGAGAGTTGCTTTTTTCGTATTTTTTGCAAATTTAGACTTCGTAAATCACCCTCTAAGTGTGGAAACATATAAGAGGATAAATTTTATTAAAAAATTTTATCTTTTAGGCTTAAAAAATCGACCTCAAATGTGGAAACAATTAAGACCAGCTATTAAATGTCAATAGATAATTTAATTTATTTTGCCTTTGGAATTATAGAATTTCTGTCAGAACCTGTAAAGGGGAAAAACATCCTTGACAGAACCTGCCATAAATTCTTATGTGAAAATAGGCAAACAAATAGACCTAAATTAGAGGCAAAGAAATTTAGGCTAGGATTAAACTTAGCTTAAGAAATACCTTAGCTTTTGAAATACCAAATCGACCTTTACTTGCTTTTGATAAAAGCTCAACAAGAGTGTCTGTATCTATGGACAACATGTCCTCAGGAGTAGGATATTTAGATAGAATCTCTCTCGAGGTAACTCCAAAAGTATCTGAAAAAAGCTTGGAGTACTCAGGGAAAACTTGATCTAAAAGGGCGATACACTTGCGTTTCCAATCAGAACATTCGTCTACTAAAGCAAGTCGGTAACGAGATAATTGGCGTAAAGCCATAATATCTTCATCAGCTAAAGAAGTAGATGAGAATTCACCGAAACGCATAATTTGGGCTATGATAAAAGAATCTTTGGAGTCATTCTTGGTTTGTCTAATATACATCTTTCTAAAGGCATCGGATTGAATAGGATTAATAACGTAAACAGTAAACCTAGATCAATCAGATAAGAATAAAGACTAACCCAATAGTGACCAGTTGCTTCCATACCAATGATAACATTGGAGGAATCAGCTTCGAATTTATCAAGCAAAGAAACTAATTTAGCACAACCTGCTTGAGAGTTTGAAAAGGAAATACTTTTATCAAGAAGCTTACCAGTAGAATTAATAATAGAAGCTTCGTGGTTTTTCTTAGCAATATCAATACCAACATAAAACATAAAATCACCAGCTTTTAAAATATTAACAGATAAAGTCTAGAACCTCTTTACTTTACACAATTAACTCCACAGTGGACAAACACCAATGATGTAAAGCTTGACTTGTATTTTGTAAATGGTAAAGCAGAATGTATTGGGATAATTAACGGAATCTCTGGTACTTCGAACATATCTGCAACATTCAGGTTGGAGCGTAAGGGGTTATTTGGGTGGTCAATAGAAAATTCATGGAGTACAAGTTCAAAATGAGCCTCTCTATCGTTTTATGAAACGGATGCTGTTGCAAAAGGCTATACATATTGCCTTAGCGTAACTGCTGCATTGTCATCAAAGCCTATTCTACATAAATCATTTTCCGTGACATTCCCCCATCTACAACAAGGTTAATTCCTGTTACGAAGTCATTTTCTTTATTAGTTAAATATAGGCATGCTCTAGCAATATCATCTGGTTTACCTACTCTTCTTGATAGATGTTGTTTATGGTCAATAGAACGCAAGTTTGAGTAATCTCCTGTTTCAATCCAACCTGGTGATATGCAGTTAACAGTAATTCTATTTTTACTAAAGGAAGCTGCTAAGGCATGGGTGAGAGCAACAATTCCACCCTTACTTGCAGCATAGGCTTCTGAATTGGGTTCAGACATAAGGGCTCTAGTGGAAGCAATATTAACAATGGAACCACCATCTTCATTTTTTCTCATGTATTTTGCTGCTTCACGTGAACATAAGAAAACACTTCTTAAGTTTGTATTAATCAAATCATCCCATTCTTCTAAGGTTAAATCATATGGGGACTTAAATAGTCCTTTCCCTGCATTATTGATTAGAATATGGATGCCACCATATTTTTCATAGGTAATTTTCATTAAACGGATAATATCAGCTTCATGACGGACGTCTGTTAGGACAAATATTCCATTACCACCTTGTTCTGTAATTAGAGATATTGTTTCTATCCCAGTTTTTTCATCAATATCAGCTACAACAACATTAGCTCCATGTATGGCATAATGTAAGGCAATTCCCCTCCCAATACCATTAGCTGCTCCAGTTATAATTACTGTTTTATTAGAAAAGTCCATATTAATCACACCCTTATGAAAATATTTCTTAGTATTAGGATAGCACAAAAAGTGATAATCAACCAGCAATTGAGTTTAATAAGGATTAGATTGGGTATTTTAATAAAGCTCTAGATGAGGAAGAATTTGCAGAATGGAATGATTACCAATAAAAGGCTAGATTAACTTACTATTAAAAGTCCATTTGGTGAGGAAAAGTAGATTGGTTAGAAAGCTTTCATTTTATCATTTGAAATGCAAAAACTTGGGTATATTATAATGGAATGATTATCATGATGAAAATGAGGTGAGATATAATGAGTAATTTAAAGTTGTATTATATGAAAGGATGTCCTTTTTGCAAAAAAGTAATCCAATTCATGGATAGAAACAACATTAAGATTGAGATGGTAGATATAGAGGCTGATCCTAAAAATCAAGAAGAATTGATAAGATTGGGTGGGAAGGATCAAGTGCCAATGCTTTTAATTGATGGTAAAGCACTTTACGAGTCAAGTGATATTATTCAATGGTTTAAGGACAACTATGTAAAGAACGAGTAAGAATTATTCTTACTCGTTTTTTATTTTAAGGGATGCATTTTTTAATGCGTCTTTTTTATTTAGCAATTAGCCTGTGATGTCAAGTACTGATATATCTAGTAGCATTTTATATAGAATATTTTTTCTTAAAATTTTTATTTTTTGGTGGGGAATTTTTACAAATCATGTATTTAATTAAATGAATAGTATTTTTGATTGTTTCTTAGGGAGGGAATTTTGTGTTAGTAGTGAAAGAACTTAGAGGAGGTAGTATCTTATGAAGATAAGGCTGAAACGACTATTGTGTTTATTGCTGTGTATTGTATATAAAATTGTAAAGCTAGATAGAGGAGCCTTTGACAAGTTATATCCAAATACAGCTATTATTGGGAAAGATGACAATGATGATGGTACAACTTGGGGAATTGAAGCCAGGGCTGGTGTTTTAGAATGGGATGATAATAGAGATTACGCAGGTGTTGCTGGGCACCTAGCTGATAATAATTCTTTTGGATATGGATATCAATTGAAATATGATGATACTAATCTTTATGCTGTACATGATGTATTATTAGAAATAAAGTATTCAGATGACTATGAGAGAGCCCTTTGGGGATTTAGAGATCTATACTCAAACACTAGTGGTATTAACCCACCGCCTGATTCATAGGGGATTTTACTAAAATGAAGATGGAGATTATGTATTAGATAGTTGCAGAATGTAAATTTAGAGTTATCCACAGGAATTAGCTTAAAATTATCAAAGATATTAATATATCAACAAAAAAAGAGTATAGAAAAACAAAGGTTTAACTCAACCTTTTAGAATTAATATTTAGTTGACTAAGATTAAGCAATTAAAGATTTAATAGCAAGAGGATTATCATAGTTTTTAGTTTTAAATATAAGTATAAAAGCGATTAGTTGAGAAATACAAGCAAGTAAAATATCTGATTTTAGAGATACGGTATTTCTAACTCTTGATGATTTAAGTTGAATGAAATTCTTAATTTGACAAATGGATCTTTCACAGATAGTTCTAAGTTTGTATAGCTTCTGCCACTTCAAGCTATCGCGAGGAATAGAAGAATTAAATCGATAATTATGATGTATAGTAATTTGCTTAATTCTTCCACACTTTGAATTGGTACATGGATTTTCACAATTTAGTATATAGCTGATTTTACCTTTAACATTAATTTTCTTAGCCTTTGGACATATATACTTTATTCTATCAGCTCTACCTTTTTCACGAGTTATACCATCATAAATCATAGGTAAAGAAGAATCGTTTGGGCAAAGTGGAACTCCTACTTCATTAAATCCAGGTTGTGGTAAACTAGGTGAATTACGTGGATTTAAAGAGATAATAGGCATAATGTTTTTTTGATGAAGATAAGCATAATTATCATCAGCATCAAAACCAGCATCGCCCAAGAAATATTTATATGAAAAATTAGGATGCAGTTGAAAATAGGTTTCTAGAGATGGAATCAAAGATTTAGCATCGTAACTATCCTTAATATCTTGTGGTCTTAAATCTTTTTCTAGATTGTTATCCGCATCATAGAAATTAACATTTCTAACAACACCAAGGGCATTGGTAGAGATAATACATTTTTGGAAGTATCCAAAATGACCATTAAGATAAGCTAACTTCATATCAGGATTGGAATTAGCAGACTTAGGCATTTGACCTTGAGCATATTTTTCAACATCAAAAGTTGAATCAGGATTATTCTTAGCAAATAACTTAGCATAAGTCTTAGCTTTTTTAAGTTGAGATTGATAAAACTTAGGATTATTCTCAGTAACATAAGCTTCAAATCCAGTAGTATCAGTAATTAAGATAGAAGCTAAGAAAGGATTAATTTCCTTTGAAATTTCTTCAGTTACATCAACTAGGTTATTAAATAAATCATTTAAATTTTCTAGGTAGTTATCTTTAAACCTTGAAAACTGAGACTTATGAGGAACCTTAAGAAATCCACAAAATTGACGCATTTCAGAAGATATATGTAGCAGTGAAATTAATAGCTCTATAGAGGGTATGGCTAGTATGTTTTTGAGAATAAACGCGTAAATCATGGATTCTAGAGTGAAATCTCTTTTAGTACCAAAATGAGCATAATATTTTTGGTAAAAGGAAAAAGGGATATAATCACTAATATTAATGAATTGATTTAATAAATTAAGCAGATTGTTTTGATTTTGATTATAAAATTTATCAAAGTCAGTAGAAACGTCACAAAGATTTAATTGTTTAGCTGAAACTGGCATAGGATTCTCCTTTCTTTATTTATTTTGAGTTATACACATCTAATTAATGAATATATACCCAAAATGGGGGGAATCCAGCCATTTCAATATATAAAATATAGTGATTATGCGAGTTGCAGAGTTCTGCAACGAGCTAAATACATTGTATGGGAGGGGTCTTATGAAAAAGACAGCGGCTTCTATAATCCTTGTCCTTGTCCTGATCTTTATCTTACTGGTTGGCTGCACCGATAAGGATGAATTTAAAACCAATCTTCAAAAAATAATCGTACCGGATATGTCTGTCTCCATTTTGGAAGCCGATGAAGAAACTCAACTTTCGTGGTTGAAAGATATTTCCAGATTCCAAGATGAAACGTTGAGAAGCAAAACGTCCAATCTTTCTGATAAGGACATCCAAACGGTCAAGGATCATTTATCTCAGGTATATGGGCCGGAGTTAGTGCAAATTCACGTGGAAGATATCTATAAGTATGACGAGGGAACGCGAACATATTACGTTCCTGATGGAGATTGGTCCATGTACAGTTTAGATGAATGGTCCTCAAGTGAAATCTCCCTCACGTCTCGATCGGAGCAATCTGCAACGTTTTTGCTGAGTGGCATTGATTTTGCCGGTGATGAACAGAAATATCAGTTAGATTTCTCAATATCGAATGGGAAATTATTGCTTGAAAAAAGAACATACCTGAGGTAGATCGCTTGAAGCTGGAATCTCATCATGTGAGCAGAGTGTCTTGGCAACACTCTGCTTTTTTTTTGGTCGGCGTGCCCAGCGAAGCGCGCATCTTCTATCCGGTGAAAGTCCGGTCACGGGAGGGGCCAAGCCCCCGTGTAGCTAGGATGCCTGCGTAAGGCGAAATCTGTACGTAGAAGCGCATCGACGAAAGTACCTGTCAGAGACAGGGCGAGCAACATACCAGACCGTAACATGAAGTGAATCCTGCCGCGTCGTCAAAAAGGTCCCGCAAGGGGGAAGAGAGGAAGCCGAGTCTCGCGACTATAGACGAAGGCCATGGAAGCCCCGTTGGGGATCCCGACGGTGATCTGTGGGAACGACATGGCAAGGGGCTTGGGGAACTGACGCGTTCTGCGGACGATCTGGTGGTCATCTGCAAAACGAGGAAGGACGCTGAGCGGGCGTATGAACTCATACGTGCGATCATGGAACGCTTGGAACTCACCCTGAACCCCACGAAAACGCGCGTTGTCGGGCTCTGGACAGGAGAAGAGGCTTCGACTTCTTGGGGATGCACCATCATTAGATCTTCAATTTGCATTATACTTCATTTACAGGAAGTACGATAAATACGTAATATATGATATATAGACAATAAATGACTCCTGGAAAGGGATCGAAATGGATGAAAAGTTGATATGGTTGTTAACTGATTTTTACGGACTTCAACCAAGCCTTCAGAAACTGGTATACCAGACATTTTACAGGACATATTACGGAACCATTTTTTTTATTTTGCGAGATCATCGATCAACAGAAGACTTATTGCAGGAAGTCTTCATCAAAGTGATCGATAAAGTGCCTCGTATGGACTTTAATGACGATGTGAATAAGTTAAGAGGTTGGATCAAAGTCGTTTTGCGAAATGCGACATATAATCATTTAAGAGAGAAAAAAAAGAGAAACGCCCATACGGATCTGGAAAGTGTATGGGATATTGATGCTCAATTCAATTATTCGGTAGAGGACGAAGTGGAATCAAAGATATTTCTGGAGAGTTTAAAGTACTACCTGGGTTGTCTGAAGCAGGAATATCGAATATTAATTGAACATGAAATCGGAATGTGGATAACTCAGGCCTGTGGATAACCCGCCATCGCACTACGGAATGCCTGTTTCAATGCGTTTTTGGGGCCGGGCTTTAGGTCTTCTTGCGTTCTGATGTGAACCTGCGTTTTTTTTGCACAACCCAAAGAAGACCTGACTTTTACAGGTCGAAATGCCGTTATGGCCAGGGATGAATCGAACCGTTAGGCCGCATGTAGAGTCGGAATGAAGCTTATGGCCAATGCTCTGAGCTTTTGCTGCATCGCATCGACGATTCCAGCGAGCGTCGGATTCGGCGCAAGCCGGATATGCTGGTAGCGACCGGAGCCGACCACATTGCCGGGTACCCGGATCACCGCTCGGCGAATCGTTTGGACTTCGCACCGCTGCAAGGTTTCCGGCATCAGCGTCTGTTTGAACCAGACCATCACGTTGTAGGCAATGGCCTTGATCCAGCTGAACAGCAGGTTGCGGAGCATGGAATGTTGGCTGTTTTGTTCCACCGCATAACCTTCTTTCAATTCATCGATGCGATTCTCGATGTTGGCGCGCTTGTTGTACGAGCGAAGCAGCATGAGCGGCTTGAGATCGGTATTGGTGACAATGGCTTGGAAGGAATAGGTCGTGAGAGCCATCGTCAATTGGCCATCGGTTGTACGCTCGGTTTCGTGGGCTTCCCGGTAGATGACACAGCGCCTGGCTTTCTCCCAGTTGGTAAGGAGAATCGGGATGTCGGCAGCAGCCCAACGATCATCCTCGTCTGCGAACGTAATGTGCTCTTCCTTTTCGTTCAGCGTCTCCCAAAAGGCGGGATGCTGCTGCAGATAAGCGATGGCCTTCTTGACGGTCGCTTTCTTCGGGAGCTTGAAGATGTACTGCCAGCCGCGTTCTTCGGCGTACGCCATGACAGCTTCGTCGGCAAAACCGCAGTCGGCCCGGATGCCTTCGACGATCCATTCCGGCGGCAGCATCGCTTCGACTTCTTTAACGAACGAGAGCAAATCCTTCATGCCGTTCATGTTGCCGGGATTCAGTTGCAAGTGGATCAGCTCGCCGCTTACGGCGATGAAAGCAACCCGGATCTTGTACGAGGGACGTCCGTGGTAACGCGGATTGTAGCCGTTTGTCGCGCCTTCCTGCTCCCCGAACAGCGTGATGACCGTGTCGTCGATGTCGATCCAGACCAGGCGCTTTTCGCCCGTCCGCGCCTTATGTGCCAGCAAATCCCGGTTTAACGCGACAAGCTGAATCAGATGGCTCCAGGTGAGTTTGCCCAGGAAATTGCGAAAGGTGCTTTCGTCAGGAAAACGCTCGATGCCGGTAACGATCTGGTAACCAGGGTCCGACTGCAGGGCATTCATATGTGAAAAACGTGTGTGGCCGAGCAGCGCGCAGTCCAGCAGGTGATCGACGAGCTTTTCGGCCGTGTAGACACAGTTGGCTTTTTGATCCAGATGAACGTGACTCTCGATAAGGGTGTCCAGACCGATGAGTTCCTTGAACCTGGCAAGGAACTGGAAGTTCCCGGCTTCCGTGACGGTGTTGTTGTCGAATGTGACCGGTCGCAACTTTTTCAGGATTCTCTTGATTCGGCGACGCTCCTCCAGAATTTCAATTCGGCGTTCGCGGCGTGTTTTTGGTTCTGGCGCATGGTTCGTTGCTTGTGGTATCATGTTGCTAGGGACACTTCCTCTCGTTGGTTATTCTGTGGTGGTTTAACCTTCGACAAGAGGCTTGCAGAGTCCTGTTTATTTTGCGAAAAAATTAGCAGCTTTCTGTGACTGAAAAAACCTGTCACGACGCGGATCTTTCACCTTTTGACAACGGTACTTTCCGATTTCATGTTTAACAAATGAAACACAAAACACCGCAGTGGAAAGCTGTATGCGTTGGTATATTGCAAAAACTTTTGAAAAAGCATCACAAGCCTATAACCCAAAAACAGTAGCAAGACAGAATGAGGATGCAAACAAGGATTTTTACGGAAAAGCAAATCAACGAATCCCAGTATGGGCTGTTAAGCCGAATCAATATAATCACAAGATCATCCGTGCTTATTTCAAGGCAGTTGCTGCCACAGGTCGTGCTACCATAGATATGATGGAACGCTTATGCAGTGACCAAAACAACCCGGAACTGTACGTGCCGACTTTTAAGAATAATTACTCACAGATGAAGTTGGATGGACCTAAGAGCCACGGTAAAGTATTTGAGGATGACGGTGAAACGGTAACAATCTGGCACGAGGTAGAAGATACTTTGATGAAATATAAATCGAGTTTTTGTGATTAAAGGAGGCAACGAGTATGAGTAGATTAATAGATAACAGCATCACAATATATGAGGCTTTACAGAACATCAGAGACGGAAAGTATGTAATGCCTGCATTTCAAAGACAATTTGTATGGAGTATGGAGCAAATAGAGAAATTATGGGATTCCATATTGTTGGATTATCCTATTGCCACATTTCTGTTCTGGCACGTTGATGATTCCAATGTAACCTGGGATACATACTTCTGTAACTTTTTATCTGAAGTAACATTTGACAGTAGAAAACAGGCTGACAGTGTAAATTATGAATTAACCAGCATTAATGTTAAGAATACCGATACAGCGGTGCTGGATGGACAGCAGAGATTGACTTCTTTGTACTTATCACTGTTTGGAGAAGGGTATATCCGTCCGAATTATGCAAGAAAGAAATCCGGGGACAGGCTTGTTACCAAACTATTAATAGAACTGAACAAGAACAAAATTTCTGTAGATGAAGAAGAGTATAACAGTAAGAAATTTGACATCAAGTTTAGTGAAAAGGTTGGCAGATTAAGCCCTACACAATTTGAAATCAAAAACATCATCGATCAAAAATTCCAAGATGACTCTATGAGGGAAAAGGCCATCGAGGATGCTATTGCCAATGTTCCTGCAGACAGTAAGGAATATGCCCGAAACATTCTAAAAAAGCTATACAATAAAATTTTTGTAGAAAAGCTGGTCAGATATACGGAAATAACAGATATGAAACAGGATGATGCACTGGAGATGTTTGTAAGATTTAATAGTGGTGGTAAGCCATTGCGTAAGTCTGAAATTACGATGTCCATTCTTGAGGCATACTGGCCGAGTGCAAAGACAGAGTTCGGAAAGATACTTGTTGACTCATATGCAAATTTTGGAACGGACTTTATTATTCGTTCTGCACTGATGCTTTATGGTGATGTTGTAAAATCTAATATCAGTAAAAAAATAGCGGAAGAATTGAAGAATAACTGGAATGCCTTTAAGAAAGCATTGAAGGATCTGGAAAGAGTACTTAAAGGAATGAAGATTGAGGTGAGCCGTTTTTCAAGTAGTTGGAACGTGCTATTGCCTATCATCTATTACATTTATTATAACCCTGATTTTGATAAAAACACTGAAGGTGTCCGTGCTTATTTACTGAGAGCAATCTTTTTTACATATTTCCAATCTGGAACAACAGGAAAATTGCAACAGATGAAGAGTAATATCAATAGCTTTGACTATGAAATTACCATCGAAATGCTCGACCAGATGAATGATCTAAGAGTAACGGATGGCAAAATCGAAGATGTCCTTAATTCAGAAAAAGGCAGCAGAGTTGCTGGAGAGGTTTTGTATTACTTGAACCTTGACTGGACAAATAAAAATTTCAAGTACGAGCAAGATCATTTGCATCCAGAGAGCAGGTTTAACGGCAGCAAACCGATTTCTGTTAGTATGGAAGATTGGAAAAGATGGCGTGGAATGCGAAATCGTCTTCCTAATTTACATCTACTTGAAGGCAGAAGTAATGGTAGCAAGAATGATATGCGCCTCGTTGATTATTATAACGATATGAACGACGAACAAAAAGCGGAGTTTTGTAAACAAGCCATGATTCCGAAAGATGTATCACTTGAAATAGAGGACTTTGAAATATTTTACGAGAAAAGAAAGGCTATACTTACAGAAAAGATACGTGAGCTGTTAGGGTAATTCCATGTGAATAAAAAAATCGAGCGAAGTGCGAAATTTCAATATTTGAGGAGATAAAAGAAATATGTTTATTTTTCAAACAAGACCTTTTTGGAGAAGTATGGGGGTTCCAATAGATAAGGTACAAAAAAGATATAAAGAATTCTTTGGAGAACATAAACTGGTTATTGATAATCGAGATGAGGCACTTAAACTCCTGCTTAATGTTATCACAACAATCCAAAAATTTATTTAGTGGAGAATTATACCAAACCTCAAATTGACGGAAGAGCCTTTTATGAAAGCTTTGTTTTAACAAAAGATAAAGTGAAAAGTCAATTGAGGAAGAAAGAAGATATCATATGGGTGATTGGAACAAATAAATACCGTCATGAACTTAGACCTTTTTTAGGCTTAGAAGATGGAAATATCTTAATTTCATATGGAGCAATAGAACAAGCCAAGCAATTATGGGTATCATATTTTAGCAATGGTGGTATGTGTTATACCAACGATTCAGATAATCTTACTAATGCCATGGGAAGGCGAAATAAAGAACTGTCTGATATTTTAATCGATAAAATTAGAGAGAAACTTAACAACCACTATACATCAAAGATTGATGAAAAAGATGTAAAATACCAAAGAATTTTTGGTGATCGAGAAATAGATTATGGTGATTTTGATGTTATATATTACACAGAAGATACAAAAGAACTTTTTTTAATTGAAGCAAAGTATTTTTCTGACTCACTAAACTCAAGTGGAATGGTTACAGACTATAAAAAGCTATTTGAGAAAGATGGGTATTATGACCGTTGCAGAAGGAGATATGATCTTGTACTTTCAGAACCTAAGAAAGTAAAGGAATTTATCGGTGCGGATGAGGATATAAAAGTGCATTTGATTTTCCTTACGTCAAAGCCAATCGAGTTGGAAATTCAAGATAATGACGGAGTTGTTACATTTCTTTCACTAGGAATATTTGATAAATATATAGAAGGAAAGTTGATTAATGATGAAGATGACAGCGTGGTTCGTCCAGTGAAGGTAATTTAACTGAGTGGATATGTTCCCGCCTACCGATAGTGCAAAAAGTGTCGTGGATATGTTTCCGAGAACGGACACGCTCAAATGACATTCATCCTGTCCTCTCAAGCCACGTTGAGTGCGTAGTATTGATGACGAATGTAAAAAACGGATGAGCGCCTGAAAAACGGCTTGAATACAGGGCTTTCCGGTGATTTGCCGCACGCGGGAAATGTTCTTTCCAGCGGCGG
>Ga0134098_1000861_pt1 | contig 28802 bp, 33 predicted proteins | sample 9_3taG_FD_94456 | JGI IMG/M metagenome (GOLD analysis project Ga0134098, IMG submission 94456) | Switchgrass degrading microbial communities from high solid loading bioreactors in New Hampshire, USA - 9_31_10_142_A3 metaG | ecosystem: Engineered > Bioreactor > Semi-continuous > Anaerobic >... | reverse complement strand
GGCACCAATACAGGTAATACCAGACCGACAATGAGTTTAATAACGACGCGGAGTGGAGCAGTCCGGTAGCTCGTCGGGCTCATAACCCGAAGGTCGAAGGTTCAAATCCTTCCTCCGCAACCATTAATATGTACGCCAATGTGGACCGTGAAACTTCCGTCCGGATTGGCGTATATTTTATTCACAAAATATTTGAAAATGTTCTTTTTATCGACTTCCCAATTATCAATAGCATACTGAAATAAGTCAACAATTTTTTGTGGATCTACTTTTCTTTTATTTGATTCCTTACGGGCGATGATATCCTGAAGTTCGCTTTTGCGACTTCTTAAACGCTCTATTTCCTCCTGCAATTCAGGGAAATACATACCATCCATTATGGCTTTCATCCCATTATTTATTTTAAAGGTTATTTCAGCAAGCTCTTTTTTCTCTTTTGAAAGATCTGGACTGGCGTTATTTATTTCTGCAGCGATATTTTGTGCAATCTCTTTAAAATCCACAGATAGCAAATATGCTTTCAGCTGCATATTAACAAATACTTCAATCTCATCGGCGTTAATATTTTTAGCTTTACATGTTTTTGTACGATATTTATTCCCACAATAATAATACCTGGTTGTATAACCCTTTTTATTGGTGCTGGTGTGTCCTACATATGTGGCTCCGCATTGTGAGCATTCAATTAATCCGCTGAGTAAATATTCTTGTTTTGCTTTATTCGTTGCTCTTTTTTTATTGTCATTCATACGGTTTCGCACCTTCTCCCATAAATCCATATCAATAATAGGGGGTATGATATTTTCTATACGGACATAATCAGGGTTTGGCTTTCCACCGGCCCAACGGCCAAAATATTTATGAACTTTTTTGTTCCATGTATAAACTCCTATATATCTTTCATTTGTTAATATGCTATATAAACTGTTTTTACCAATAGGTTTTCCTCTTTTTCCTTTAATACCTTTTAGTTTATTTATAATTGTGTTATAGCCTTCACCTTCAGCGTATAACTCAAATATCTTTCGCACTATTTGAGCCTCATGTTCATTTATAACGTATTCTGAATTAACAATATCATATCCAAACGGTGGGTATCCTCCAAGAAAAGCACCCTGTTTTGCCTTAACAGCAACTCCTTCCCTAGATTTCTGCCTGGTAGTTAAAACGTGATGCTGGCCTATGCCGACTGTAATCAACTCAATAAGAAAATCATTCGGGTTTGATATATCTCCAAGCTTTTCAGTGGCTGAAATTACTTCAATATTAAGCCTGTGCATCTCTTTACGGAAATTAAACCAATCTGCAACATCACGGCTGCCTCGAGTGATATCGTAAATAACAACACAGTCAAACTCTCTGCGTTTTGCAGCTTCAATCATAGCGATAAATTCTTCTCGATCTGTATTAGTACCTGTTTCTGCTTCATCCTTGTAAATAGCAGTTAATAATAGTTCATTTTCAGCACAATATTTTTGTATTTTTTCAAGTTGAAAAGCTATGCTATTTTCGGTTTGCTGGTCTGTGCTGTATCTGGCATATGCAGCAGCTTTTTTCATAGCATACCTCCTAAAAAATTTCCATTACTCCCAGAGGATTAAAATAAATGATATGCTTGTCCAACTTAACGCAAATACCATATTTACTGGAGTAATAGTCTATCGCTTCCTGTAAGAACTCTTCCGGGACTTCCAGGAATTCAGCTAATTCATATCGATTAGTTACACCTGCTTTGTATGCATCGACAAAAGCATTTAATGGGATAAGTAAATTATATGCCCATGCACGCGCTTTTCGTTCTTGTTTTCGGTTTTCTACTTTAGATTGATCGAGTATATTACCAACAGATGTATAATGGTGGCCGAGTTCTTCCGCAAGAACGCAAGTTTTTTCTTTAGTATTGAGATCTTGTTTTATAGCTATTTTATTACCTTTTATCCGACCGCGATACGCTTTTAAAGGTTTCTCTTTTACAATTAAACCATTTGTCTCAGCTTCAATTAATAAATTATCATAAGTCACATTGACAACTCCTCAAATTTAAAAATCCTCGCTGTCCATAATGGCGTCATCATGATTTTTATCTTCTTCAGTAGAACCTTTTATTTCATTAGCTGCGTTTAGTATTTCATTCCTGTGTTTTAGGGGTTGATTTTTGCTTATTTTTCTAGATGCACCCATTAATTCTTGTATTTTAAACCTTAAATATGCTTTTACCCCACTCCTTAAATCATCTAATGCAGCTTCTGTAATTTCGTAAACCCCTTCATTTCCAAAAAGCCATACATTTGCATCTTCGTCATCATATACTACTTCATAACCTAATAAAAACATAAGCCTTTCTATAAAATAGTTAAAACTCAAATTCTGATTTTCGGATGTTTTTTTCTCCCATCCCATTAAATAAGCAGGAGATGTTTGTAAAATTTCTGCTAAAGGTTCAAGTATAGAAATCGGTAAATTTTCTATCTCATTACTTTCATATCTATACACTGTAGCTCTATCACGATTTAGTCTTTTAGCAACTTCATCTACTGATAGCCCAAGTTCTAACCTTCGAGCTTTAATTCGTTCACCTATAGACATGATAAACACCTCATTTCAAACAATATTATAATATTATTGTCGCAAATTTGCAACGAAAACTTTAATATTATTTAAACTTTTTGCGTTAAATGCGAATTTTGTGTTGACTTTTATTATCTGCGGTGATATCATAAAGCTAGTCGCATGATATGCAACTTCATGTAAAAGGTGGTGCTTTTATGATTAATATAAATAAGCTTAAAGGCAAAATAGTTGAAAAAGGTTTAAGCGTTGAAAAAGTGGCGGTAAAAATAGGTATTGATAAATCAACATTTTATCGTAAGCTTAATTCTGGGGGTCAAAATATAACTATAAAAGAAGCTAATCTATTAATGCGCATTCTTGATTTGTCTACTGATGAAGCAATATCTATTTTTTTTAGCCAGCCAGTCGCATGTGATGCGAATAGTGCTAACTCATAAGTAAGGGGTGGTGACGTGAACAACAAAATTAAGGGAACAGTTGTTATTTCAAAGGATGCAAAAGAATTAACAACTGATATTCTCGTAAGATGCATTTTCGGAAAATCATTTGATTCTTTTGTGAATGAAATTAAAGAGAATAAAAACGGTAAATACGACTTCCTATATGTAAGTGAGGTTTAAAATGGTTTACTTAATTCATTTCGACAAGCCGTATAAACATGCACAGCATTACATCGGCTTTACGAATAATTTTGATGCAAGAGTGGACAGGCATAAAAAGAAAAATGGCTCTAAACTATTAAAAGCTGTCGAAAATGCAGGCATTGGATTTAAAGTCGTAAAAACCTGGGAAGGGGGACAGAAATTTCGAACGGCAATTAAAAAACAAAAGAATGCCAGCCGGTTTTGTCCAATATGCCGGCAAAAAAGAAAGGGGTGAAATATTGAAATTGTTAATATTCTTTGCAGGTGTATTTACAGGGTTGGCTATCAGTTACATCATCAGGAAACATCAAAGAAAGCGTCTTCGTATTAGCAGCTTCAGAAAACAACCAACTTTATCAGACATAAAAATGAGAGATCAAAAAGAAATCCAGCTCATAAAACTACGATGAGCCGGAAAACAAAAAATTACACAACCCATTATAACTCAATCGGGAGGTATTTGTGAATATGAAAATGATAATTGAACTAAATGCAACAGAAGCTAAAAATTCAGTAAAAAGCGGTGCGTTACTTACAATGCTGGAAACTTTGGCTGATTTCGAAAAAGAAACTGAAGCTCCAGTCAGAAATTTCGTAAATGCTGTTAAAAAAGAAAATACCCCAGTAGAGACTGTATCTAAAGACGAAGTTAAGACTTCTGATGCTCCTAAGGAAATAAGTGAAGTAGAAATCAGGGCAAAATTTGTGGAACTCAGCAAAAAAGGCAAAAGATCTGAACTGAAAAACCTTTTGTCTGAACTAGGTGTATCCAAAGTAAGCGATATAAAGCCTGAACAGTATCATGAAGCCTGGGCAAAACTGGAGGCGATCTAATGGCTAAACATGCATTATTGAGTGCGTCATCTGCCTATAGATGGCTCAACTGTACCCCCAGTGCCAGGCTTACAGAACATATGGAAGATACCCAGTCAGTATACGCAACGGAAGGTACCCTTGCTCATGAACTGGCAGAGTTAGAACTGAAATATCAGTTGAAGCTTATAGACAAAACTACATACAGCAAACAACTGCAAATGTTTAAATCCCATGCTCTGTACTCCGAAGAAATGCCTGAAGAGGTCGAAAAGTATGTCAACTTTGTTTTTGAACAATTTATGGAGGCGCAAAGCCATACCGCTGATGCTTTGATTTTCCTGGAACAAGAATTGGATTTCTCACGCTGGGTACCGGAAGGCTTCGGTACAGGAGACTGCATCATCATAGCTGATGGAACTATGGAAGTTGTTGACCTCAAATACGGCAAAGGTGTCGAAGTCTCCGCTGAAAACAACCCACAAATGATGCTGTATGCCCTAGGGGCTTTGGAGGAGTATGGGTTTATCTATGACATCAATTCAGTACGCATGACAATTGCCCAGCCGCGTCTTAACAACTTTTCTACCTGGGAAACATCAGTCGACAATTTATTGGCCTGGGCAGAAGGAGAACTGAAAGAAAAAGCCCAAGCTGCTTGGGAAGGCGCCGGTGAATTCGTTGCAGGAGACTGGTGTATGTTCTGCAAAATTAAAGCTACTTGTAAGGCACGTGCTAAAGCAATGCTCGCTATAGCAGACTCATACCAGCAGCGGGGTCCTCATCTGCTAACAATTGAAGAAATAGCAGAGATCCTCCACAAAGCAGAAGAAATCCAGTCTTGGGCCAAAGATATTCAGGAATATACCCTTGAACAAGCCAGGGACTACGGTGTTAAGTTCCCCGGCTGGAAATTGGTAGAAGGCAGGAGCAACCGGAAATACACTGATGAGGACGAAGTAGCTACCGTACTGATCAACGAAGGCTTTACAGAAGAAGAGATATATATCAAAAAACTGAAAAGCATCACAGATATGGAGAAGACATTGGGTAAAAAGCGTTTCAACACTCTGCTTAAAGATTTCATCATCAAACCGCCTGGAAAACCTACGCTTGTGGTTGAAAGCGACAAAAGGCCTGAAATTAATTCCGTTGAAGCAGAATTTGATTTGTAAATATTCAATTTAAGGAGGTCTATACATATGAGTAAAGTCTACAAAGCTAAAAGAATTGGAACAAAGGTTGTCACTGGTAAAGTAAGACTGTCATACGCACACCTGCATGAGCCCTATGCAATTGAGGGTAACGATCCCAGGTATTCAGTGAGCCTAATTATCCCTAAATCTGATAAGGAAACCATTAAAGCTATTCAGGAAGCCATTAAAGAAGCCAAAGAGAATTACAAACATCTTTGGGGCGGAAAAATTCCAACTAATTTGAAAACCCCTCTCCGGGATGGAGATGAAGAACGCCCGGACGATGAAGCCTATGCCAACAGCTATTTCATCAATGCAAACAGCAAGAGAAAGCCTGAAATTGTGGATCTCAAAGGTAATAAAGACCTTGGCCCTGATGAGGTTTACAGCGGCTGCTATGCCCGTGTATCAATCAACTTCTTTGGTTTTAACGCTGCTGGTAACAAAGGCATAGGCTGTGGTCTTGGTAATGTTCAGAAACTGGATGACGGTGAACCTTTAGGTGGATTTTCCAGGGCGGAAGACGACTTTGAATTTGAAACTGAAGAAGATGATGATTGCCTCTTCTAATTACATAAAGGGGAGTAGGATTAAATCTACTCCCCTTTATACAGAACCCTTAGAAGGAGGGTCTTATTTTGCAAGTTTTACATTTGGATATAGAAACCTATTCAGATATATCCCTGAATGATTGTGGTGTATATAAATATGTTGATTCACCTAATTTTGAAATATTGCTCCTGGCTTATGCAATCGATGATGAGCCTGTTCAGATTATAGATCTGGCTTCGGGTGAAAATATACCTGAAGATATAGCAGATGCTATATTCAATAAAAGTATCATAAAATCTGCTTTTAACGCACAATTTGAACGAGTATGCCTCTCAAAACACTTCAGCACTATAATTAGTCCGGAATCCTGGCATTGCACAATGGTACACGCTGCAACGCTTGGTATACCGGGGAGCCTTGACAGTGTGTCCAAAGCGCTGGGATTCCCTTTAGATAAACAAAAGCTATATACAGGAAAGAACCTGATTAGGATTTTCTCTATACCACATAAAACAAAAACAGCTGATAACCAGGTATCAATGCTCAAAACCCAAGCAAGAATTCTGCCATCAGACCGACCAAAAGAATGGGAACAATTCAAAACCTATTGTAAGCAAGATGTTGTTGTAGAACGTGAGATCTACAAAAAACTGAAACGATATCCACTGCCTCCTGAAGAAACTCAAGCTTGGTATCTGGATCAAAGGATAAATGATTATGGAGTAAAACTAGACATTAATTTTGTCCAACAAGCAATTCAGATTGATAAGAAATACACTCAGCACCTCATTAACCGGTATCAGAAACTGGGACTTGAAAACCCAAAAAGTGTGACAGAACTAAAAGATTACTTAAGTGAAAAACTTGGTTTTTATGTACGAGCTATTACTAAACAGACGATACCTGAATTAAAACAAACCGCCAAGGATATTCCTGAAGCACTTGAAGCTTTACTGATCAGAGAGGAAATGGCGAAAACCTCTGTAAGCAAATATTCCAAGATGAATGAAGTTATCTGTTCTGATGACAGAGCTCGTGGATTACTACAATTCTATGGCGCCGGTACCGGACGCTGGGCAGGTCGACTGATCCAGGTGCATAACCTGCCAAGAAACACAATTAAAGACCTGGATCTTGCTCGGCAACTAGTAACTGATGGCGATATGGAGATACTGGAAATGTGTTATCCCAGTATACCTGATATCTTAAGCCAGTTGATCCGGACAGCTTTCATTCCATCTCCCGGGCATCGTTTCATTGTATCAGACTTCTCTGCTATAGAAGCCAGAGTAATTGCATGGCTGGCCGGGGAAACCTGGAGATTAGAAGTGTTTCGTACTCATGGCAAGATCTACGAAGCTTCTGCAGCGAAGATGTTTAAAGTACCCATTGAGAGTATCGACAAGGGATCTCCATTAAGACAAAAAGGCAAGGTTGCAGAGTTAGCACTTGGTTATCAGGGTTCAATAGGAGCTCTCCGACAAATGGACAGAAAATGGGCAGCAAATGCGTCAGAGGATGAACTACAAGAACTGGTGAATCAATGGCGGGAAGCAAACCCGAAAATCGTTAAGCTTTGGTATGACGTAGAAGCAGCGGCTATTGAAGCAACCGAGAACAGAAGTATTGTAGAGCTACAACGAGGGGTTAAGTTTATATACGAACCTTCCTTCCTGTTTATTCAGCTACCTTCTGGGCGAAAACTGGCTTATCCAAAACCCAGATTAAAGCCCCACGACAAATATAAAGGTAAAATTAAAATTACTTATTCCGGTATGGATGCTAATTACAACTGGGTTGAAATAGATACTTATGGAGGAAAGCTGGTAGAGAACATTATTCAAGCAACTGCCAGAGACTGCTTAAGAGATGCCATGCTCAGATTAGATAAAGCAGGCTACAAAATAGCCTTCCACGTTCATGACGAAGTAGTGTTAGATGTTCCGATAGGAAAGGGTTCTGTAAAAGAAGTAACAGAAATCATGTCCGAACCGCTAACCTGGGCCCCGGATCTTCCGCTCCGGGCTGAAGGTTTTGAGTGTGATTATTACAGGAAAGATTAGGTGAGCGACTATGGAAGAACTCAAGAAAAAGCCCATATTACGAATAAAATATGACGGCGAAATTGCCATTGCTATCGGGAAGTCCCGTAAAGAAACTAACTGGAAAAACAGAACCATTCTATGGAGTCAACTAGTTGAAAAACTTTCAAATACAATTCGGACCCCCGAAACCGTAACTGAATATAAGAAAATGCCTAAGTCAACCCGTGATGAAATTAAGGATGTTGGCGGGTTTGTTGGGGGCACACTTAAAAACGGCCGAAGAAAAGCGGAAAATGTGGCCAATAGGAGCCTGCTTACACTTGATATGGATAACATCAATACAACTGCAGCTGATATCTGGGACTCAATCACGATGCTTAATGACTATGCTGTGGTCATGTATTCTACCCATTCACACACGCCGGAAAACCCAAGATTGAGGTTAGTTATCCCATTATCCCGGCCTGTACTGGGTGATGAATATCAGGCAATTGCTCGAATGGTGGCAAGCGATGTTGGAATTGATATGTTCGATGATACAACATACGAACATCATAGGCTGATGTATTGGCCCAGTATACCGGCGGACGGTGAATATGTTTTTGAGTTCCAAGACGGTCCTTGGCTGGATCCTGATGAAGTCCTTGCCCGTTACCCTGATTGGACAGATGTAAGCTACTGGCCGGAGAGTTCCAGACAAGCAATAAGGATTAATAGCCTTATTAAAAAGCAAGAAGATCCTCTAACAAAGAAGGGAATAATTGGGGCTTTCTGCAGGACATACACCATTCAGGAAGCCATTGAAAAATTCATCCCTGACATCTATATACCAACAAGCAAGCCTAACCGCTATACTTATGCTGAAGGCTCTACTACTGGTGGAGTTGTAATTTATGACGATAAATTCAGCTACAGCCACCATGCCACAGATCCGGCTAGCTGCATCCTATGTAACGCATTTGACTTAATAAGGATCCATAAATTTGGCGCCATGGACGAAGAAGCAAAGCCTGACACTCCGGCCAACAGGCTACCCAGCTTCCTGGCCATGAGTGAATTTGCAGCTGCAGATACCCAAGTTAAGGCTCTTCTGAACAAAGAGCGAATGGATGAGGTTATTAAAGACTTTGACCTGGAACCGGAAGATGAGATAGACACCTGCTGGACGAGCAAGCTGCAATATGACAATAAAGGCAAGCTCAAAAGCACCATCGAGAATGTGCTGATTATTCTTGAAAATGACTACTTCCTAAAAGGCCGGATGGGATATAACGAGTTCGCCAACCGGGCAATGGTTTTGGACAAGCTCCCCTGGAGCGATCAGATTAACCGTGACTGGAAAGATGATGATGATTCAGGGCTTAGGTATTACATAGAAAAAGCCTACGGTATCACAGCAGTGAACAAGATCCTTGATGCCCTGGCCTTGTGTTTCCGGAACAATTCATTTCACCCGGTAAGAGATTACCTTAACAGCTTAACCTGGGACGGTGTGGAACGGGTAGAAACCATGCTGGTTGACTATCTAGGTGCTGAAGACAGCCTCTATACCCGGGAAGTCACAAGAAAGCATATGGCGGCTGCAGTAGCCAGAGTTATGGAACCAGGTATCAAATATGATTACATGCTCATTCTTTCAGGACCGCAGGGTATAGGCAAAAGCTCATTAATCCGCATTCTCGGAGGCAAATGGTTTAATGACTCCCTTACCACAGTTGTAGGTAAAGAAGCATATGAGCAGTTGCAGGGATCCTGGCTGATAGAACTGGGCGAACTAATGGCTACAAAAAAAGCTGATATTGAGACACTGAAACAATTCTTAAGCAAAAATGAAGATATCTACCGTGTGGCTTACGGCCGTAGGACAAGCCGGTTCCCCAGGCAGTGTGTATTTTGGGGTACCAGCAACGACAAAGAATTCCTTCGGGATAAGACCGGTAATAGAAGATTCTGGCCAGTTGACTGCGGTATCCAGAAACCTACTAAAGATATATTTAAGGATCTCGTGAAAGAACGGGATCAGATCTGGGCTGAAGCAGTGGAGTTGTACAAAGCTGGAGAAAAGCTATACCTTGAAGGCCAGGCGCTAGAGGAAGCGATAAAACAGCAGGAAGCACATTCAGAAGAAAGCGCAAAGACAGGGCTGATCCTGGAGTACTTGGATACTTTATTGCCAGAGAACTGGTACAAGCTGGATATGTATGAACGCCGTAACTTTATAAACGGCAGCGAGTTCTCGGACACCTATGAACCAACTATGCTGCGTACCAAGGTATGTGTCCTGGAAATATGGTGTGAACTGTTTAACGGAGATCCAAAGCAGTTGACACCTCTGCAGAGCCGGGAGATTAACGACATCTTGCGTTCATTGCCAGGATGGGAAAGATCCAAAAATCCATTACATTTTGGGAAAGCCTATGGAAAACAAAGAGCTTATGTCCGGCAACAAGAGTATTAAATTTTGTTGCCAGATAAGAGTTTTGTTGCCAGGGTCATGGCAACAGTGGAAACAAAAAATAAACTTCTGTTGCCAGCTTTGTTGCCAGGATAAACCCGCACCAATAAATAATTACAATAGCCTTGGCAACAATGGAAACAAAATTCTCTTTATAAATAAAAAATAGGCAATTAGGTATATATACGCGTAATATACACACGCCTAATACGCGTATATAGAGTTTCGGCTAAAATTTTGTTTCCTTTGTTTCCAGTGTTGCCAAAGACTGCGAGGGGTCAGATATGCCAAGCGAAAAACAGATTGAAACCCGATTACGATTAAAGGTCAAAGCTGCTGGTGGTATAGCACTTAAGTTTGTCAGTCCTGGATTCAATGGTGTACCGGACAGGTTAGTGTTCATGCCAAGTGGCAGGGTCTACCTGGTAGAACTGAAGGCTCCCGGTAAAAGACTGACCAAACTGCAGTTTAAGGTTATGGCCATGTTTAAGGAACTTGGCTTTAAGTACTACATAATTGATTCCTATGAAGCAGTGGAGGAGTTTATCAATGAAATTTGTACCGCATAATTATCAGAAATATGCGATTGAAAAAATAATAGAATTGCCTATCTGTGGGCTCTTTCTTGATATGGGACTTGGCAAAACGGTTATTACCCTGACAGCTATAGAGGATCTAATGTATAACCGTTTAGAAGTTGATAAGGTCCTTGTAATAGCACCTTTGAGGGTGGCAAAGATGACCTGGGGCAGTGAGATAGAAAAATGGGACCACCTTAAACACCTGACTATATCCAAGGTTTTAGGTACAGAAAGACAACGGTTGGCAGCTTTAAAGAAGGAGGCAGATATTTACATCATTAACCGGGAAAACACAGAATGGCTTGTAAGTCTTTACGGCAGAGCATGGCCGTTTGACATGGTAGTGATTGATGAACTTTCCAGTTTTAAATCAAGTAAGGCAAGACGTTTCAGGGCATTAAGGAAGGTTCGGCCACTGATTAAAAGAATTGTTGGACTGACAGGTACCCCTACACCAAACGGATTAATTGATCTTTGGCCACAGATGTATCTTTTGGACCGGGGTGAAAGGTTAGGGAAAACCATAACCGGATACAGACAAAAGTATTTCATCCCAAACCAGAGAAACTGGCAGACAGGAGTTGTATATAACTACAAGCTAAAAGAGGGGGCAGAGAAAGATATTTATGAGAAAATCAGTGATATCTGCGTCAGCATGAAAGCTGAAGACTACATCGAACTTCCCGATTGTGTTGATGTGGATTACCCGGTGAAGTTAGACCCGAAAGCACAAAAAGCATACGACAAGATGGAACGGGATATGCTGCTTCAGGTAGATGAGGATACTATTGATGCTGGGTCCGCTGCGGTGCTGACAGGAAAACTACTGCAGCTGTGCAACGGAGCTGTGTATTGCAATGATGAAGCTGGAAATCGTAAGGTTGTTGAGGTACACGACTGCAAGATAGAAGCTTTTCTGGAGCTGGTGGAGCAACTTCACGGTAAACCGGCACTTGTTTTTTATAACTTTCAGCATGACCTTGAGCGAATTATAAAGGCGTTGAACGGTTCCGGGCTTCGAGTAGCGCAATTGACCGGACCGGCAGAACAACAGGCATGGAATAATCATGAAATTGATATCCTATTGGCACATCCGGCTAGTTGTGCGTACGGTCTTAATCTCCAGGAAGGGGGAAATCATGTTATATGGTTTGGCCTAAATTGGAGCCTTGAATTGTACCAGCAGGCCATAGCACGTTTACATAGACAGGGACAAACCGAAAAAGTTTTTAATCACCGATTGGTTGTTGTTAGCGGGGTGGATGAGGATGTTATTAATGCCCTGGCTGACAAAGAAAAGACACAGGAAACATTAATGAATGCCTTGAAGGCAAGGATTGAAGGAATTAAATCGAAGGAGGCAAAAGCTGTATGAGAGGAACAGAGGAATCAAAAATCAAAAGACTGGAAGGAACTATTCGGAGAAGGGACAGGCAAATTGAAAAGCTGCAGAAGGAGTTAGAGGCAAAGCAGAAGCATTTGGACAGGGTTAAAAACGACCTATTGCCGCCGGTTTATCAGGAAATCAAGAATGTCATAGGGCAACGGGACGAGGCGAAGGCAAGCGTTGCTATTATCCAGGCCTGGATATGTGCAATACTGGTTCAGGAAGATCTCGCTGAAGTTAGGTTGCCAAATGACCTTGTGAGTACAGCGCTAGAAAAATTTAAACTAAAAGCTGAAAAAGATGATGACGGAGTAATTCTCTGGGTTGAAACAGTTGAAGAGCAGGCAATATCACAGCGGGAGTGAGAAGAGATATGGGATGCGTGTCAGCTAAAACATTGTACAAGGAACACATTCTCCAGGGAAAAACCTTGGATGAGCTGTCACAGAAATATGGTCTGTCCCGGTACCGCATTCATCGTTTGGTTATGACTTACCGGATGGAAGAGTTAGGGGAAGTGGTTTTGACCGCATCCTACCTGAGAAAAAAACTTATTACTGAGCGTTGTACATATCGTGATGTGGCGAAAATGAACTGTTGCAGTGTGTCAACAGTGTATCGAAAAGCAAGAAAATATAATATAAAACCAAACAGGCAACCAGGTAACCCAAAATTTTTTAACCCTCGAACATAGTTGATTTTAGCGGATTATAGAAAAATAGCATAAAATTTAATTAATAATTCGGGCTAATAATTTTCAACTCACTAATAATTCACTAAAGAATGGGGGTAAAACCGTAATGAGGTTTTCGGATACAGAACTTATCGATGTGATTAAGCAAGTAGGGTATAAAAAAAGGGGAAATCAGACTAAAATAGCAGAGTTGTTAGGAGCTTCACAGGGGTATATATCCCAGCGAATAAATCAGTTAATAGAACAGGGGCTAATAGATGAGAACTGGTACCCAATAGTGCAAGATAGAATAGCAAAGCCTACACCGGTACCGGCGGGATATGAAAGTCATTTTGAGCGTGAGGCTCGTATCAGGAAAAAACTGAGACAGGAAATTAAAGCGGAAGTGATGAAAAAAATTGAAAATTTGTTGTTCCCTGAGTAAGGTATTTCAGGAAGAAAGGCCCTTCTAACCTATAATTCAAGGTGGGAGGGCTTTTTAATGGCTAAAAAACGTGACTGGGTGAAAATACGAACTGAATATGAGACGACAAAAACATCGTATCGGAAGCTGGCTGAAAAATACGGTATTCCGTTTCCTACTATTCGGGACCGTGCAAAGCGTGAAGGGTGGGCGGCTTCGGCAAAACGTAACAGAGAGGATATCGTTACGAAAGTTATAGCGAAAACGTCACAGAGATTAGCCGACCGCCGTGCTGCACGTATAGTGGATGAAATTGACCCGGCGCTGGAGGCCACAGAACTGATTAACAAAATCGTTCTGGATGCACTTAAAGATGAATTGCAGTTTAAAAGGCATCTGGTTCAGGTAAAAGAAAAATCACCGCAAATAGTCACATTAACAACTTCAACAGGAAAACAGACTGAGAGAGTTATGTCTGTTGAAAACCAGAACGTTGAAGAGCGCATTTATGATGTTGTTGATACAAAACGCCTGGCTGATCTTGCGAAAGCTCTCCAAATATCAAAAGAACTGCAGCGGACATTGCTTGGCCTGCTTAGTCCTGCAGACAAGGCAAAAATTGAGGTTGATGAACAAAAGATTCAGCTGGCTAAGGAAAAGCTTGAACTGGATAAAGCTGCAGCAGCACAAAAATCTCAGATTACTGACGAGGGGATCATAATCCAGATGGAAGGTGAATTGGATGAATGGTCCGAATAAGGCGGTGAAGGACTATAGCAGCGATAACGGTTAAACTTCGTGGTTATCCATATCCGAAACAAATACAGTTTTTTAAATCTAAGGCCAGGTACACAGCTTACGGTGGGGCCCGCGGCGGTGGTAAGAGCTGGGCGGCAAGACGCAAAGCTATCCTATTGTGCTTCAAGTACCCAGGCATCCAGATCCTGTTTGTTCGCCGTACATACAAGGACCTGAAAGAAAATCATTTGCTGCAACTGCAGGCTGAAATAGGTCACGTTTGCAAATATGACCGTGAGTCTCACGCTTTTATATTCCCGAATGGCTCACGTTTACGCCTGGGATACTGCGACAATGAGAAGGATGCTCTCCAATATCAGGGCCAGGCATACGATGTCATATTCCTTGAAGAGGCGACACAATTTACAGAGTTTCAGTTTCAGATCTTCACCGAATGTAACCGCTCCAGCGGCATGATTAAGGTGAAGTTCAGACCGCGAATGTATTTTACTTGCAATCCTGGTGGAGTTGGCCATGCCTGGGTGAAAAGATTGTTCATCGACAAGAAATATAAAAGCAAGGAAAAGCCTGAGAATTATGTTTTCATACCTTCATTGGTGTACGACAACAAATATCTGATGGAGAATGACCCGGATTATGTTGAAGCCCTGGAGGCTCTTCCGGAAGTTCGAAAAAAGGCAATGCTTTATGGAGACTGGAATGTGTTTGAAGGGCAGTATTTCACTGAATGGCGTGATAACCCGGAAGGCTATCTTACGCATCGGTGGACGCATGTTGTTGAGCCGTTCAGGATTCCGGATACATGGTACCGGTACCGGTCATTTGACTTTGGTTATGCAAGGCCTTTTGCTGTGGGCTGGTATGCGGTGAATCATGACGGCGTGATATACAAATACCGGGAGCTGTATGGATGGACCGGGGAACCGGATGTTGGTGTCAGATGGTCTGCAGATAAAATAGCCCAGGAGATACGCAAAATAGAAGACGAATTGGAACCACCCGGTATTTACATTCATGGTGTCGCGGACCCGGCAATCTGGATTGAGGGGCATGGAGAAAAAGGTGAAAGTATAGCAGAAATCATGGAAAAACATCGGGTGTATTTCAACAAAGCTGATAACAACCGGCTGAATGGGTGGATGCAGATGCATAACCGACTGGAATTTGATGAAGAAGGCCGGGCTGCATTGTATGTGTTTACAACATGCGTAAACACCATCAGAACAATACCTGAAATGTTGCACGATACAGTGAATGTTGAGGACCTGGATTCAAAACTTGAAGATCATATCGCGGATGAGATGCGTTATGTCTGCATGGCAAGGCCAATTGGACCGCGCAAGAAAGTGAAGAAAAAAGAGATCCCATATAATCCGTTGGAGACTGAGAGAGAGCAGAAGCGTGATCCTTACGGTTTCATTCGTATGTAGAAGCATGCTGTATTATAGAGCTAAGGGGTGATCCTATGAATTTTAATTTGTTTGGCTATAACGTGAATATATCCAGGAATATACCGAAGGGAGCACAAGAGGGATTACGAACAGGTATGGATCGGTCACGAGTCCGCGCGGCTCTGGATACGTTGCAGAAGTACCAACGTGGAAAAGAACAGCTGGATGCAAAGATAGTCGATAACGAAATGTGGTACCGATCCAGGCATTGGGACCTTATTCGGAAAGAATACGCAAAAGATAAGCCCGAGCCGGTGACTGCATATCTGTTTAACATTCTTGCCAACAAGCACGCGGATGCAATGGATAATTACCCGAAAGCAAACTTCCTGCCAAAAGACAGGGACGATATACAAGAGGCCCAAAGATTAACGGAAATTGTACCGGCAATATTAAAAGCGAATAATTACCGCAAGGTATACAGCAATGCATGGTGGTACAAGCTCAAACACGGATTTGTAATCAAGGGTATGTTTTGGGATCCAGAGGCAAATAACGGCCTGGGCGATATCAAACCATCGTACATAGATGCACTTAATTGCGCTTGGGAACCGGGAATAACTAATATCCAGGACAGTAAAAATTTCTTTGTGTGGGCTCTGGAAGATACCGAATACCTGAAAAAGCAGATGCCAGAAATAGCAGATAAACTATCCAGTGACAAGCCGATTATCCCGAAGCAGTATATCCAGGATGACCAGAACGATTTATCAGACAAAACACTGATGATTGACTGGTATTACTTCATTGAGAATTCTCAGGGCAGAAAGACGCTGCAATTATGCAAGTTGGCCGGAGACATTCCGTATTTTTGTTCAGAGGATTACCCGGAATATGTCGAAAAAGGCTATTACGAATGCAATCAATACCCGGTTGAGTTTGATGTGCTGTTTCCTGAAGAGGGAACCATTACAGGGTTTGGATTTATAGATATTGCTAAAAATCCGCAAATTTACATTGACAAGCTTGATGCTATCATCATCGAAAATGCCTTTAAGGCGGGTCGAAAAAGGTGGTTTTATAAACGCAGCAGCGGTATAAACTTGGATGATGCCACAGACTGGTCAAAAGAATTTATCGAAACTGAGGGTAGCTTGAGTGAGGATAGTATTCGTGAGTGGCAGGTTACACCTTTGCATCCGTTCATTGTTCAGCATCGTCAGGAAAAAATATCAGAACTTCGGGAAATTTCCGCAAATGACGTGTTCAATTCCGGCCAGGGCGGTAAAGGCGTTACAGCTGCAGCTGCAATATATGCGCTCCAGGAAGCCGGAAACAAGGTTTCCAGGGATATGATTTCTTCTTCGTATGAAGTATTCAGGCGTGAAATGACCTTTCTTGTAGAACATATAAGGCAATTATATAATGTCACCCGTACATTCAGGATAGATATGCCGAATGGGACCTATGAATTTGTTGATTATGATAATTCCGGCCTCAGGCCGCAGCTGTTTCCATCAATGTATGAAGGTGAAGAGCCGAAATACAGGAAGCCTGAATTCGATATTGACATCGTTCCTGAAAAATCAAATCCGTATTCTACTATGGTCCACAATGAGATGGCACAAGCGATGTTCAAAGCTGGTTTCTTTAACCCTCAGATGGCAGAATCGGCGCTTATTGCCCTTGAGATGATGACTTTTGAAGGAAAAGAAAAAATAGCTGAAATGATTCGCGCAAATGCAATGATGTATCAACAGATGCAACAAATGCAACAGACTCTTATGCGAGTGCAGCCAATCCTTCAAGCTCTTGCAGCACAACAGAAACAGGGGGTGCTTCCTGGTGGTGACAGTAGAGTTTTACAGGGATAACCATGGCTTTACGGCTATGGACCTGAAAGGCCATGCCGGATATAACCCTGGAAACGATGTTGTTTGTGCCGGTATATCAGCACTTGCCTTTGCACTTGTAGGTACCTTGAAAAACATACAGGATATTTCATTTACCCGCTTGCAGTATCAGAACGGGGTGACGGTGGAAATTGAACCGTTCGCTGATGAAACAGAGCAGGCCGTGGTGGATGCAGTGTTTATGACTGTTCTTATTGGCCTGAAACAGATTGAAAAGCAGTATCCAAACCATATTCAGGTTAGGGAGATGAAGACATGATAATCACTAACCACGCCCGAAAACGAATAAAAGAACGCGCAGGGGTGGGGAAAAAAGCCTGTTATAGGTTAGTGAATAATGCAATCAAAAGGGGTATAAACAGGACACAGTTGACCGGCTCAATTCGCCGGTACCTGGACAAGCTCTATTATTCTCATGAAGAGTGTACGGACATCATCGTATATGCAGGAAAAGTGTTTGTTTTTGTCAAGTCAATCCTGGTGACCGTGATGCACTTACCAAGTCAGTACATAAAGGACGTGAAGAAGTGTAAAAAATTCCGTTGCAAAATAGATTTTTAACTCATGCTAATGTATTTTTAGACACCCCGGAAAGACGGGAGATTTTGACACGCCGGAGAGACGGCAGGAGGAAGATGTTATGAACCTTGAAAATCTATTGGATATCAACCTTACCCACTTTGATGAAGGTGGAACAGCTGCCGCGGATGCCGGAGGTACAGCCGGTGATGCTACTGGATCAGCTGCAGGTGGGGAAAGTGCACAAGGCAGTAACGAGCCTGGTGACGCCGGCCAGGGATCAACTATGTCTCCAGAAGAGAGGGCTGCTGCGTATAAAAAGTTCAAGGCCGAGTTTAAAGACCTATATGACCAGGATGTTCAGGGCCACATTAGCAGGCGAATGAAAAAGTTTACCGGCTTGGAGCAAAACCTTAAAGAACTGGATGCTGACATGAAAAAAGTGATGAAAATACTCAATGTCAGTGATAGAAAGCAAGCTCTCGCAGAGTTGGAAAAGATTCAGCAGAAGCGTCTGGAGGATGAAGCATACGAAAAAGGCATGAGCGTTGAAGAGTACAGAAGGGAAATGGAGCGTGAACGGAAGCTTGCCGAGATTGCGGCCTGGGAAAGGAAACAGGAAGAAATTCGGCAAAAAGCTGCGAAGCATCAGGCCGATGCAATTGAACTTCAGAGAATATATCCGGAATTTAATCTGAGAGCAGAAGCTTTGAATCCACAGTTTGTACAGTTGATTGATGAGGGCATGAGCATTAAAGCAGCGTATGAAATAGTTCACGCACCGGAAATCCTGTCAAAACGGCCGGAATTTGCAGAGTTTGACTTTAAAAACTGGCAGCCGAATGATGTTTTCTTCACGATGCTTGAGAATGGTTTCCCTATTGACAATGCTTTCAAGGTATCTGAGATGGACTGGTGGGAAGAAAACATCGCAAAGCGGATGGAGAAAAGAACAGCTGACAACATAAAGGCCAACAATCAAAGACCAAAAGAAAACGGGGCAAATAACAGCCCTGCAGTAAACATCAAGAAAAATCCGTCTGCCATGACGGGCAAGGAAGTGAAGGAACTTGCCGATCGAATCCTACGAGGTGACCTCAGACCTGAGGACGTTAAATTTAAACGGATAAACCTGGTGGGATTGCGGGCAAGAATCAAGAATTGAAGAAAGGAGAGTAATCCCACTATGGAAAAGTTACTGAAGCTTTTCAATGATGTAGCTGAATATGTTGGGTTCGACATTCAGCACTTTGACAATACAAACGTAACGACCGATGAGGGCTTGTCAGCAGAAATGAAAACTTTCTATGATAAGTACCTGATTGAGAATGCAAAAGCCGTTTTGGTTCATGACCAATTTGGCCAACAGAGAGATATTCCAAAGGGTTCAGGTAAGACAGTTGAATTCAGGAAGTACGCACCTTATCCAAAAGCTCTGATACCATTAACTGAAGGTGTTACTCCATCTGGTAGGAAACTGTCGGTCAGCACGATCACCGCAACTGTCAACCAGTACGGTGATTATACGGAAATTTCCGATGTGCTGATACTGACCGCCATTGACAACAACATCCTGGAGGCAACAAAATTGCACGCACAGCAGGCTGGTGAGACCCTTGACACCGTAACCCGTGAAGTGCTGAACGGTGGAACTAACGTACAGTATGCAAACGGCCAGGTGAATGCCAGGTATCTGCTCACTGGAGGACAGTCCCAAGCAGCAGATAACCATTATCTGACTGTTGAGTGCATCAGGCGCGGTGTAAGAAACCTAAAGACCAATAAAGCCAAGAAGATTAATGGTTACTATGTTGGCATTATCCATCCGGATGTTGCATTCGACCTTATGGGCGATAAGGATTGGATCAGCGCATCCGAATACGCCGGTTCCGAACAAATCTTTGAAGGTGAAATCGGCAAGATTCACGGTGTGAGGTTTGTTGAAACCACAGAAGCAAAGATCTTCCATGCAGAGGATCTTGTTGCTGAGGGATCCACAAACGAAACCCGCGCCTTGACCGTTGCTTCCTGGACAGCTGGAACAAAGACTGTTGGTATTGATGAGGCTCTTTCTGCCGCTGAAGCAACAGCACTGGCAGGTAGAAAAGTTATTATTGATGGTGTGCTGTACTCAATCAAGAGTGCAACTGCAGGGACAGCAGGGAGTGCATCATTTGTTGTGAATGAAACCGCACCAGCGGGCAACGCACCTGCAGATGGCGATGTTATCTATCCGGGTGAAGCCGGAGCTGCAGGCCGTGATGTATATTCCACCCTGCTCCTTGGTGCTGACGCATACGGCGTTACTAAGGTAACCGGTGGTGGGTTGCAGACCATCGTGAAGCAGCTGGGTTCTGCCGGTACCGCCGATCCTTTGAACCAAAGGGCAACTGTAGGCTGGAAAGCCATCAAAACTGCAGTAAGGCTTGTTGAAACCTACATGCTCAGGATTGAAACCGCATCCACTTTTGAAAGCGGGGCTAACTAAACCATAAAGGGTGTCAATTATACTGACACCCTTTACCCAATTACGACACGCCGGAAAGACGGTAGGAGGATGATATTATGTTAGAAGAATTGAATAAAAAATTATCGGATATGACAAAGGCTGAATTATTGGCATATATAGAAGCTCAGCAGGCAAAGGAAAAAGAGCTTGAAGCAAAGCTTGAGGAGCTGAAAACGAAAAAAGTGGATGATATTCAGGAGCCGGTTAATACAACTCCAAGAAACATACAGGACTGGCTGAATGAAAGAGTGCCATTTTTTGCTTTTAAAGATAACGACAAGTACAAGGATGACATTGTTGTCGGCGTAAATGGCAAAACCTTCATCATCCAACGCGGTGTGGAGGTCATGATTCCACGGTATGTAAAAATGGTGCTGGAGGATTCGATGATACAGGATGTCCACGCTGCAAATGTCATCGAAAGCTTTGAGGAACAACACAGGAGACGGGTACGGGAATTGGGGATTGAACGGTAAAAACACTTAAAGACCATCTAATCAGGTGGTCTTTTTAACTTTTTTTTGTATAAAAGGTGTGATTGATTTGAAAATACGGGAAGTTATACAAAGAGTTGATGAACTCAGACCGAACAGATTTGGGGATAAACTGAAGATTGATTGGTGCTGGGATGTAGATTCAGCCGTTCGCAATGATTTAATCCCGGAATACACTGTGCATCCGATTCAGAGAAAAGCGGGCCAGTCTGCATATAACCTTCCTGAAGACGTGTCATTTTCGGATATCGTCCTGGTGTATGTTGAAGGAAAACAGATAGACAAAATTGACGTCCGGAGCCTAAACAGGCCTGGATATTTCTTTGCTGATGACAAGATTAATTTTTATCCGATACCGCACCAGACAGACAAAGAGCCTGGCCAGATTCGTATAGTGGCCAGAAAACCACTTGAAAAATACACGACTTTGGACCAGGAGCTTTTGCTTCCTGACTCACAATTAAAGATTTATATGTGGTACCTGCTTGCACAAATAGCATATTTCAATGATGATATAGACACATACAACAATGACATGCTGCAGTTTAATACAGCCTGGGATGAATACGCAAAGCAGCTCCAGCGAAACCGGCCGGCGAACCATCTTAAGTCCAGAAATTTCATGTAGGTGAAAATAAATGCGATTACCATATGCAAATCCTAAGAGGAATAAAGTTAAACCTGTTATATATGGGTTTCAAGGCCTTAACAGGAATTCTGTTATTTCAGATAACCAAATATCGGCATCCTGGAACATGTCCTCGAGAGAATTACCATGCCTTGTAACCAGGCCACCCCGTGAAGTGTATACAACTTTAAGCAAACAGCCAAATGCGTTATTTGCCTCTGAAAAGCTTTGTTGGGTGGACGGAACTGATTTTGTATGGGATGGCATGGTAAAAGGAACGGTGGCCAACGGACCCAAATCTATAGTCGATTTTAACGGCCGTATTGTGATTTTTCCGGATAAAAAATACTACGACTATATCGAGGATGAGTTTGGTAACGTTGGTAACGGTACCGAATACCCGGCCGAAGGTTCCTGCCCTGATATTGATGTAGCCTGTGTACATAACAACCGGATATTCGGCCTGAAAGGCTCGAATATTTATGCCTGCGCCCTGGGAAACATGCAGGACTGGACAACTTTTGTGGATGAAAACGGAGATCCGTCAGAGGTAGGAGCGTATGCAACCGATGTGGCAAGTGACGGATCCTTTACTGGGTGTGTTGAGTATCAGGGTCATGTTGTAATGCTTAAACCGGATTTTTGTCATGAACTTTACGGCCAGCGACCGGGAAATTTTAATGTGCTTCAAGTTTCAAAAACCGGCGGATTAACACAAAATTCCATAACAGAAGTTAAATCATTGCTGTATTTTTTGTCCCGGGACGGAATAATGAGATATTCCGGTGGCCAGCCTGCTGAAATATCGCAGGATTTGAACGAAACCTTTATTTCCGGGGCTTCAGGGACTGACGGCAGAATGTATTATATCTCCCTGGAGACTAAAGACGGGAAAAAGCTTTATGTTTATGATACTCAAAATGATGTGTGGATGCAGGAAGATAATCTTGATATTATACAGTTCGCGCGCTGGAACGGAAGTTTGTATGCCATGGCTGCTGATAAAAAGATATATAAGTTTAATTCGGGTACCGAGAAATTTCACTGGTGGTTTGAAACGGCTGATTTTACTGATGATTATTTCGGTAAGAAAGTTAATACCGGTATATCTTACCGGGTGGAGCTGGCAGAAGACACTTTCATGACAGTTTCAGTTAAAACAGACGGTGGAATGTACAAGGATATAAAGACCATAACGAATAAAGGCAATAAGCAGATGTACCTGGTAGATATCCCACCACTCCAGTGTGAAAGGATAAAGATAAAATTCTCCGGATACGGTACCTCAAGAATATATGGCATGAGCAGAAATGTTACGATAGGAAGTGACAGGGTATGAATTTTAAATTAGATCCTCCTGATACTTTAAGAGGCGTGAAAATAGAACAAAGGGTTCAAGTCTTAGAGGATTATTGCCACAGGCTCCGGAAAGAGCTGCTGCATTTTACAGAGAATATCGATGAGAACAATTTCAGCAAAATAATAAAAATTAAAGCTGCACAGATTGGGTCCGTATATGCAGAAAGCGTTGTTGCAGATACTACGCTTATAAACGTGAATATGACGGTAGGTTCGGGCAATGATATATTCAAAGTGGACAAACAGGGGATATATTTAGGTAATGCCGAGTTTAATAAAGCTCCATTTTCCGTAGATATGGAAGGAAACCTATATGCCACAAACGCATATATAGAGGGTAAAATCGCTTCATCAGAGTTTATAGGTGGGACGATAACAGGCGGAACAATAACTGGTGCTATGCTTAGAACTGATTTTCCAGGGAATAAGCGTATTGAAATTAGTGGAACAGGCTTAGTATGCAGAAATACAAGCGACCAAAAACATGGTGTGTGTATTGATGTTGATGGCAATTATTCAAAGATAGAGTTTTTCAACAACGAATCATTGATAGGCAGCATAGGTTTGGATGGCGCGGGAAACTACAATATAATTGGTTCAGATATTAATATTTACAATGGTTCTCCAATAGGAACATGGAATTGCTCAGGCGCTAATTTTACATACTTAAGAGAAAGCTCAGGGAATTATTATGCTACGGAAAACTGGGTAACAGCCAACTTCTCCCCATTAGGACATTCCCACTCATATGCCGAAATGTCTGATATATTTGCGGCAATAGCTGCACATGAAGCGGCATATCATTAAAAAAAGGGGCTTATTCTACCCCTTTTAAAATTGGTAATGCTATATATATATATAATCGTCAAGAGTTGCAGAATCGTTTGTGCTATAAACTGTATGCAAGGGAAGAGAGCATAACACAGTTCCATCATTCTGCAAAAAATAAAAGATTCCGTCTTTTATCCTGAAAGAAAGCCCAAGCGATTCGCTTTTGTCTCGTAATTCTCCCCAACGCACATAATACTTGCCTTCGTATAAGATTACGTTAAGTCCATCCGGCGTTTTAACAACCTCACTCACATTATCAACTCCCTTTGCAGAAAGTGGCTGAGTTTTTTGCGTAGCTATCCGTATCTCTTTTGTCGGCACATCAAACTCAAACCCTATTCCTATTTTATCACATATGCTTCTAAATTCCGCAGCAGGGATATAATTGAATCCAGGTTCCATTATCAGTAAGGGTAATTCCCCTTTAACCTCAACACCATCTACAACAATTTTACATTCTGATTGCTTTAAGACATATTCCTTAACAGCAGCGTTTACAGTGATAGTAAACATAATGCCGATTAAAAAGCCAATTAAAATATTTCCTATGTTCTTCATAACTTAAACACCTCCTGCATATAGTTATAGTTTACCACTTTTTGAGAATTATGCAAACAGCAATTATGGAAACAGTTTCATGTAAATATCTTAAGCAAGTGGTTGATGATTGCAAATCAAAACTTGATACGGTGCTATAATCAAACTGAAATTTACTCAGGAGGTGCTCGGTGTGGATAAACGTGTCTTAGCAAACCTTTATTTTTTCCTTGAGAAGACCGCTAAGAATGGATTGACTTTGAACGAGGTTGAAGCAATGCATGAAATATTATCAGCATTAAAAAAGTTAGAACTTCAGATGCAGTCCCAAAATGAGAAAGGGGTTCGTACCGATGATTAGAAAAAAATTCTATTTGGTTTTCAATCTGAATGATGGCAGTACAATTGAAACTGGCTTTAAAGTTGTGCAGAATGATGTGGATGCATACACCATTAATGCGGTTATATTTGATGGTTCCGCTCCTATCGATTATGAATTAATAAGCTCCGCAACAATCACCTATGAAAAGCCCGATGGAAAAATCGTTCAAAGAGATATGACAGTAGAATCAAACATGATAACCTGTATAGTCAAATCCAATGAAATATCAGTATTGGGTGTTGTTAAAGCATCCATTCAGCTGTATGGTGAGGATGATGAAAGACTGTCATTGCTGCCGTTTACCTTTGAGGTAACAAAAGACATGATATCCCCGCCTGTGGTAGAGAGTACAAATGAATTTCCTATCCTTCAAAAACTTGTCCAGGATGTACATACCATCATCCCGATGCTGCCAGAAATTCAGCAAATAGCATTTGAGATGCCAGGAATTATAGAATTCTTTGACGCTGCAGAAGTATCCGAAGTGCAGAGAGTTGCGAATGAGAATACCAGGCAGGCCCAGGAAGCAGCAAGACAAGCCAGCATAGCCGACATTATTAATCAGTTTAACAACCTTGTTACGGCAAAACAACAGGAAGCAGAAGTCATAATAGCGAGGGACGGAGAGGCTAATTTAAAAGCAAGGCTGGACAGGGATAAGCAAGAACTTAGTTCGCAATTGGCACAAACAGCGACAAAAGAAGAGTTATTAGAATTAAATCGGAGAAAAGCTGATCAATCATTTGTAGACAGCCAATTTGCAACTATTGTAAGTGGTGCTCCAAGAGGTACTTATACAGATTTAAACGCGTTAAGAGAGGCATACCCAGAGGGTACTGAAGGTGTGATGCTTGTCCTTGATGATGGTCATTGGTATTACTGGAACGAAACCGCACAAGATTGGCTTGATGGAGGAATTTATCAAGCTACCGGAATAGATAAAGAATCAGTTTTTGATATTTTGGGAGTTTCTAATAGCTTTCCTGTTTTAAAAGATAGGAATTTAATTGTAAACGGAAATATAAACGATGGGATTAACAATTGGCAAACTTACCAAAACCTTGCGACTTTAAGTGTGGTTGATGGTCGATTAAGGTCTACGGCGGATGATGCCGGAAATGCGGCTTATATAGGGCAATGGGGAAATTGGAATAGGCCAGTCAATACAAAATTTTATATTGTCTATCATATATGCGGTAACAAGTCTGGTATAGTCAATATTGGATTGGTTCATGACAGTTTTTTTACTGTTGTACAGTCTAAGATAAATATAAATGTGACAACAAGTCTTACAAGACATTCCAATGTTATCACTTCGAGTGAGCTAACAATTGGCGGTATCAGATTCAGGGGGACGGATTATACAAGCCCGGGTGATTATATAGAGGTTGATAATGTTTTATGTGTTGATCTTACCGCTTTATTTGGTATCGGCAACGAACCATCGAAGGAAGTAATGGATATGATTTTATTCGCAAATGAAAATGGTTTAATTGAGCCAGATGATATTTTGCTTGTAGATAAGATAAGATCAACGGTTCAATCAGTCATTTTTAATAATGGTATGATTGAACAGATACAACATAAGAGTGGCGATTTGATTATTAGGCAAGATGAGTTTACTTTTACAGACAACTCAGTAACTGAGAAGCGTAGTATCCCTACCGGAGAGAGCATAACGTTTATTAATCATCTTGATACCTTTGAAACGGAAGTGATTTAAAATGAATTTAAGTTATATCTTAAATAAACAAAGTAAAATAGTAAGGCCTATATCCTTTAAAGATATAGCGGTAGAAGTATTACCAAATGAGTACTACGAAACACCAAGAATTTTTGCAGATGATTTTTACTTCTTTAGATTTCAAATAAATTTAGATATGGATGTCGAAACAGGAGGTGTGCAAGGTGGCATTACTCAAGAAAACATCGAGGTATACTATCAAGATGCAAATAAAAGTGAGAGTTTAGCTGGAACTGCAAATGGTATGTATGTGAAAGTGCCATTTGGTATAACAGGAGCAACTGCTTTAGGTTCGTCAGTAATTTATAGTGATGGTGACATACCAATATATAACGAAGATTTTAGAATTAGAGTGAAAAATAAAAGCGATAAACCTATTTTAGTTCGTAATGTCACGTTAAGACTATTAAAATAAAAGGGGGTTTGTGAAAATGAGTGAAATTTGGACAAGACCGAGACGAGTTGAAATCCCAGAGATACCAGAGGTAAAACCTAAGTTTGTTGCTGGATTCACCACAGCAAGACTTCCTAGAGAACTAGGGGATTCAAATAACAGGAATTTATCGTTAATATCTAAAAAGGTAGTTCAAGAGGGAGATACACTACCAGATACTATTGGCTATTTGTATTTGGATGAAAGCACTCAAAAAATTTATTATTCTTCTGGTGTTTTTAACGAACCTAAGTTTCTATTTAATTGGAATAAGAGTTTAAGTAATGGAAGAAATTGTGAGTTTTACAATGCTTTTATAACAAAAGAAGGCGATATTATATTTATGAGAAATAGAGTTAGGGATAATCCTATCATATATCCAGCCAATGATTATGGTAATCCATATGTTATAGAGTTTGGGGACAGATTAAAACCTTATGCCTTTGAAACGGATGCTGGGATAGATATGCACCCTAACGGAGACTACTTTATTTTTGGTGAATACACAGACCATAAAATAGCTGACGAGGTAAACAACGACCCGAGAATTATATGGAAAGTAACTAAGCCTTTTGACAACCCTGATAATTGGCAAATTAAACATTCATTTAAGCACGTTTATTTCAGTTCTCCAGTAAGTGATGAACCTGATAGAGAAATCGGACACATCCATACAGTAGTTAGAGATTTTTATACAGGTGTATGGTATTGTTCAACAGGTGATATAGACAGACACTGTAGAGTTTGGCTATCCACTGACGAGGGTGAAACGTGGTCGGAAGTTGCAAAAGATAAAGTGGCACTAAGTTCAGATGGTACGTGGAAAGAGGTTGTAAGTAGAGGTCAAGCGTGGAGGGCTTTCGGAATGATTTTCACAAAAGAATGTGCTTATTGGGGGACAGATGCACATGGTGTAAATGTTCATGCCCTTTATAGAATTGATAAAAATAAAGACACAGGCGTTTTAGACTTTTCAACTATTACTTTCTTGGCTAATCTAGATTTCAAGAATGGTCAACCACAACCAACTTATACGACTTGTTATCTTAGAGAGCCTAACGGACTGCTGTTTTTAGATAGGGCTGAACCAAGAAGTGATCATTTACTGGATTTATCATTTTGGAGTTTTGAGTACAACGAGTTATTTAAGTTAGGAACGTTTAACCGTATTCCTAACGAAAGCTCTAATAATCGTAGTGGTTGGGGTAACCAAGTTGCTACACATTATCAACCAACTGCAGAGGACGGTATTGTGTTCGGGGCTGGTTCTTATATTCGTAGAAATAAAATGGACGTTCTTAACAATCGAGTTGAGAATAGGGTTGGAAATATGAAAATTAGAATATACGAAGTATAAAAATAGTAAGCCTTGAAATAAGGCTTACTTCCTACTTAAAGTTCTTTTTCCATAAATGATATGGTAAAGCGTCTAGTATTTCCGGTACCTATTTTTTTATAACCATTTTTTATGTAGAATTTTTCTAAATGTTTATGGTTACTTAGTAGATCTAATCTTAATACCTTAGCACCTTGTTCTCGAGCGATTTTCTCGGCGTTTTCTAAAACCTTACTTCCAATACCTTTAGATTGAGTTTCCGGTAATATTGCAAGTCTGGAAAGATATAGGAATGAAGTATCGTCTTCTTCTACTGCGTTAATGTATGACTCAGGATACTCTGGTACTAACATAAAAGTTCCTATTTGGATGCTATGTTGCAACACCATATACACCATTCCATTATTTATTCGTCTTTTTAAAACATCTTGAGGATATGGATTAGACCAATGATCCAAACCGAACTTTGTTTGCATATCTGCCGAACACTCGTAATAAATTTGCTTTATACGGTCAATGTCTGATTCAGTTGCTAATTTAATTTCCATTTTTATCACCTCGCTTTAAGAATAACATAAAATTCAGAAAAAGAAGTGATTGTTTTTTTTTTTTTTTTTTTTTTTTTT